>Ga0302326_10005157_pt1 | contig 29874 bp, 26 predicted proteins | sample Palsa_T0_3_FD_202264 | JGI IMG/M metagenome (GOLD analysis project Ga0302326, IMG submission 202264) | Peat permafrost microbial communities from Stordalen Mire near Abisko, Sweden - Palsa_T0_3 | ecosystem: Environmental > Terrestrial > Soil > Palsa > Peat permafrost | place: Sweden: Abisko... | reverse complement strand
TCGCGCGCCTACGGCTACACCCGCGCCGAGCTGCGCGAGATGACCGTCGCCGATCTGCGCCTGCCCGGCACCGAGGCGATCGTCGCCCGCCACGTCAGCGATGCCGCCGCCGCGCAGGGGACGATGTTCGAGACCGTCCACGTGCGCAAGGACGGCGCGGCCTTTCCGGTCGAGGTCGTGGCGCGTACCGCATGGGTCGAAGGCGAACGCATCATCATCTCGGCGATCCGCGACGTCACGCAGCGGCATCGCGCCGCGCACCACGCCGAGCGGCTGACCGAAGTGTGGCGGCTCGCGACCGATCCGGCGATCGACGAGGAATCGCGTCTGTTCGCGATGCTGCGCGCGGGCGCGGCGGGAATCTCGGCCGGTGGACGCTACGTCGCGCGGCTGAGCCACGTCGAGGGCATCGAGATCGTCGTCGATGCCGTGACGCCCGAGCCGCGAGCCGGCGCCGCGTCAACGAGCGGTGGAGCGCTCGGCGCCCGCTGGCCGCTGGCGGACTCGGTCGAAGCGCGCATTCTCGCGGCGCACCGTTCGATCGGCTGGACTGACGGAACGTCGAGCGCGATCGGCGTGCCGATGGACGTCGCGGAAGAGCGCTACGTCCTGACCTTCGTCTCGGACGAACCGGTCGTCGACGAGTTCACCTCCGAGGACGAGGCGTTCGTCGAGATCCTCGGCGGGTTCTTCGCGTCGCGCCTGAGTCAAGCGCGGCTGCGCCGTCAGCTCGTTCATCAGATCGGTCACGACCGGCTCACGGCGCTGCCGAACCGCGCCCGCCTGCGGCAAGCGGTACACCGCGCGATCGACGAGCAGCACGCGTGCACGCTGGTGGTGATCGACCTCGACGCGTTCGACGCCGTCAACGAGACGCTCGGGCACCTGGTCGCCGACGCCATATTGGTGGAGGTCGGCGCGGCGTTCGCCGCCGAGCAGCGTCCGGGCGAGATGGTCGCCCGGCTCGAAGGCGACAGCTTCGGCTTGCTGCTGCCCGGCAACGACCGCGCCAGAACCGAAGAGCGCGTTGCCGCTTGGCGCGCGGTGTTCGAGCGGCCGTTCGGATTGGGCGATCGCGACGGGCGCATGACGGCGCGTATCACGGCGTGCTTCGGGGTCGCGACCTCGCCCGACGACGGGATGGCCTTCGAGAAAGTGCTCACCAACGCGACGTCCGCGCTGCGCGCCGCCAAGGCGCGCGGCCCGGGCCGCATCGCGTACTTCGATCGCGAGCTCGAGCGGCTGGTCTCGCATCGCCGCGTCCTGCGCGCCGAGCTGCGCGACGCCATCGAGCGCGACGAGTTCGAGCTATTCTATCAGCCGACCGTCTCGCTGGCCTCGATGCGCGTCACCGGTGCCGAGGCGCTCTTGCGCTGGAACCATCCGGTGCGCGGGCTGCTGGCGCCCGACGAGTTCATCCCCTTCGCGCAGCAGGAGGGCAGCATTCGCGACATCGACCGCTGGGTCGCGCAGCGCACCGTTGCGCAGGCGGCCGAGCTGGGCGACATGCCGGACGGGTTCCGCTGTTATTTCAACTTGTCCGCGCGCACGATGGACGACGGCGAGTTCGTTCCGTGGTTGGCCGAGCTGGTCGCGCGCAACCCGGCGGCCACCGGCAAGCTCGGCGTCGAGATCACCGAGAATGCGGCGATGCTCGATTTCGAACGCACGCAAGGCGCCTTCTCCGAGCTGCGCCGAGTAGGCATCAAGATCGCGATCGACGACTTCGGGACCGGTTACTCGTCGCTGGCGTACTTGAAACGGTTTCCGATCGACGTCATGAAGATCGACCGATCGTTCATCGAAGGGATCGAGCGCGACGCGAACGACCGGGCACTGGTCGAAACGCTGCTGGCGATCGCCGGCCAGTTCGAGTGCACGACGGTCGCCGAAGGCGTCGAGACCGCCGGCCAGCTCGAGTGGCTTCAGGGGACGACCTGCACCACCGCCCAAGGCTACTACCTCGCCCGGCCGATGCCGTTCGGCTCCTTCACCGCCTCGCTGCGCCGCCCCGGCACGTGAAGCGCGCTTCGACGCGCATGTGCGATCAGCCCGAACCCGCGCGCGCGGGCGCGGGCTCGCGCTCGACCTCGGCGGCGGCCCAGTCCGCCCACTCGGCCATGGTGCGGTCGAAGCGGATGCCGGCTTCGAGCGCGATGCGGGCCCAGCGATCGGCCGGATCCGCGTCGGCCGGGATCTTCGCCGCCGTTCGCAGGTAGCGTTCGAGCTCGGCGCGATGGCGCTGCGCCTCGCGCCGCAGATAGGCTGCCGCGTCCTTCGGTCGGAGCATCCACAAGAAGAAGACGCGCAGCATCCGTTCGCTGCGCAGAACCGCGCTCGGCGGATGTTCTTCGAGCCAGCGCACGACGGCGCCGCGGCCCGCGTCGGTCGCGGCGTATCGTTTGCTGCCGCGCGGGCCGGCTTCGGTCTGCTCGATCAGACCGGCTGCCTGCAGCTTCGCGAGCTCGGGATAGATCTGGCTGTGCCGGGCGGTCCACACGTTGGCGAGGGTGACGTCGAAGGCAGATGTCAGCTCGTAACCGGTCATCGGCTGTGAAGAGAGCAGGCCCAGCAAGGCGTGTCCCAGCGTGCTGACCTTCAAAACGCACCTGAAGCTCTTGACATGTCATGTTCGACATGTAAGATACGATACATGAATGCGACGATACACGACCCGGCCGCGGACCGCAAGTCGCCCGGGGCCGCCTACCGCACCCCAGTCGCCGAGGAAGTCGAGGCTTTCGCCCTTCCGGTCGAGGGCGCGATCCCGCCCGAGCTGGCGGGCCGCTTCGTCCGCAACGGCCCCAACCCGCGCCCGGGCGAACGCATGCACGCGTTCATGGCGCCCGGGATGCTGCACGGGCTCGAGCTCGCCGGCGGGAAGGCCACCTGGTACCGCAACCGCTGGGTGCGCAACCGCTCGTTCGAGACGGGCGCGCCGTACGTCCGCGCCGACGGAACGCTCGACCTCACCGCCGGTTCCCCGAACACCAACGTGATCGCGCACGCCGGGCGGGTCCTCGCGCTGGTCGAGTCGTCCTTTCCGTGCGAGATGACGCCGCGGCTCGACACAATCGGCGCGTACGATTTCGCCGGACGGCTCACGACGCCGTTCACCGCGCACCCCAAGCGCTGTCCGCGCACCGGCGAGCTGCACGCATTCGGCATGCGGATGTCTGCCGACGGCGAGCTGACCTACCATCGCGTCGGTGCTGACGGTATCCTGCTCGAGAGCCGCCCGATCCCGGTGCCGGGCGCGACGATGATGCACGACTTCGCGCTGACCGACCGGCACGTCGTGTTCATGGATCTGCCGATCGTGTTCGACCGCAGCCGCGCTGCGAACGGTCAGATGCCGTTTCGCTGGAGCGATACGTACGGCGCCCGCGTCGGCGTGCTGCGCCGCGACGACCCGGCCGCCGGCGTGCGCTGGCTCGACGTCGAGCCGTGCTACGTCTTTCACGTCATGAACGCGTACGACAATGGCGACGAAGTGGTGTGCGACGTCGTGCGCTATCCCGAGCTGTGGCGCGACGATGCGACGTTCTCCGCGCCCGCGACGCTCCACCGCTGGACGATCGATACCGCGAACGGGCGCGTGCGCGAAGCCCAGCTCGACGATCGCGCGATCGAGTTTCCGCGCGCCGACGAGCGCCGCACGGGCAGTCGGTACCGCTTCGGCTATGCGGTCGACATGTCGGCTCGCGAAGACACGTGCGGCGTTCGCAAGTACGATCTGGCCACCGGCGGGTCGGTCGTCCACGATTTCGGTCCGGGCCGGTTCGCCGGCGAGCCCGTCTTCGTTCCGGCTGCCGGCGACACGTCCGAGGACGCGGGCTGGCTGATGGCGTTCGTCTACGACGCCGCGCGCGACGGCAGCGACTTCGTGCTGCTCGACGCCGCCGATCCCGCCGCCGCGCCGGTCGCCACCATCGCCTTGCCGCAACGGGTGCCGTTCGGCTTCCACGGTAATTGGATCGACGATGCAGAGCTCACCTGATCATTTCGCGCCGCGCTTCGGCCCGCTGTACCGCAGCCTCATCGTCAGCGTCGCGCTGCCGCTGATCACCGTGCAGGTGCTGCTGCGCACCGGCACGCGCCCGGTCACGGCGCTGGCGATCGCCGCGATCTTCCCGTTCGCCGACGCGGTGATCGGCCTGGCGCGCAAGCGCACCTTCGATCCGATCGCGATCCTCTCGCTGATCGCGATCGTGGTCGGGATCGGAACGTCCAGCATCACCGGCAATGCGGGGTTCGCGGTCGCGAAGGACTCGCTGTTCACCATCGTCTTCGGGCTCATCTTCCTCGGCTCGCTGGCCGCGCCGCGGCCGATGATCTTTCAGCTCGGGCGGCAGTTTGCCACCGGCGGCGACCCGGCCGCGGCGGCTGCCTGGGATGCGCGCTGGTCGCAGCCGGGATTTCGCCGCACGGTTCGGTTGATCACGGTGGTCTGGGGCTGCGGTTTGCTGCTCGAAGCGATGCTGCGGATCGTCGCGGCGTTCACGCTGCCGGTGACGACGTCGACGATCATCTCCCCGGTGCTGCAGGTCGTCACGTTTGCCGCGCTGATCCTGTGGACCACGAGGTACACCCGGGCCGTGCGACGGCGTCTGGCGCAGGCCGCCTAGCGCAACTCGGGAACATCGCACCCGCGCCGCGAACCCGGCGCGCGATGAAGGATTCACGGCGAGCGCTTCGGAGCGTGACGATGCTCGTGTCGGCGATCGCGCTGGCAGGCTGCACGCGCGTCGGCGGCACGAGCGCGGGCGCGCGGCACCCGTGGACGCAGCCCGATACGCTGCGAATCGCGACGAGCATCGCGCCGAACACGCTCAACCCGATCCTGTCGACCGAAGAGGCCGAGGTCCAGTTCCAAGCGCTCGCCCTCGATCCGCTGATCTCGATCGACGAGCACGGTCGAGACGTGCCGATCCTCGCCGCCGTCGTCCCGACGGTCGAGAACGGCGGCATCAGCCGCGACGGCCTGACGATCACCTATCACCTGCGGCACGGCGTGCGCTGGCAGGACGGCGCGCCGTTCACCAGCCGCGACGTCGCGTTCAGCTACCACGCGATCATGAACCCGGCGACGCTGGTCGTCACGCGGCACGGATACGATCAGATCGCGCGCGTCGACACGCCCGATCCGTACACCGCGGTTTTCCGGCTGAAGCGCCCGTTCGCGCCGGCGGTCCAGACGTTCTTCGCACCCAGCGACGCTCCGTATTTCATCCTGCCGGCGCACCTGCTGGAACGCTATCACGACCTCAACCGCGTGCCGTTCAACTCCAGCCCGGTCGGGACCGGACCGTTCAAGGTCGCGCGCTGGCTGCGGGGCGACCGCATCGAGTACGTCGCCAACGACGACTACTTCTTGGGCAAACCAAAGCTGCGCCGGATCGTCTTCTCGATCGTCCCCGACGAGAACACCATCGCCAGCCAGCTGCGCGCGCACGAAGTCGACTGGTTCTACGCCGCGTCGCCGCGCGTGTATCCGCAGCTCACCGCGATCGACGGCGTCGCCGTCCGTCTCGTTCCGCTCAACGCGTACTACTCGGTGCTGTTCAACACGACGCGCGTGCCCTTCGACGACGCTCGCGTGCGCCGAGCGTTCGGCCTGGCGATCGACAAGTCGCGGCTCGTTCGGCAGGCGACCTTCGGAACGACCGTCCCCGCTACGGAGGATCTGCCGTCGTTCATGTGGGCGTTCGATCCGAAGGCCGGCACGGCGGCGCGCGACCTGCCGCGGGCCGAAGCGTTGCTCGACGCCGCCGGTTGGAAGCGTGGGCCGGACGGGATTCGGGTGAGGAACGGCAAGAGGTTCTCGGTCGTGCTTTCGTACCGCACCGACAGCGCGACCGACCGAGATGTCGTGATCGTGCTCGCCGCGATGCTCAAGGACGCCGGGATCGAGGCGAGCCTGAAGAGCTACGTCACGTCGCTGCTCTACGGTCCGCCCGGCAGCGGCATCCAGGCCGACGGAAAGTTCGACGTTTCGGTGCAAACCTGGTACGCCGGCAGCGACCCTGACGACTCGACGCAGCTCACCTGCGATCAGGTCGCGCCCAAAGGATACAACTGGACGCGGTACTGCAATCCGGCGATGGACGCGGCGCAGCGAACCGCGCTCTCGCACTACGACCGCCCGACGCGCAAGCGCGCCTACGCGATGGTCCAGCAGCTGCTCGCGCGCGACGCACCGTCGGTGTACTTCTGGTGGCCGCGCCAGATCGAAGCGGTGAACACCGACCTCAAGGGCTTCCGCCCCGACGGCATCGCCGAGGACTGGAACGCCTATCAGTGGTCGATCTAATACCGCGACGTGAAGAACCGCGGCTTCACCGGCAGTCGGTCGCCTCGCGGCGCGGGACTGCGGCACCCCGGCCAGAAACTTCGATTGGACCGCGATCCCAAGCTCGCGTTCCGTCGGATCGGCCGCCACGATCGAGAACGTCGATAGCACGACGGGCTCGTTCGCGCAGGGTGCCGGCCATCTTTCCAGCGATGAGGAAGGCCCATGGCAACCAGCGGCTATCAGGTCTACGTGAGCTTCTCCGGCGAGACCGGATCGAAGACCCCGAACGTCGCGGCGCTTTCGTCCGACGGCACCGATCTCGGACTCGTGCTCGCGGGCGGCGGACCGTATGACGAGCTGCGCGGTCTCGCGGTCGACGGCAGCGGCCGCATGTACGTCGCCAATGCCTACAAGAAGGGTTCGGCGGTCGACGTCTTCTCGGCGACGATCAACGACGACGGCTACAGCCGCAACTATCTCGGCACGCTGATCACGCCCAAGTCGAGCAAGGCGCTGCTGCATCCCTACGCCGTCGCGTTCGACGGCAGCACGCTCTTCGTGTCGAGTCAGGATACCAACGTCGTCTCGTGCTACGCGATCTCGGGCGGAAAGAAGAAGATGCCGGCGGCGAAGAACGGTGCGATCGCCGCGTATCTCGAGAAGCTCGATCCGAAGGGCGACTTCTACGCGGGCACGTTCGTCGCGTCGGCGGAGCCGGTAAAGGTCGGCAAGAAAACGCCGACCGCGGTCGATCCCGAGGACGGCGGACTGTCGATGGAGGGCTTCGGCGCGTCCAGCGATCCCACCGCGCGGGTCGACGAGGACGACGCCGGCGGCGACGACGACGCGGCCGGCGACGCGGCGGCCAAGAAAGCGGCCCGCCACTCCGTGCGCGGGATCATCGTCGGCGACAAGCGGCTCTACGTCGCCGACGAGGCGAAGGACCGGGTCGGCGTCTACGGTCACAAGAGCGGCAAGTTCCACGGTTGGATAGCGACGACGGCGGATGCGAGCGCGAGTCCGAACGCCCTCGACAAGCCGGTCGGGATCGCGGTGCACCCGGCGACCGGGATCGTCTACATCGGAAGTCCCGGCAACGAGGCGATCTTCGCCTACGATCCCAAGCAGCAAGAGCTCAGCCTCGTCATCAGCTCCGCGACGAGCTCGACGACTGCGCATTCTCCGAGTCCCGCGGAGGCGCTCAAGGACGTGTCGGGCCTGTCGTTCACGTCCGACGGAACGCTGATCTTCGGCAGCCGCAAGCAGATGCAGCTGTTCTCGCTCGACCCGTCGAGCGGCACGCTCGCGACGTTCGGGCCGCGGCTCGACGACGCACCTGAGTGCGTCCTCGTCGTTCCAATCTAGCCAGTCGGCGGCAGGTGACCCGGCGGCTCGGCGAGGATGCGCGCTCACCGTCATAAAGGAGATCCCATGTACGCCCGACGCCTCGTCGCATCGCTCGCCGCACTTGCAGTCGCCGTCACCGCGGGCGCCGTACCGATTCGAGCGGCCGACGCGCCCGAGGTCGTGATCGGCGCGGTGCTGCCGCTCACCGGCACGCTGTCGCAGACGGGCGCGGGCTTGCGCACCGCGATGCTGCTGGCGCAGGACCTGGTGAACGGCCATGTGAGCTATCCGTTGCCGATGGTCGGCAAGAGCGGCTTGCCGCATCTCGGGCACGCGCGCATCCGGCTCGTGTTCGCCGACTCGCAAGGCAAGCCAGATCAGGCGCGCGCGGCGGCCGAGCAGCTCATCACGCAGGATCACGCAGTGGCGCTGATCGGGACATACGCATCGTCGACCACTGCGACCGCGTCGCAGGCGGCTGAGCGCGCCGGTATCCCGTTCCTCAACCCCGACTCGTCGGCCCCGAACCTCACCGCGCGCGGGCTCAAATGGTTCTTTCGCACGACGCCCAACGACGCCACCTTCGCCGAGAACTTCTATCAGTTCTTGGGCGACCTCAAGAGGACCAAGAACATCACCGTCAAGCGCGTCGCCGTGGTCGGTGAGGACGGGCTGTTCGGCACCGGCGCCGGCGACGCCGAAGAGGCCGGCGCGAAGAAGTACGGTTACGATATCGCCACGCGCGTGTCGTACCCCGCCACGACGACCGAGGTCAACGCCGAAGTGCAGCGCGTGAAGACCTCGTCGCCCGACGTCATCTTCCAGGCGTCGTACGTTCCCGACGCGCTGCTGTTCGTGCGCGGCTACAAGCAGCAAGGCGTCAACGTCAAGGCGATCTTTGCGCAGGACGCGGGTTTCGTCGATCCCAACTTCCTCAAGGCGATCGGCGCCGACGCCGAGGGCGTGTTCACGCGCGAAGTCTTCTCGATGGACATCAAGTTCCGCAACCAGGCCGTGCCGCTCGTCGACCAGCTGTTTCGCCAGCGGTCCGACGGTGCGAAGCCGCTCGACGGCAACACCGCGCGCGATTTCATGGGCGTGCTCGTGCTGGCCGACGCCATCGACCGCGCCGGCTCGACCAAGCCCGACGCGATCCGCGACGCGCTGACCAAGACGAACATTCCGGGCAAGCTTACGCTGATGCCGTGGAACCGGATCCACTTCGACGCGACCGGTCAGAACGACGGCGGCGTCGGGATCATCGAGCAGCTGCAGGACGGAAAGTACGAAACGGTGTGGCCGTTCGACGTCGCCGTGCGGCCGGTCGTCTGGCCGATGCCGGCGTGGAAACGCTGACAACTTTCGAACAGCTGCTCGTCGGCGGCCTGCTGGCGGGACTCGTGTTCGCGCTCGTCGCCGTCGGGCTGACGCTCATCTACGGCGTGATGGACGTGGTGAACTTCGCGCACGGCGAGTTCCTGATGCTGGCGATGTACGCCACGCTCGGCCTCGCGCTGGTCGGCATCGGTCCGCTGGTGGGACTGCCGCTGGTCGCCGTCGCGCTGTTCTTGTTCGGCGTCGTCGTCTATCGCGTATTCGTTCGGCGCCTCTTGGCCGGGCCGCCGGAGGCGACGGTGTTCGGGACGTTCGGATTGCTCGTGCTGCTGCAGGGCCTCGCGCAGTCGCTGTTCACCGGCGACTTCCGCTCGGTGCCCGACCCGCCGTTTCAAGCGACGCTGCGCTTCGGCGGCGTCGCGCTCTCGCAGGCGACGCTGGTCGAAGGGATCGGCGCGCTGGTGCTCACCGCGGCGTTGTTCGCGTTCGTCGAGTACACCGAGATCGGTCGCGCGATGCGCGCGGTCGCCGAGGATCGCGTCGCGGCGACGCTGATGGGGATCGACGTCCAGCGCGTGAACCTGCTGGCGTTCGGCATCGGCTCGGCCTGCGTCGGCGCGGCCGGCGCGCTGTTGATGCTCTCGTTCCCGGTCTTTCCGACGGCCGGCGCGTCGTTCGCGCTCACCGCGTTCGTCGTCGTCGCGCTGGGCGGCTTCGGCAGCATCCAAGGCGCGCTCGTTGCGGCGCTGTTGGTCGGACTGCTCGAGGTGTTCGGCGGCTACTACCTCGCGCCCGAGCTGAAGATGGTGCCCGTCTACCTGGCGTATCTCGCCGTCGTGCTGCTGCGCCCGCAAGGCCTGCTGGGCAGGCGATGAGGCCCCATCTCATCGCGCTCGGTGCGATCGTCGTGCTGTGCGCGGCGGCGGCGTTCGGTCTGCACGACACGGTGACGCTGGACTTGCTGTTCACGCTGCTGCTCTACGCCGTGCTGGGTCAATCGTGGAACTGGATCAGCGGGTACGCGGGCAACATCTCGTTCGGCCACGCGATCTTCTTCGCGTGCGGTGCGTACGCGTCGGCGCTGTGCGTGACCCACGGCCTTTCACCCTGGCTCGCGTTTCCGGCCGGGGCGCTGGTCGCCGCGCTGCTCGCGGTCGTGACGGGATTCCCGACGCTCGCGCTGCGCGGCCACTACTTCTCGATTGCGACGATCGCGGTCGCCGCGCTGGTCGAGGTGTTCGTGCGCACCTCGCCGTGGTTGGGCGGCGCCAACGGTTTCGAGCTGCCGATCGCATCGGGCTGGGCGGCGCTGCAGTTCTCGCAAAAGGGGCCGTACGTGCTGCTCGCGCTGGCGCTGTTCGCGATCGTGCAACTGGCGACGATGTGGCTCGAACGGTCGCGATTGGGCTACTACTTGCGCGCGCTGCGCGCCAACCACGCGGCGGCGGCGTCGGTCGGGATCGACGAGCGCCGCTGGAAGCTGATCGCGTTCGCGTGGTCGGCGGTGATGGCGAGCGCCGCCGGCGTGCTGTACGCGCAGTACACGCTGTTCGTCGACCCGCCGTCGACGATCGCGCTGGCGATCTCGATCGACATCGCGCTGATCGGCGTCGTCGGCGGGATCGGAACGCTGTGGGGACCGGCCGCCGGCGCACTGGTCTACGTCGTGCTGGCCAAGGGCGTCGCGCTGCAAATCGGCGGCACCGGCAAAGGTTACGACCTCGTGATCTACGGCGCGATCATTTGCATCATCGCCGCCTGGCGACCGCACGGCATCGTCGGCACGATCGTCGATGCGCTGCGCCGCCGCCGCGGCACGGCGACCGCGACGCCGGCATGACGACACTGTTGGAGGTACGAGGGCTGGCGAAGCGCTTCGGCTCGCTGCGCGCGCTCGACGGCGTCGACCTCGACGTCGCGGAAGGTTCGCTGACGGGGCTGATCGGCCCGAACGGCGCTGGCAAATCGACCGCGTTCTCGTGCATCGCCGGCGCCGACAAACCGAGCGCAGGCAGCGTGCGGTTTCGCGGGCGCGAGATCGCCGGCATGGCCTATCACCGCGTCGCCGCGCTCGGGATCGGGCGCACGTATCAGATCGTGCAGACGTTCGCCGAGATGACGGTGCTCGAAGCGGTGACCACCGGCGCGCTACTGCGCCACCCGCGGCTGCGTGATGCGATCGGTTCGGCAGAAGAGGTGCTGGAGTTCGTCGGGCTGGCCGACAAACGGCATCGCCTCGGCCGCGCGCTGACGATCGCCGACAAGAAGCGGCTCGAGGTCGCGCGCGCGCTGGCCACCGAACCCGCACTGCTGCTGCTCGACGAGGTGATGGCCGGCTTGACGCCGGCCGAGTGCCGCGACGCGGTCGACCTGCTGCGCCGGGTCTTGGCGCGCGGTATCACCGTGCTGATGGTCGAGCACGTGATGGAAGTGCTCATGCCGATCGCCGAGCACGTCGTCGTGATCGCCGCCGGCAAGACGATCTTCAGCGGCAGCGCCGCCGAAGCGGTGCGCGACCCGCGCGTCGTCGAGGCCTACCTCGGTTCCCCGCTCGAACACGGCGAGATCGCCTCGTGAGCGCGCCGGCAGCCGCGGGTGGAATCGACGCCCTGTTACAGGTCGACGGGCTTGCCGTTGCCTACGACGGAATGCGGGCACTTCAGGAGGTCTCACTGCACGCCGAGGCGGGCACGATCGTTGCGCTCGTTGGCGCAAACGGCGCCGGCAAGACGTCGCTGCTTCGCGCGATCAGCGGCCTGGTGCGCGCGCAAGCCGGGACGATCCGCTTCGACGGTGCCGACATCACCCGGATGCCGGCACATCGCATCGTGCGGCGCGGTATCGCGCACGTCCCCGAAGGGCGCCGCGTCTTCGCCAGCGCGACGGTCCGCGACAACCTGCTCCTGGGCGCGTACGTCGACCGCGACGGCGCCCATCGCAGCGCGCGCCTCGAAGCGGCGTTCGCAGCATTCCCGATCCTGCGCGAACGGCTCGAGCAGCGCGCGTCGACCCTGTCCGGCGGCGAACAGCAGATGCTCGCCATTGCCCGCGGCACGATGAGTGGCCCGCGTCTGCTCATGCTCGACGAACCGTCGCTCGGCATCGCGCCGCTCCTGATCCCGCAGATCTACGCCGGCATCCGCGGCATCGTCGACCGCGGCACGACCGTCCTGCTCGTCGAACAGAACGTCCGAGCCGCGCTCGCCGCCGCCGACACCGCCTACGTGTTGCAAACCGGCCGCGTAGTGCTTCACGGTACCGCGGCGGATCTAGTGGGAGACCCCCTCGTGCAAGAAGCGTTTCTGGGGATCAGCGCCGCATGAGCGGCGTTTGAAAGTCCTGAGTCCGCGGTCGCATGCTTGCCTTGTAGTTGCGTTTGGGACGGATACTCGGCTATCATTGGCCGATGGGCAACTCAGGCATTGCAGCTTCGCTGAACCCGATCGTCGCGGATGCTAGCGACCAGGCAGCACTTCAGCGCCTCGATGATGCTCTGAGTCATCTTGGCTCGAGACCGTTTCTTGCGGACCCTGACGGAGCGCCGCTAGAGCTCTCGCCAGCCCTCTTCCGGACCCTTCGAGAAGCGGCCGAGATCTTGATGCGCGGCGACGCGGTGGTTATCTCCCCGCTTCACCGTGAGCTGACGACCACGGAGGCTGCCGATCTCTTAAGCATGTCGAGGCAGTTCCTGACGCGGCTGCTCGATCGCGGCGATATTCCACACCGTCTCATCGGACGACACCGCAGAATAAAGTTGAGCGATCTTCTCGAATACAAGGCCCGTCGGAGCGCGAAGCGGCGGAGCGCTCTTCGGCAGTTGACGACCCAAGCTGCGGAGCTCGGCGCGTACGACTGAGTGCCGTCGTTCAAGGCTTTTGTCGACGCAAACGTGTTGTACGCGATGCCGCTTTGCGACACGGTTCTGCGACTTGCCGAGCGCGAGCTCTTTCGACTGTTGTTGAGCGATGACGTCCTCGATGAAGCCACACGAAATCTCGTGGCTGATGGCCGCTGTACGATAGAGAACGCGGATCGTCGTCGACGCAACATCAAATCGGCATTTGACGATTGTTTCGTCTCGGACTATCACGAGCTTATCGATGCAATGGCGTGCGGCGCTAAAGACCGCCACGTGCTGGCGGCGGCTGTAGTCGGCGGCGCTGATCAGATCGTAACCATCAACGTGAAGGACTTTCCGAAAGCGTCCACAGATCCATACGGGATGGAGGTTGTTTCGCCCGACACGTTTCTGCAAAATGTCTTGGATCTCTACCACAGCCGACAATCGAGGAGATCATCGATCAAGCTGCCAGCCTCCGTCGCCCAACGCATTCTGTTCACGACGTTCTTGCTGCACTATCGCGCACGGTACCAAACTTTGCGCAGAACGTCATGACGACATTCGCGGCTCAGCATGGCGGCTTCGGAAAACAGGGAGCCGCCGCAGCTGCGGAATTGGGGCTGTCTGCACTCACGAAAGCGCTGCGACATGGCGTTCGCGGAGAGCTTCGCGAGAGGTTGCTCTTCGTCGACGACGGAGTTGTGCTGGCCTTTGCCCGCAACTCGGGTCTCGGCAGGCTGCAGGCGGTGGTCGAGCGCCTCGACCACGTGCTCATTGATGGTCGGCAGGGCATTGCGGTCTTAGGGGCTTTGCTGCCGGAGCCCGATGTCGAGGCGTTAGCCGAGCGCGGGGTTGGCACCGCCTGGGTAACACGATGGAACCCGGAAATCGAATTCGACGGCAGCCCACTCGCGCACCGAATGGCACCATGGTTGTTTTGAGCCCATGAGCTGGCGCGTTGGGATCGACATTGGGGGGACGTTTACCGATCTGGTCGCGTTGGCGGATGATGGGCGGCTGATTCGGCACAAGGTATCGTCGACGCCGCGCGCGCCGGAAGAGGGGCTGCTCGACGCGCTGCGGTCGCTGCTCGAAGAGGTTGCGGCGAACGAGATCACGCTCGTCGCGCATGCCAGTACGATTGCGACCAACGCGCTGTTGGGGCAGGTGCACCTCGAGCTGCCGCGCGTCGCGTTCATCACGACCGAAGGGTTTCGCGACGTGCTGGAGATCGGGCGGCAGAACCGCAGCGCGCTGTACGATCTCAACGTCACGCGCCCGAAGCCGCTCGCTCGCCGTGAGGATCGGCTCGTCGTGCGCGAACGCCGGACGCACGACGGCGGGGTGATCGTCGAGCTCGATCCCGCGACCGTCGCGCGCGCGGTCGAGACGGTGCGCGAACGCGGGATCAAGGCCGTCGCCGTCGGACTGCTGCACGCCGACGCCGACGGTTCGCACGAACGCGCCGTCGGCGACGCGCTCCGCGAAGCGATCCCCGACGCGGAGATCTCGCTGTCGTCAGAGATCGACCCGCAATATCGGGAGTACGAGCGGTTCTCGACCACCGTGCTCAACGCAGCGCTGGCGCCGATCGTGCAGGGCTATCTCGACCGCGTCGCGCGCGGCGTCCGCGCCGCCGGCGTGAGCGCGCCAATCTTCGTCATGCGTTCCGACGGCGGGATGGCGGTGCTGAAATCGGCCGCGCGACGTCCCGCGACGCTGATCGAGAGCGGACCGGCCAGCGGGGTGATCGCGGCGGCGTTTCTCGGCCGCGCGCTCGGCATCGGCAACGTGCTGTCGTTCGACATGGGCGGCACGACCGCCAAAGCCGGCACGATCTTCGACGGCGTGCCGCAGATCAGCGCGTCGTTCGAGGCGGCGGGTTCCACGCACAGCGGCCGGTCGGTCAAGGGCAGTGGCTATCCGGTTCGCTTCCCGTTCGTCGATCTGGCGGAGGTGAGCGCGGGCGGTGGGACGATCGCCTGGCTCGACGCGGCCGGAACGCTGCGCGTCGGGCCGCTGTCGGCGGGCGCCGATCCCGGGCCGGCCTGCTATGGCAACGGCGATCGCCCGACCGTCACCGACGCCAACGTCGTCCTGCGCCGCTCGAACCCGCGCGCGCTGCTCGACGGCGCGTTTCCGATCGACGCGGCGCGCTCGCGCGACGCGATCGCGTCGGTCGCGGCGCCGGTCGGCGGCGACGTCGAGCGCGCGGCCGCCGGGGTCGTCACATTGGTCGACGCCGAGATGGCCAAGGTCTTGCGCATCGTCTCGGTCGAGCGCGGCCATGATCCGCGCGACTTCACCTTGCTCGCCTTCGGCGGCGGCGGGCCGCTGCACGCCTGCGCGGTCGCGGCCGACATCGGCGTATCACGCGTGGTGATCCCGCTCTCGCCCGGCGTGTTCTCCGCTTACGGTTTGCTCGCCGCCGACGTGCGCGTGACGGCGGTGCGATCGATCGTCGCGCCGGCCGACGACGACACCTGGCAGCGCGCGCGCAAGCTGTTCGACGCGCTCGCGCGCGAGAGCGACGCCGCGCTCGGCGAACAGGGCGTCGCCAAGGGCGATCGCACCTTCGTGCGCGAGCTCGACCTGCGCTACGTTGGACAGTCGACGGAGCTCTCCGTCACCGCGCCGCGTTCGCTGGAAGAAGCCGTCGAAGCGTTCCACCAGCGCCACGAACAGCGCTACGGCTTCGCGGCGCGCCAGGATCCGGTCGAGACCGTTACCGCGCGGGCGATCGGGATCGGCACGACGCCGAAGCCGCGGCTGGTCGCGGCGGTTGCGCCGGCCCGCCGCGCTCCCGAGCAGCGCGCGCTGCGCGAGCGCCGTGAGGTGTTCGACGGCACGGCGTTCGCCGATACGCCCGTTTACGGTCGCACGCACCTGCGGCCCGGCGACGCGTTCGACGGCCCCGCGGTCGTCGAACAGTACGACGCGACGACCTACGTCGCGCCGGGCTGGAACGCACGCGTCGACGGCTACGGCAACCTGGTCATGGAGCACGCACGATGATCGCAGAGCTCGACCCGATCACCGCGGAGCTCGTCTCCTCCGCATTGATCTACGCCAGCGAGGAGATGGGGATCGCCGTGCGCGACGCCGCCTACTCGCCGAACATCAAAGAACGCCTCGACCACTCGTGCGCGCTGTTCGACGCGCGCGGCCTGCTCATCGCGCAGGCCGAGCACATCCCGGTGCATCTCGGCTCGCTGCCATGGGGGCTGCGGCGGTCGCTGGAATGGCTGGCCGAACGCGGCCGCACCATCGCGCGCGGTGAGATGATCGTCGTCAACGACCCATACCTGTCAGGGACGCACCTCAACGACGTCACCGTGATCCGCGCCATCTATCACGACGACCGGCTGATCGGCTACGCCGGCAACAAGGCGCATCACACCGACGTGGGTGGCGCGGTCCCCGGCTCGATGCCGCCCGACGCGCGCGATCTGTTCGCCGAAGGCGCGGTCTACACGCCGACCATTCTGGTGCGCGACGACCGTGTGGTCGACGACACCGTCGATCTGCTGCGCGCCAACTCACGCACGCCCGAGGCCCGCGCCGGCGATCTGCGCGCGCAGATCGCCGGCAACAACGTCGGCGAGCGGCGCTTCCTGGAGCTCGTCGAGCGCTACGGGATCGAGGTCGTCGAAGCGGCGCTCGACAAGGCGCTCGCCGACGGCGAACGCCGCACCCGCGCGGCGCTGCGCGCGCTGCCCGACGGCGTCGTCGAGCACGAGGACGTGATGGAAGACGAGCGCGGCGAGCCGTCGATCGTGCTGCGGGTGCGGCTCGAGAAGCGCGGCGACGGGCTGTTGCTCGACTACGAGGGCACGGCGGCGCAGCGCGCGATGCCGCTCAACGCCGTTTACGGCGTGACGCTGTCTGGCGCGTACTACGCGATCCGCGCGGTGACCGACCCGCGCATCCCGATGAACGACGGCTCGTTCCGGCCGGTCGAGGTGCGCGTGCCTGAAGGAACGCTGCTCAACCCGCGCCGCCCCGCGCCGGTGAGCGCGGGCAACGTCGAGACGTCGATGCGCAACGCCGACCTCGTGCTTGGCGCGCTGGCCAAGCTCGCGCCCGGGCGCGTCCCGGCGCAGAGCGGCGGCTCGATGAACAACGTGATGATCGGCGGCCTCGACGGCGAGGGTCGTTCGTGGGCGTTCTACGAGACCAACGGCTGTGGAATGGGCGCGCGGCCGACCGCAGACGGCATCGACGGCATCCACGCGCACATGACCAATACCCTCAACACGCCGATCGAGGCGATCGAACGGCAGATGCCGATGCTCATCACCGCCTACGAGTTCGCCGAGACGAGCGCCGGCGACGGAACGTTCCGCGGCGGCTCGGGGTTGGTGCGCGCCTTCGCGTTGCGCGACGGCACCGCGACCGCGTCGCTGCTGGCCGAACGCCACGCCGTGCGGCCGCGCGGCACCGAGGGCGGCAAGGACGGCGCGACCGGCGCGCACGTGCTGGTCAAGCGCGGCGGCGCGATGAGCGATCTGCCGGCCAAAACGACCGTCGAGATGGAACCCGGCGACGCGATCATCGTGCGCACCGCCGGCGGCGGCGGATACGGCGATCCGGCGTTGCGCGATCCGGCGGCGCGCGAACGCGACCGCCGCGACGGGATCGCGAGCGTCGAGTGAACGCCGCCGGCGTGCGCGCCGCGATCCGCGAAGGCACCATTACCGGACCGACCGAACGGCTCGCGCCCGATCACGTGCAGACGAACCTGGTCGTCGTGCCGCGCGAGTACGCTGACGAGTTGGCGGACCTGTGCGCGCGCAACCCCGTGCCGTGCCCGGTGATCGAGCAGCTCGCGCCCGGCGCGTTCGCGCCGCGCTGCGCGCCGAATGCCGACCTGCGCACCGATCTCGGACGCTATCGCGTCTGGCGCGACGGCGCGCTCGCCGAGCAGCCACGCGACGTGCGCGAGCTGTGGACCGACGACCTCGTCGCGTTCCTGATCGGCTGCTCGTTCACGTTCGATCATGCGCTCGCGGACGCCGGGCTGACGCCGCGCCACTACGCGCTCGAGCGCAACGTGCCCATGTACCGCACCCGCATCCCGCTCGCCGCGGCCGGGCGCTTGCGCGGCATGATGGTGGTGAGCATGCGGCCGTACAAGCGCGACGACGTCGAGCGCGTGCGCGACGTGACGCGGCCGTTTCGCGTCGCGCACGGCGAACCGATCACCTGGGGCGATCCGGCGGCGCTCGGGATCGGCGACCTGGGCCGTCCCGACTATGGAGATCCGCCGCGCTTCGAGCCCGGCGAGGTGCCGGTGTTCTGGGGCTGCGGCGTCACGCCGCAGAGCGTCATCGTCGCCAGCAGGCTGCCGTTCGCGATCACCCACGAGCCCGGTCACATGTTCGTCACCGACCTCGTGCACGCCGACCTGCGCGCGGGATAGCGTGGGATGAACGGACGAAGTTCGCCGGATGTCGACGTCGCCGTGTGTGGCGGCGGCAACGCCGCGCTGTGCGCGGCGATCTCGGCGCGGCGCGCCGGCGCGAGCGTCGTCTTGCTCGAGCGCGCGCCCGCCTACATGCGAGGCGGCAACACGCGTCATACGCGCGACATTCGGTTCGCGCACGCAGAGCCGAACGCGGCGGCGACCGGCACGTACTCCGAAGAGGAGCTGTTCGCCGACTTGCTGCGCGTGACCGGCGGCGAGACGGACGAGCCGCTGGCGCGGTTGACCGTGCGCGACTCGACGGAACTCGCCGGGTGGATGGCCGAGCAGGGAGTGCGCTGGCAGAAGCCGCTCACGGGGACGCTCCACCTGTCGCGCACCAACGGCTTCTTCCTGGGTGGCGGGAAAGCGCTGGTGAATACCTATTTCGACACCGCGCTGCGGCTCGGCGTGCGCGTCGTCTACGACGCGACGGTGCGCGCGCTCGCCGGCGAGGAATCGCGAATCCGCGAGGTCGTCTACGCCGACCCAACCGGCGAACACCGGCTCGCCGGTGCGGCATTCGTCGTCGCTGCCGGCGGGTTCGAAGCCGACGTCGACTGGCTGCGCGAGTACTGGGGCGAGGCGGCGTCGCGCTTCACGATCCGCGGCACACCCTACAACACCGGCGTCGCGCTCAAGGCGATGTACGACGCCGGCGCTCGCCGCGCCGGTGATCCGCGCGGCCTGCATTGCGTCGCGGTCGATGCCCGCGCGCCGCGCTTCGACGGCGGCATCGTCACCCGCATCGACGCCATTCCGTTCGGGATCGCCGTCAACGCGGCCGGCGAGCGCTTCTACGACGAGGGCGAAGATCTGTGGCCGAAGCGCTACGCGATCTGGGGCAAGCTGATCGCCGAGCAAGCCGGTCAGATCGCCTATGCGGTGTTCGATTCCAAGACCGCGGGCCGGTTCATCCCGTCGGCATTTCCGGCCTTGCGCGCCGATACGCTCAAGGAGCTCGCCGCGCTGCTCGGGCTCGATGGTGCCGCGCTCGTGCGCACCGTGGCGGCGTTCAACGCCGCCGTCCGGCCGCGCGGCGCGATCGACCTCGGCGCGCTCGACGGGAACGGAACCGACGGGCTGACGCCGCCCAAGTCCAACTGGGCGCAGCGCATCGACGCGCCGCCCTACTTCGGCTACGCGCTGCGGCCGGGCGTGACGTTCACTTATCTCGGCGTCGGGGTCGATCTCGCCGCGCGCGTGTTGCGTGACGGCGACGAGCCGTTCGAGAATCTCTTCGCGGCGGGAGAGTGCATGGCAGGAAACATCCTGACGCGCGGCTATTTGGCGGGATTCGGGCTGACGATCGGTACCGTGTTCGGCCGCATCGCCGGCACGGGAGCGGCAGCGCATGCGCGAGCTTGACCTCACCGCCGAGCTGCAGCGGCAGCTCGGCGTGTGCAACGCCTGCCGCTACTGCGAAGGCTTCTGCGCCACGTTCAGCGCCGCGCAGCTGCGCGCGCCGGTGACGTCGGCCGACGTCACGTACCTGGCGAACCTCTGTCACGACTGCCGCATGTGCTACGACGCCTGCATGTTCGTGCCGCCGCACGAGTTCGCGATCAACATCCCGGCCGCGATGTCGAGCGCGCGCGCGCGCACATACGAGCAGTACGCCGTCCCGCACGCCTTCGCCAATGCGGTACGCGCGCCGATCGCCGGCGCCGTCCTCGGCGTCGCGATTTCGCTCGCCGTGCTGCTGCTGGCCGTCGCGCTGATCTCCGGTCCGCAGGTGCTGTGGACGCCGCTGCGCGGGCCGGGCGCGTTCTATCGCGTGCTGCCGTACGGACTGTTGGTCGCGGCCGCGCTGGGGCTCGCGATCTACGGCATCGTCTGCGTCGCCGCCGGCGCTGCGCGGTTCGCTCGCGACATCGGACGCGGCGAGCGTTTCGTCACGCCGCGCTCGCTCGGCGTCGCGTTGCGTCAGGCACTGGCGCTGACCTATCTCAAAGGCGGCGGCGTCGGCTGCTACGACGTCACGCGGCACTCCGGCCGCCGCCGCACCTTTCACGCGCTGGTGTTCTGGGGCGTCGTCGCCGACCTCGCTTCGACCACCAGCGCCGCGATCGCCCAAGATTTTCTGCACGTGCTGCCGCCGTATCCGCTGCTAAGCATACCGGTGCTGCTCGGTACGTCGGGTGGGATCGCGCTCGCGCTCGGCGCGGCAGGTCTGCTCGCCGTCAAACGCGCCGGCGACGCGCGCCCGACCGACGGACGCATGCTCGCCCTCGACTACGCGTTTCTCGGCCTGCTCGAAGCGGTCGCGCTCAGCGGCCTCGCGCTGCTCGTCTTTCGTTCCACCGCGGCGATGGGATCGCTGCTCGCATTTCACCTCGCGTGCGTGGCGGGAGCGTTCGTGACCGCGCCGTACGGGAAGTTCGTGCACTTCGTTTACCGTTCGATCGCGCTGGTCGTAAACGCGCACGAGCAGGGTTCCTGAGGTGACGGCCGGGCCGGCCACCTCGCGAAATGAGTGGGATCCAGACTAGCGGATGGCGGCCACGACTCCGAGCGACCGTGCCGCAGCGGGGTCGGCGTCGATGTGCCGCCCGAGTGAGGCGAACGCATCGTGCACGCCGGACCGGACGATTGCGGCGTTGACGTTCGGAACCGACACGGCGCGAGGCGACTCGCCGCTCAGGACGACGCCCCCGGACGTGCACGACCCAAGCGAGACGCGAACGACGAGCGAGTCGCTCGCCGCTCGGGACAGCGAATAGAGCACGAGCACGTCCGAGAACACGAGCGCCGTGGTGCCGGGCACGCAGGTCGCATCTCGGTGCACCGCGTCGGGCACGATCGGGTTGAGCCGAAAATAGAGCTGATAGGTCTCGGCGAGCTGCTCGGCCTCTGCGAAGACCGCCGTATCGGCGGTCGATTGCACGGACAGCGGCACGCTGTGTCGGATAACCAGCGTCGCATAGCACGGCGCGGCGGACGCCGACGCTTGAGCGAGCGCAACGAGCGCGGTGACCACGAGTGCGTGTATCGCTCGCTGCCGAACCGACGTCAGGGACATGGACGAGGTTTCGCCGGCTGGTTGAACGGTGCATCCTCGCCGTGCGGCACCGATCAGGTGTAGAGCGTGCCTTCCTGTACGAAGCAGAGGTCGTTCTGCCACGGATCGACCGCGTAGAACGAGCGTTCTTGCCACGGCCGCGTGAGAATCTCGCCCCCGGGGGCATCGTGCACCTTGTACGGCGCGAGGGCGCCGAGCGCTGCGGCGCGCGCGTGCACCGGCTCGAGATCGTCGACCGCAAAGTACAACGACTTTGCGTTGGCCTGCGGCGGCAAGCCGGCGCGGCTCACGTCCTGCACGGCGAGTATCACGCCGCCGCAGTCGAAGTAGTGGCGGGACCCCGGGTGACGCTTTCCCGGCGTGTCGAGCAGCCGCGCGTAGAACGCGACGCCGCGCTCGATGTCGTCGACCTCGATGGTGATGCGAAAGATCTTCGGAACGACGGATGCCATGACGGCGCCCTCCCTCATCGCTGGTCTCTCAATAGGTGGTGTTCGGCCCGGGGGACGTCCAGGTCTGATCCGGATCGTAAGGGGCGAAGTGGTCGAGCCAGCCGGTCACGACCGTCTCGAGAAGCTCGCGCTCGAGCCGGTAGACGCTCGCGCGGCCCGTCCGGTGAACGCTCACTAGGCCGGCCTCTTCGAGGACCTTGAGGTGACGCGTCGTCGTCGGCCAGCTATGGGTGAAGCGTTTGGCGAGATACCCTGACGGCAGTTCGCCGCCGAGTACCTGTAATTGCACCAGGATCGCTCGGCGGACCGCGTGCGAAAGCGCTTCGAAGACGCGGTCTTCGGCGGCCTCCGCCCGCGCGCCGCGCGCGGACGTTGCTTGTTCTATGGGCTAATAGTTAGCACGAACGACAAGAACGTTGCAAGTCCGCCGAGCCGGGACTTGACGGACTCTTAGAAAACTAGTAGATTGGCTCCGGCGGACCACTCTTAAACTATTAAGAGTGCGGCCATCTTGCAACGGAAGCGAGAGGAGCGCAGTGGCCGGAGCGGTTCAAGCGGTGCGGTTCGGGAGCGTCGCGGTGCTCGCGACCGCACTTGCACTGTCGGCGGTACGTTCGGCGTCGACAGCCGCTCCGGCGCTGCGCGCCGTCGGTATCCCGACGGTGCAGACGGCCCCGCCGCTCGATCCGCGCTCTCCGGTCGACAGCTGGGCGGCGGCCGCCGAAGTCGATCTGCCGTGGGACATCACGCATCAGCAGCCGTCGTCCGAGGCCGCCACCGCGCACATCGCCACCGACGGCGTGAACATCTTCGTGCGCTTCGACGTCAAGCAGCGCGAAACGCTCATGGCGCAGCAGCACACCAACGAGGTCGGCGACGGAACCGACGATGAGGTCTGGATCGACCTGTGGCCCAACGGCCAGAACGGCTTCTACTACCAGTTCGCGGCCACGTCGAACGGTACGCACTTCCAGTACTCGTCGGAGAACACCGCGTACTCGCCGACGTGGAGGTCCTTCGGCGCGACCAACGACGGCGGCTTCACCATCACGATGGAGATCCCGATCAAGGCGATGCGCGGCAGCGGCGGTGGCGGGGGCTGGAAGGCGCAGTTCGTGCGCATCGTGCGTTCGACCGGCGAGCGGCAGATCTGGAGTTACGGGCCGGCGCAGACCAACGGCGACGACGTCACCTACGCCGGCGCGCTCAGCGGCATGGCGCCGGCGGTGGCCTCGCGCCCCAAACCGCGTTTCGCGCTCTACGGTCTGGGCGGGGTCGGCCCGCCGTCGTCGGGACTCACTACGTCGCGCATGGGCGGCGACTTCTCGGTTCCGGTCACCGCGACGGCGTCGGTGTACGGCACGATCCATCCCGACTTCTCCAACGTCGAGATCGACCAGCAGACGATCTCGCCGACGGCTTATCAGCGCTCCTACACGGAGGTCCGGCCGTTCTTCACCCAGGGCGCGAACTACTACGATCAATTCAACTGCGACGCATGTCCGAACATATCGCAGCTCTACACGCCGGCAATCCCGACGCCGCGCGACGGCTACGCGTTCGAAGGAAAGCAGGGCGCCTTCTCGTTCGCCGGCTTCGACGCGGTCGGTGACGCGCGCAACGACGGCGCGACTAGCCTTGGTTGGGTCAGCGCCGACAACGAGTGGCATCTCTCAGCGCAGAGCGTCGCCGCGAACCTGCCCGGAATCACCGACCACGTCGACACGAGCGGTATCGCGTGGGGCGACAACAAGCACCTATCGGCGTACTTCGACTACGGCAGCGACAGCGGAACCAACGTGCTGGCCGGCGACCGCGCGCAGCGCTACGACGGCGGCCTCTACTACTACACCAACACTTTCGGGCTGGCGGCGTCGGAGCGGAAGGTCGGACAATACTACGAACCGGTTGACGGTTTCGTGCAGCACGCCGATATCGCCGGCTACGCGCTCTACGAAAACAAGATCTGGCTGTTCAACCAGAACGACTGGATCAACAGCATCCAACTCGGAGCGTTTCTCGACCGGTATCACGCGCAGAGCGGCGCGCTCGACCAGAGCGACACGAACGGATGGCTCGACGTTCTCACCAAGAGCCGGATCGACGTCCAAGGCACGGTCGGCTCGAGCTACCTGCTGCTCGATAGCGGCGTGTTCACGCCGATCTCGCAGAACGGCATCGGCGTCACCTGGCACAGCGGGACGATGAACAATCCCGGCAGCAACCTCTATCACGGATCATCGTCGACGCCGACCGGCGTGTCGTTCAACACCGGGCGCTTCGGGCCGGGCCGGGTCGACTCGTGGTTCCGCAGCACGACGATGCGGATCGGCATACGCGGCACATTGTCTCTCGAAGCCGACGACACGCGGGCCTACGAAGATTTCGGCGCGACCAACGTGCAGTGGCTCGAGCGCCTGAGCTACGCGTACGCGGCCGGTAGGGATTCGTCATTCGCCGTCGGCGTGCGCCGCATCATCGGCATGCCGCCGATCGTCGATCTCACCGCGCTACCGGTTCCCACCAGCGCTTGGAACCTGACCTTCGCCTACCACCGCCGCACGCCGCACGACGAGCTCTACATCGCCTACGGCGACGCCAGCCAGATCTCGACCCTGCCGCAGTTCGTGGTCAAGCTGATCCACTATTTCGGCGCCGAGAAAGGCACGTAGCTGTCAGCGTGACGGCGCCTGCGGAGCGATGCGGTAGGCGCCGATCCGCCCGTCGGGGTCGAGCCGTAGCCGCACGAACAGCGTTCCCTTGTCGAACGCCGCCTGGAAATCGTAGCGCCCGTCGTCGGGATCGCTGGTCGTCGCCTTGAGCCCGTGGTACGTGCCGAGCGCATGCATCTCGTCGGAGAGCTGGCCGATCGAGGCGCGCGTGACCTGCGCTCTGAGCTCATCGTCGAAGTGCGCGATCGTCCCGTCGTAGTCGACGTTGTAGACGGCGCGCGTCGTGTCGTCGGCGAGCGTCTGCGGATTCGCACCCTGATGCGCGCACGCCGCGGCGGCGAACGCGAGCGCAGCGACCGCCGGCGCCAGCGGGCTTCTCACGTCGACCTACAGGGTGCCCCAGCCCAGCGGCGGCGCAGCGGGGTTGGACCGAGCCCCGACGACGAGCGGACGCGAACCGGCCGGCCCCGAGCGGCGTGCTACCACCAACTGGTGGCGCAGCGCGAGCACCATGCGGTGCTGGACGGCGACCTCGTGCTGGTAGCCGGCGACCAGCGCCGCTTCGTGCGAGTAGGCGGAGCGTTCGGACTGATAGGCGGCCTCCGCGTTGTTGGCCTGGGCCTGCGTCTCGGCTTGACGCCGGTCGTAGTCGGCGTACTTCTGGTGGACTTTGCGGTTGTGGTTGATGATCAGCAGCGTCGCCGCGGCGCCGCCGAGCAGGATGTTGCGGGTGCTGGCGGCTCCGTCGGCGCGCGCGGTACCGGGCAGGAGCGGCACCAGCGCGATGGCGAGAGCGAGGCAGGCAAGGCGGCGTTTGGTCATCGTCGGTCCTCCGACTGATGTGTACCCACCGAGCCCCTCGTCGTGTCTGGGTGCGAAATGGATGCGGCGGCGCTTCGGCGGAGAGCAGGGAATGCGGCAAACGGTCGTCCCTGGCGTGTGGTTCTGGTCGCGCTGGCAGCCCGATCGGGCGCTGGACTTCAACGGTTTCTTCGTCGAGTCGGCCAACGGCAATCTGGTCGTCGATCCGATCGAGCCCGGCGACGCGCTGCTCGACGATCTCCGCGCGCGCGGCGTCGCGACGATCGTCGTGACCAACCGCGATCACGAACGCGCGACGGCCGCGGTCGTGGGCGCAACCGGCGCGCAGGTGATCGCCAGCGCGCTCGACGCGCCGACGCTGACCGTGTCGGTCGATCGCACCGTGGTGCCGGGCGACGTCGTGCACGGCTGGACGGTGCTCGGCCTCGACGGTTTCAAGACGCCGGGCGAGATCGTGCTGTACGACCGCGCACGGCGCACGGCGATCGTCGGCGATGCGCTGTGGGGCACGCCGGCCGGCGCGCTGACCCTGATGCCCGATGCGAAGCTGGCCGATCCGGCGCGCGCCGCGCTTTCGGCCCGCGCGCTGCGCGCACGGAAGCTCGAGCACCTGCTGGTCGGTGACGGCGCGTGCATCTTCGGCAACGCGCACGCGGTCATCGGCGCGATGCTCGACGCGCGCGACGGTGTCGCCGTCAACCGCATCAACGTCTTCGACGAGGTGCCGCTGGAACGAGAGGCCGGTGACCCGCCGCCGTTCACGCCCCTGTGGGGCGAGGTCGGGCGCTACATCGGCGCCGAGCGGCTCGGCTACGCGGTGATGAACCTCGCGCGCGGCGAGTCGCTCTGCCCGTATCACTGGCACACGCGCGAAGAGGAGCTGTTCGTGGTGATGGCCGGCACGCCGACGCTGCGCACATCGCGGGGCAGCTTCGGCCTGCGCGCGGGCGATTGCGTCGCGTTCACCACCGACCCCCGCGGCGCGCACCGCATCTCGAACGAAGGCGACGAAGCGGCGATCGTGCTCGCGATCGCGAACACCGACGGCGGCGACGTCTGCTACTATCCGGACTCGCGCAAGTTCGTGGTCGAGTCGACCGGGACGCTGGTGCGCGAGCTGCCGCAGCTCGACTACTTCGACGGTGAGGCGTGATGCTCGGACTGTTCGTCGCGGCGTCGTTGGCAACGGCGCCGTGCTTGTCCGACCCGCTGATCGCGAACCCGCAGCTCAAGGTCATGCGCGCGCGCGAGCGCGCCTTCGATCACTACATCGTGACGGTGGACGTGAAGAACGGCGGACGCGAAGCGCAGCCGCCCGGAACGGTGCAGCATCTCGAGCTCGTGCAGCAGGGCAACGTCTTGGGCAGCCAGCCCGTTCCCGTGCTCGGCATGCAGGAGAGCTACGTCGCGGCGTTTCGGGTGCGCCTGCCGCACCAGTCGCCGCGGCCGCCGTTCACCGTCGAGTTCCGCTACGTGCTCGACACGCACAACGCGGCGCGCGCGAACTGCAATTCGTCCAACGACCGCCTCTCCGCGACGCTCTGATGCGCATCCCGTTGGTGCAGCACGGTGCCGACGAGGCGACCGTCACGCTCGCCGCGCGGGCGGAGCTCCCGGACGGAACGCTGCGCGTCACCTATCCGACGCGGACCGGTGCCGTGCTGCGGATCGACGGCGTCGTGCGCGGCGCGTTCGACGGCATGCACACGTCGATCGCGCTGCCGCCGTCGCCGGGTCTGCGTGACATCGCGCTGACGGTCGAGCGCCGCTCGCTGCCGGTCGCGGGCTTGCCCGACGGCGACGGGCTGCGCTGGCGGCTGATGTTGGCTCGCGCGAGCCAGCGTCCCGGCCGGCACCTCGAGGTCGACGTCGCGCCCGAACCGCCGCCGGGAAGGCCGATCGACGTTCCGCTGGTGGGGCACGCGCACCTCGACGTCGCGTGGCTGTGGACGTACGACGCGACGCGGCGTAAGGCGCTGCGCACCTTCGCGACCGCGATGCGCGAGATCGCGAACGATCCGCGCTACGTGTACGCGCAGAGCCAGCCGCAGGAATACGCCTGGGTGTTCGCCGCCGATCGCGAGCTGGCCGAACGCATCCGGGCCAAGGCCGCGACGAACTGGGACGCGAGCGTCGCGGCGTTGTGGGTGGAGCTGGACCTGCACGCGCCCAGCGGCGAGTCGGTGCTGCGCCAGTTCGCCCACGGGATCCGCTGGATGCGCGACAACGTCGGCATCGAGCCGACGGTCGCGTGGCTGCCCGACACATTCGGGTTTCCGTCGACTTTTCCGATCCTGGCCGCGCACGCCGGCGTGCCGTACTTCGCCACCACCAAGCTGCAGTGGAACGAGACGACGCGCTGGCCGTATCCGCGCTTCCGGTGGATCGGCGACGACGGTTCGGAGCTGGTCTCGGCGGTGCTCGACAGCTACGACGGCCCGCTCGACGACAAGCGGCTGGCGACCGCGCGCGAACGCAACGAGCCGCTGGTGGTCGGCTACGGCGACGGCGGCGGCGGCGCAACCGACGCCGATCTGGCCGCGGTCGGCGCCGGTTCGCGCGGCTGGACACGCGTCGAGGCGTGGTTCGGCGGCGTCGCGGACGGCCCGTTGCCGGACTACTCCGGCGAGCTGTACCTCGAGACGCATCGCGGAACGTACACCACCCATCACGACGTCAAGACGCGCAACGCGCAGCTCGAGCGCGAGCTCGCCTTCGCCGAAGAGGCCGCCGCCTGGTGCGTCGCCGTGCGCGCGCCGCAAGCGGTCCGGCGCGCGCTGTGCGACGATCTGCGCAACGCCTGGCGAATCGTGCTGCGCGCGCAATTCCACGACGTGATGCCGGGGACCGCGATCAACGCCGTCTACACGGACGTGCACACCGAGTACGATCGCGCGTTCGCCATCGTCAGACGGGTGCGGGAGTCGACCGCCTCGCTGTTGCCGCGCAGCGACCTGCGGCTGCTGCCGCCCCCGGCGATCGCGCCGCAGCGCGACGGCGACACCTGGACGTTCGCGAACGAGTACGTCCGCGCGCGCGTGCGCGACGACGGCACGGTCGTCGAGCTGAGCGGCGCCCAAGGACCGAATCTCGTCGCACTGGCGAACGGACTGGCCGCATACGTCGACCGGCCGAAGAAGTGGGATGCGTGGAACGTCGACGCCGACTACGCGAAGCGAACCGTGCCCGTGCGGCCGGGTGCTGCGCAGGTCGAGGACCAGACGCTGCTCGTGTCGCTGGCGGTCGGCAAGGCGACGGGGACGACGATGCGCATGGCGCTGCTCGAGGAAGAGCCCTGGCTGCGGGTCGAGCTGGCCGTGAATTGGAGCGAGAACCACGTGCTGTTGCGCGCCGAGCACCGCATCGCGCTGCGCGCGCGTGACGTGCGCTTCGGGCAACAGCACGGCACGCTGGTCCGCAGCGCCTACCCCGACGACGACGCCGGGCGCGCGAAGTTCGAGGTGCCCGGCCAGCGCTGGGCGCACGTGACCGACGGCGTCGACGGTCTGGCGGTGTTCACGCCGGATCTGTACGGCTGGAACGCGGTCGGGCTCGACGGCGGCGGCGTGCGGCTCGGCACGTCGCTGCTGCGCTCGCCGACCTGGCCCGATCCGCTCGCCGACCGCGGCGAGCAGCGCTTGTCGTACGCGTTCGTGCCGACTTCGGGTGCGACCATCTCGGCGCTCGAGCACGCCTGGACGACCTACACCAGCGAGGAGCGCGTCCGGTTGTTCACCTGCGACGATCCCGCCGTGCTGATCGTCGCCACGTATCCCGCCGACGACGGCAACGGCGTCGTCGTGCGCGTCCGCGAGTGCGACGGCGAAGCGCGGACCGTGCGCTTGCGCTGCGGCGGCCGCATGCGCGAAGCGCTGCCCATCGACGCCGTCGAGCGTCCCGTCCCCGGCGAAGGCGCGATCGTCGAAGAAGACCTCGTCTTCGAGCTGCCGGCGTTCGCGCTGCGCTCGTTCCTCGTGCGCTTCTGATGCGTGCCGTCGACACGGTGTTGTTCGATCTCGACGACACGCTGCACGACGATACGACGGCCTACCGCGCGGCCGCCCGCGAGGTTGCGCAGGCCGTCGCGCGCGATCACCCGATCGATGCCGAGGCGGTGTTCGCGGGCTATGAGAGCGCGGTGTCCGCGTTCTGGAGCGGGCTCACCGCCGATCATCTGCGGCTCGGCATCGCGGCCGAGCGCGAACGGATGTGGTACGACGCGTTGCTCGCGGCGGGCCTCGACGACCGGCAGGTCGCGCGCGAAGCGGCCGCGGCGTACGGACGCGCCCGCAGCGGCGCGCTCGAATTGTCGCCCGGCGCGCGCGAGGTGCTCGCCGCGCTGCGCGAACGCGGCTGCAAGCTGGGCCTGGTGACCAACGGCTTCGCCGAGACGCATCACGACAAGATCGACCGGCTCGGCCTGCGCGACCTCATCGACGCGTTCTTCCTGGCCGACGAGGTCGGGATGGTGAAACCGGATCCGGCGCTGTTCCGCCACGCGTGCGGCGTGCTCGGCAGCGAGCCGGCGCGCGCCGCCATGGTCGGCGACCGTTACGGCCGCGACGTGGTCGGCGCGCGCGAGGCCGGGCTCTTCACCGTCCTGCTCGACGTGCACGCGATCCCC
>Ga0302326_10005156_pt1 | contig 29882 bp, 22 predicted proteins | sample Palsa_T0_3_FD_202264 | JGI IMG/M metagenome (GOLD analysis project Ga0302326, IMG submission 202264) | Peat permafrost microbial communities from Stordalen Mire near Abisko, Sweden - Palsa_T0_3 | ecosystem: Environmental > Terrestrial > Soil > Palsa > Peat permafrost | place: Sweden: Abisko... | reverse complement strand
AGAGCAGCCCCAGCGGCAACGTTCACGGAATGCCGCTGGCTTGTTGTATCGGCCGAGGTCCCAAAGAGCTAACGAACATTTTTGGGTACTCTCCCAAAGTGGAACCGGCGAATGTCGCTCTGGTGGGGATTCGCTCGGTGGATGCTTCGGAGCGCGACATTGTGCAGCACACCGGGGTTCATGCTTTTACCATGCGCGATATCGATGAGCGCGGAATGCGGGCCGTGTTTGAGGAGGCGATTCGCATTGCCGGTGATGGAACGGCGGGCATTCACGTTTCGCTCGATATGGACGCTGTCGATCCGCGCGAGGCGCCGGGAGTGGGCACGCCTGTGGAAGGGGGCATTACTTATCGCGAGGCTCATCTGGCGATGGAAATGTTAGGAGACACGGGGCGAATGACGTCGATGGAAGTTGTGGAAGTGAATCCGGTGATCGATGAGGCGAACCGCACGGCGATTTTAGCGGTGGAATTGGTGATGTCCGCGATGGGGAAAAGGATTTTGTAACGGATGAAGACGAATGTGGCCGTGATTTACGGGGGACGAACTGGCGAGCACGAAGTGTCGCACCGATCGGCCAAGTCCATCGTCGAGGCGATAGACACCGACAAATACAAGGTGCTGCATTACGTGATTTCCAAGGAAGGCAAGTGGAGTCCGCGTCCGATACAGCCCGAGCCGGGCGGAAATCCCGGAGTCGATGTCGTCTTTCCGGTGCTGCACGGCACATTCGGCGAAGACGGCACGGTCCAAGGTTTGTTGGAGCTTGCCGATCTGCCTTATGTCGGCGCGGGAGTGTTGGCGTCGTCGATTTCGATGGACAAGGAGATGATGAAGCGCGTAGCGAGAGAGCGCGGGCTGCCGGTGGTAGATTACTGGATCCCACCGCAGGGCCGCGTGAATTATACGAAGTTCGAAAATAGCTTTCCCATGTTTGTAAAACCCGCGAATCTCGGATCGTCAGTCGGGATCTCTAAAGTTCACAACTTGGAAGAACTGCTGACGGCCGTGGGCCTTGCGAGTTCATACGATCGTAAGGTAATTGTCGAGCGCGGCATCACCGGCCGCGAATTTGAATGCGCGGTGCTCGGCAATGACGATCCCATCGCGGCGACGCCTTGCGAGATCCTGCCTTCGCGCGAATTTTACGACTACGAAGACAAATACTTGCTCGATAAAGCCGGGACGATGATCCCGGCCGATCTATCGCCCGGGCAAACGGCGGAGATGCAGCGGCTGGCGATCGAATGTTATCGCGCTGTCGAGTGCGAAGGAATGGCGCGGGTGGATTTTCTGCTCGAGACCGCCAGCGATCGGCTGTACATTAATGAGATCAACACCATTCCCGGGTTCACCTCCATTAGCATGTACCCTAAGATGTGGGAATATTCTGGGTTGCCTATGACAAAGCTGATCGACCGGCTGATTGAGCTGGCTTTGGAACGGCATGCCGCCAAGCAACGGCTCCGATATTCAAAATGACATACTCAAAATGAAGTATTCGAAGTAAATGCTTTTACCTGCTCTATTTTTGTTTGCCACGCCGCCTTCCACCGAAGACCTGGACAGCGCGTTGAAGCGCTTCACCGAGTTGATTTCCATCGTGGAGACTCAAGCGGCGGACCCGGTGAACACGCAGCAGTCCATTTACCAGGGCGCGATTCCGGGGATGCTGCGCACGCTGGATCCGCACTCCATTTTCTTCGATCCGGACCAGAACGAGCAGCTCAAGCAGATGGAGAATTCCGAGCGCAAGGGTTTTGGGACGGTGGTGTCGGTGCTGCCGGGGCGGGTGATCGTGCTGGAGGCGATGTCCGGCTCGCCGTCCGCCAAAGCGGGGCTGCAACCGGGGGACGAGATCGTGGCGGTGAACAACGTGGAATTGGCGAGGTTGGAATTCGATCAAGTGGTCGGATTCCTCAGCGAGAGCCATCAGCATCGCGCGCATCTGATCGTGCGGCGCCCGGGGAACGCCCGGCCGCTGGTGTTCGTGCTGGATCCGGAGCTGCTGGATTCACCCAGCGTGGATCGCGCGTTTCTACTGAAACCCGGTATCGGGTATGTGCGCGTCACCGGATTCGATCCGCAGACCGCGCGTCAACTCAAGGACGCCATCGAGAAGCTGGGCGGAGGGCAGCTGAAGGGTCTGGTGCTGGATCTGCGCGATAACCCAGGCGGCGTGGTCCAGGCCGCTCTGGAAGCGGCTTCCTATTTTCTGAAGCCCGGGCAAAAGCTGCTGAGCGTGAAAGGCAGAAGCATCGAAGAACAATCCGTGGAAGTTCCGAAAACCGCAACTCCCTATCTGTTCCCGCTAGCGGTGTTGGTGAACGAGAAGTCGGCCAGCGCGTCGGAGATTTTGACAGGCGCGTTGCAGGATCACGATCGCGCCGTGATCATCGGCGAGCCAAGCTTCGGAAAGGGCCTGGTGCAAAATGTATTCCCTTTAACCGGCAACACGGCTCTGGCTCTAACAACAGCGTTTTACTACACGCCCAGCGGCAGGTCCATCCAGAAGCCGCTGGCGAGCGGGCACCTGGAGATTGAGAAACAAGCGGAACAGTTTCGAACGGATTCCGGACGCAACGTCACCGGGGGCGGCGGCATCCAGCCCGATATCTCGATCGGGCCAGAGCCGATTACGCGATTGCGAGCGGTTCTGGACGGGAGCGGCATCATCACGTCCTTCGCCACGGAGTTTATACAAAAGCACGAAACGAAACCGGATTTCGAAGTCGCGCCCGCGTTGCTCGAAGAGTTCGAGGTGTATGCCGGTGAGCGCAATATCCAGCCGTCGGTGGGCGAATGGGCGCAAGAACGGGCCTGGCTGCAAAGCCGTCTGAAGCAGGAGATTTTCAACCAGGCGCTGGGAGTTGCCAAAGGCGACGAGGTGGAAGCGCAACGCGATCCAGCGGTCAGGGCGGCCATCGAACGTTTAGTTTTATCTACGAAAATATAGCCAGGCATTTGACACACACGAACAGTGTGTATGCTTGCAGGTGTAATCATTCGTCTCTAACTGCCATGAGCAAACGCGTTAACATCATGCTGCCGGAACCGACCTTGGCTGTGCTTGACCGGATAGCTCCCAAAGGCGACCGTAGCCGATTTGTGTCTGCCTCCGTTCTCCACTATGTGTAAACCAAGGGCAAGCAAAGGCTGCGCCAGGAGCTCAAGGCCGGGTACCTGGCCAATGCCGATGAGAATCTGAGGATTGCCGCGGAGTGGTTTCCCCGTGAGGAAGAAGCATGGCAAAAGTCCCGCACCGGCCGAAGGGCCAAAAACACAAAGTAGCCGGTCTGGGGCGAGGCGACCTCTACCTCTGCTCCTTCGATCCCACTATTGGCCATGGATTCAAGAAAACCCGGCCAGCCTTGGTTATCCAGAACGACATCGGCAACCGCTTCAGCCCACTGACTATTGTCGCGGCCGTCACTTCCGTTATTTCTCCCGTGTCCTACCTCGTAGCGGTGGTCGTTGATCCTTGTCGATGAAGCTCTGAAGATTAGCCTGGGGCTTGTTCGCTTTTAGTCGCCCGGCTGTAGTGCAGGCTTGCGCTGCGACATACCCTTCGCCGCTTGCAGGATCATCGGCAGCACGGAAACAAAAATCACCAGCAGGACAAACTTCTCGAAATTGCGCTGCACCAGGGGAACCCTTCCCAGCAGGCCGCCGAGCACGGTCATCGACACCACCCAGCCGACGGCGCCGAAGACGTCGAAGGAAATGAAACTGCGATAGCGCATGTTGGCGACGCCCGCTACAAAAGGCGCAAACGTGCGAATCACCGGCACGAATTTCGCATAGACGATGGTTTTGCCGCCGTGCCTGGCGTAGAAGGCGTTGGTGCGCTGCAGGTATTCCTGTTTAAAGAAGCGCGAATCAGGCCGGTTAAAAATGGCGGGACCGGCCCGCCGGCCGAGCAGATAACCGCACCAATCGCCGGCCAGACAGGCGACAGTCAACAACACAATCATGACCGTGAGATTCAACTGCCCCGCCCCGGCGACAACGCCGATGGTAAAGAGCAGAGAATCGCCGGGAAGAACGAACCCCACCAGAAGCCCGGTCTCGGCGAATACGATGGCGGTCAGCGCGGCATAACCTAGCCAGCCGGAAAGCACGGTGGAAAGCAGATGTATCAGCCGATCGGGCGTGGTGAGCGTCCGCAGGAAGTCCAGCAGAACATGGATCATCGAGATGGGTTAGCTGCGATACTGCGCGATCAACCGGTCGATGACCGCCTGATGCTTCTTCACTTTGCCGCGCTGGATGAGATCGGTCAGAATGCTGTCCTGCAAAAGGCTCTGGCGATCCACGAACTTCTTGCCCTTGAGCGCAAGCACGATCGCGTCGCGTTCCTGCGGAAACTTGGACATGTCGGCGTCCTCGCGGCCGGTTACTTTTCCCAGGATGGTTTGACCGCTCGCCGGCATGGGACCAAAGACCGAGCCCACGGGTTTGTTAAACAGATCGCCCAGGACGCTGGCGGAGCCGATGCCTTCAGCCGCGCCGGAGCGCATGAAGAAATCGGTGCTCTTTACCTCAGCACCCACTGCTTTGGCGGCAGCGCTCAGATCGCCACCATTCTGTTTGAGCAGCTCCGCCGCCTTGGCCGCTTTTTCAGCGACGATGCGAGTGGACTCTCCCTGGAGGTAATTTTGGCGCACCTGATTTTCTACTTCGGCCAGTTCCGCGGGATGCGGCGGGTGAACGCCGGTAACCACCACGATGGCCAGCTTGTTGCCCGCCTGCAGCACCTGGCTCACCTCGCCAGGCTTCAGGCTTTGCACGGCCGCTCCAACCTGAGGGTCGCTGCCAAGTTGGGCGATGGGAGCGCCGGGACTATAGCTGGGCACATTGACGAACTCCAGATTCAACTGGCTGGCGATCTGCTGCGCGTTCTGCGGCGCTTTCACCAGTGCGGCGTGCGCTTGGTCGGTCAGTTCCTGCATGCGGTCGAAAACGGTCTGATTTTTTAGCGCGAGGGCGATGGCCGGCTTCACCTCATCCAGTGTCTGCAGATGCGCCGGCTGCTTCTCCAGCACTTGAACGATGTGGAAGCCGTATTCGGTGGTAACCAGGTTGCCGATCTCGTTCGGTTTCAGGGTGAACACCGCGTCTTCGAAGTTCTTGACCATCTGGCCGCGGGAAACCCAGCCCAGATCTCCGCCTTTTTGAGCCGACCCGGGATCCTGGGAGCTCTTCTTAGCCAGCTCGGCGAAGTCCGCACCACCTTTGATCTGCTTGAGGAGAGCCTCGGCTTGCGCCTGGATTTTTGGCACCTCGTCCTTGGGTTTGTTGGCGGTGCTCAACAGAATATGACGGGCATGCACACGCTCCGGAGTCCGGTAATCGTCTTTGTGAGCGTTGTAATAATCCAGAACCTGCGCATCCGTCAGCTGGATGGTTTCAGCCACCTTGGCTTGATCGGCGACGATCAGCTGCAGCGTTCGCGTTTCGGGCACATTGAAGAAGCCCCTGTTCTTGGCGAAGTAGGCGGCGAGCTGTTCGGCGGTGGGCTTGAGGTCGGCGGTCACCTTGGCGGGAGACAAGCCGATGTAGTCCAGCTTGATCTTCTCGTCGCGGCTTTGGTACTCGGCCTGCGCTTCGGCGGGCGTAACCAGGCTGCCTTCCTGGACAATCAGTTGGATCGCATCCTGATAGGTTTTTAGGCGCACGTTATCTTCGAAGGCTGGAACGGTGGTTCCGAAATTTTGCTCGACGTATTGCTGGTATTGATCGGCAGGCAAACCTCCAAAGGGGAAGGACCGTATGGTACTGGCCAAATCGTGATCCGAGATTCGAAAGCCGAGCTGTTGCGCCTCGTAAGCCACGGCTCGATCGGCGATCGCTTGATCCACCAACTGGGGAATGTAAGTAGAGGCGAACTCAGGAGGCAGACGCCGGTTCTGCAAAGCATTCCGTAATTGTTGCTGCACCTCGCCCACGGTGACAGCGGACTTGCCTATCTCAGCCACCACTTGATCGGCGCCCGAATCCGCGGCGGTAATTCCCGTGCCGGGAATCAGATAAAGCAGCATGGAGACCGCGACAACGGCCAGCATGGCGCCCAGCATGATACGTACTGCCTTGGCGCGGCTACGAAATAAATCAAACATGCGTGAAGCTCCTACCTGTAATGGGTAACCGCGCCCTTACGGTCGCGGCTCTATAAGCCCGGCTCTGGAAGCCCAAATGGGATCTGAATCCAGTATAGTATAGCGCGATCAGATGCAGCTAAACGCGCTGTTTTGCTTGGGTTAGCGGCGGTGCCGCCAGCTGGAGCGCAACCGTGAAGCCGGCCAGTGCCGGAAGGGTGGAACTGTAGGCCATGTGGAAGAAGAACGCGCTTACGGTAAAAACCAGGGTACCGGCCGACAGGCAGCGGCTCAAGCCGGCGAGTTCGCGATCCGCGGGTCGATCCCGAGTCCAAAGATACAGTCGAAGGTTGGAGCGCAGGCAGAGGCCGATCACCGCAACGTAGAAGATCAAAGCGGGAATGCCGCATTCGCTCGATACCTGAGTGAACGTGTTGTGGGTACCGAGCCACGGCAAGTGCTGGCCGGCCCGGGCTGCGTCCTGGCCGACGGCGGTGGCGAATTGATCGGGTCCAACTCCCAACAGGGGATGGCTCAGGGTGTACCACAGGCTGGTCTTGAACAACTCTTCCCGCTGGAATTGAGAGGCCACGCTCGATACATCCGATGCGTTTTCAGCCACCGAGGACGCGTCGCCAGGCGAAGAGGCGTCCCTCACCAGCAGCGACAGGCGATGTAACGCGCCGGCGGATTCGCCCAGAGAGGCTGCCAGCGCCACTCCCAGAAGCGCCGTGATGCCGAAAGCCGCCACCTTCCACCTGTTCCGGCTCAACCAGAAGATCAAGATCAGCATCGCGGACGCGGCCACGACGCAGCCTCGCGATCCGGTGCGGAACGCGTAGAACGTGGAGAGCAGTATGCCTCCAATACCTGCAACTTGCCCGGCGCGCGATGTCCGGTGAAACAGAAACAGGAAGGAGCTGATGCCGAGCAACAATGCCAGCGCCAGGTCGTTGGAGTTGGCATAAAACAAGCTGTTGGGAATCCGGAAGCGGGCCTCGCCGGGGGCGTCGCCAATGTTTCCGCCTCCGTTTCCGAAAACCATGCAGCTCAGCAGCAGGGCGGCCGCGCTCGCGATCTGAACGTACATCCACTGGCGGCAGCGACCCAGCGTGGTAACAAAAGAGCAGGTATAGAAGAACTCCAGATAGGCGCGCGGAATGTAGTTCCCGAGCAGCGCGACGCTTCCGCCTCTCCAAACGCTGAGCGGCGTGGCCAGGATCATCCACGACAGGAAAGCCGCCCAGCAGAGTCCGGCGCTGGAACGCAAGCCGCGCAAAGCTTTACCGGAGAAGAGCCACGCCAGCGGAAGCAATATCAGAGTGACGGTGGAAAGATAGGCCTTGGCGCCGAAAGCGCGCAGGGACCAATCGTTGGCGAAGCCCGAAAGAACGTAGATGCAAAACAGTACGAATCCGGCGTTTTCGATGGGATTGGACGACCGCGCAAGGCGTCCAGCGCCGGCCCACACGATGGCCGTCCGAACAGGGGTGGAATGAGTTGATTTCAAAGTCTCGCAAGTAAGTGCCGTTTCAGCGGTCACATTTCTCGCAAGATTTTTCGCCGGCCCATCAAACGGAATAAACGGATGACTTTCGGTTGAATCCGGCGCATTGGCGCGGGGCTGCCAGTTGTCAATTTGCATGGGAGACTGTAGGCGCCTCAGGAGAACTAAAACGCATGCGTATTTGTAGAATTCTGCCGATTGCAATGCTCGCCAGCGTGGCTTATGGCCAACTGACCCAACTGGATTTGCGCCTGCAAAGCCGGGACGTGGATTTTTCCGGCGCCAGCGCCACCAAGCCGTTTAAGTCCGGAACGGGGCTGCCGTCCTCGTGCGGGCAAGGGGAAATGTACTACCGGATGGATGCCACCGCGGGCATGAACGTCTACGGTTGCACCGCCTCAAACTCCTGGACGCTGGAACAAGGGCCGCCGGCCGCATCCATGGCGAGCCAGTTGCGAGATTTTGCCGTTACTGCAGCCAGTGCGACTACGCTCGCGATCGGAACGGGCTGCTCCACGTCCACGCCATGCATAGTGCGGTTCGGTGCGTTGGTCTATTCGTTTGGCAGCGGCGCGACCGTGACTATCTCGGCGGGCAGCGGGCTTGCGTTCATTTATGTATCGAGCGCGGGTGCGTTGACGGTTGGGCACAACGTGACCGCGAACTGCAGCGGCGGTTGCGTGGCGCAGAGCGGCGTCACAGCTTTTCCAACGGATGCGATTCCTCTATTTATCTGGTCGGCGACGAACGGATCGTGGAATTCAAACGGCGGCGCCGATCAGCGGGCGTTCCTGAGTTCAAAGAGCGTAACGGCCGGAGTGGGGATCACCAGCACCGAGATTTCCGGCAAAACGCAGTTGAGCGCCGATACGTCGGTGATCGGGTTGCGCACCACGGCGCCAGGCACATCCAGCACCGCTTGTACCACAGGATCATGGGCCACCGACGGATCGTACTTCTACTTGTGTACCGGCACGAATGTGTGGCGGCGCGCGGCGCTGTCGTCATTTTGAGCGATGCGAAACTTATGGTGGTTTCTAATCGCTGCCATTCCCGGCCAGGCGAATACGTCGATTGTTTCGATAGAACCTACCGAGATGCAGGCCAAGGTCACGGTGCAAACCGGCCAGGCGGGGGCTTGCACCTATCGGGCGTCGCGCGGCGCTGCGTTCAGCTCAAACGTCGCGGATCTGACCGATAACACGAATACGGACGCCCGCGCGGGATCGATCATTAACGCAAACGTGCATATCTTCGTTCTCGGTACGCGTACCGGAGACGACGCACTGGCGGCGGGCGCCACTTACTGGGTGGGAGTTACCTGCGGATCTGACGCGGAAGTTACGGCGACGTTTACAACTCGATCCATTGCGTGGGGCAATACCGCACCCGATCCTGTTCCATTTAACGCAGCTAAGTTCGGGAACATGGATTATCCGGTGATCGATTGGACGAATCAGCAGCAACCCTATGTGGACCCGGTGACCGGCGCCGAATTCTGGAGAGTAACTTCACCAGGGATGATGAGTGTGTCGGCATTGAGCCTGGCCGCTCAGAACGGCGGTATTCTCGGTGTTCCGCTGGATGCTAGTGGAACGGGCCAATGGGCGAACATCGCCTACATCAGCTCCAACGGCTTGAATTTTTCGGTGGGCTCAGGCGGCCCGTCCGACAAGGCGTTCATTCCGCTCGCAAACTTCACTTGTCCCGCGGGAACAACATTCGCCGGCTGGTATCCGAAGTGCACGGTTGATGACCTGTCCTTTGATGTCTATTGCGGCAATGCGTCGGCCGGCGGCACCACCCTTACCCTGCAACTTTCAATGGATGGCGGCCAAACAGTGGCGGGAACTGGGGTGACAACAGGGGCCTGTCCATCCGGCGTACCAGTGAAACTTGGGACCTACCCGCAGCTCGCGGTGAATCCGCCGTTCCTGTCGTGGGGATTCACGCCACAGCATCACCTGGTGGTTCCGCCGTCGGGGACCGTGAACGTCGCGGGACAAGCGGTGACTCTGCAAAATCCGAGCGGCACACAGAATTACTTCGATACAAACTGGGTGAGCGGCACGCCGATCCTGATCAATGGAACTTACTTTCATGTCGCAAGTATCGGCAGCTCGTCGGCCCTCACGCTGCAGGAAAATGCAGGAACACTGACAGCAGTACCTTATGTAGCTGCCAATTTCGGCGTGGTGGTTACGAAGTCAAACAGTGGATCGGCTGTGAGCCTCAGCGTCGGCGTTAACTACGCCTATGCCACCATGCCGAGCGCCTGCTGTAATGGCGACACAGAGATGATGAGCCAAGCGCCGGTTTCAGTAACCATGACTGCCGACGGAGCCGGCGTTCTCAGCCCGCCCTTGACGGGGTACCTGACCAATGTTGTGGATAGCGCCGGCGGTGAGGCGTTGCTGCTGTGGGTTCCGTTCAACAGCGACGGATCGGTCCGCGCGGAGACCCGCTTGCTGGCCATGGGATCGAAAACCGCCGGAAGCGCGCGGCTGGACACCAACGGCGATAGCGTGCCCTACGGGTCCACCGGAATCAGCGGCTATTTCTTCGACAATGTGGACGGTACATCGGCGTACACCATCGACGGAAATAATCGCGTCTGGAAATTGACTTACAACGAGAGCTTCACCGGATGCGCGGGGTACGTGGCGTTTCATCCCTATCCCACTTACGGAGGATACAACCCGAACACGGCCATCGCGGACGATTGTTTTGAATGGACGAACCTGACGCCGGCTAGTGGCGGGCACGATATTCAGTCGCAAATGGTGAGCGCATATCAGACGGGTTTGAACTATATCGGGGAAACCGTTGGGCCGGCGCATTCGAACTTCGATCTTGGTTGGATGAACAGCCCGGTGGTGGCGGGATTCGATGGCGGGTACTTCTCGGCGAGCATGGGCAACGTGCAGAATCATATCGGCATCATGGCGTCGTTCGACACGGTTGGTGGTGTACTGCGCAGCATTCGGAACAGCTGGAGCGAAGGCGATTGCCGCTGGTGCGGTTTGCACGATGCGCCGGTTCTCACTATGGGGACCTGGCGTTTTGCGGTGATCGATCCGCACCAGGATACGGGTGCATCGAACGTGGTGTTTCCCGATTCATTCAAGATGAACGTCACAGAGGTGAATCGCGCGGGCTTTGGATCGAGCGCGCTGTGGGACTGCGGCGGGTGCTCGGGTGGACAACAGCACAGTACCAGCGTTGGGGCGAGCGAAGCTTACGCCTGTCCCGCCAATCTGCTTGCGCCCTACACGTCTTTATCAGGGACGGCAAACTGTATTGAAGTAGAGGTGGCGTCGCCGCCCTGCCAACAGAATCCGAACGCTTCTTATATGTTTCCTGATGGCAACGCCGAAAAATTGGAGTTTCCTTGCACCACGCCCGGTTTCGGGACGGCCAATGCCAATTGGTCTAAACTTCAGGATTTGCAGCCGGGCGACTGGTTACTCACCAACGCGGGCAGCCAGAACGAAAACCTGGTGCTTTTGTCGGTGACTTACAACAGCGCGACGAATATTAATTTATGGCTGCTTCGCTGGGCCGTGCACAATTATCTCGCGCCGCTATTTCCCGGGAAGGACGACCTCGCCGGCAGTTCACATGCCAGCCCGTGGCTGCTGTACATGGCGCCGACCTATGCGACGAACGCCGTGGCTCTGGACGCATCCGATCCCAATAATACCTGGACCAAGAGTAATCCACTGCGCTTCTCGTCGCACGGATCATCTGCTCCGGCAGTCGGCGCCGGATCGTACTCCTATCAACAGACTTGGTTCGGAGGAAGCTACATCGGCAGTGTCGACGCATCCGTTCCAAATTTACTTTGGAGCGCGATGCAACCGTCGGCGTCGTCCTGGCCGATGTTCGGGGGCAGCAATAACGGGGCGAGCAATGCGTTAACGCAGTCCTATAACAGCGGCACTTATGCGCCAAACGTCGCGACACTGCCATTTTTCGTCGACTACCGGCACTTCAATCCATCGGAAGGCGGCGGCATCGAATCCAATGGAGGCGCGGCGCTGGGAACTATGTCACTGACGCTGGTTGCCGGAACCAGCCAGACTTATCGCGTGGCTGCCGATTGCTGCGCGGCAGGTCCAAGCGATTATAAGCGCCTGGGATTGGTGGGATTTGCGGGCCGCTATCTGGCGCATGATGTCAGCAGTCCGGTAACCGGCAACACGGGCGATCTGCCGAATTGGAGCTTTTGCCGCGCGTTTCAATCGAACGAGTGCCTGCAAGGATCGTCGCCGGGAAACTTGTACATGAGTTTGCCCAAGGCTGACCTGGCATCCACGTGTGCAAGCTCGCAGTTTACGCAAGCCATCCCATGTCTCTATCAGCCCGCGCCGTGGAGCGGACAAAGCATTCAGTTCCGCATCGATCGGACGGATTCCAGCGGCGCCACCACGCGTAAGTTTGGATATGTGCACGGCCATCCGGGAACCGCCTACGCCTACAGTAACTGCCGCCCCACCGCCGATGCGCAGTTCATGTTTTGTCCGGGCTATTGGCTGGATGGCGTGCGCACCGAGTGGCTGGCCTATCGGATTCCAGCCGCTTTTCCCGCGGACGGCGTGAATCGCACAACTTTCGTGCCGGTCACCGTCACTTACCAGGGCGTTTCGTTCGCCAGTAACATTCGGGCTCGCTTTGGGTATCTGGAGAATGGCGGCGACCTGTTGCGCTGCGGCGCCTACGCGCAGGATTGTTCGACGGAGATCCCCAGCGGAGCGCCGGCCGATCCCTACAGCTTCACCAACGAAAGTGTGACGCGTCAAAGCTGCGCCAACGGAGGAGCTTGCAGCGTCACAATCCCGAGCCTGCCGAATCGCGTACTCTATTATGTGATCGACCGGCTGGATGCGAGCGGAAATGTAGTGACGAGCAGCCCGTTGCAAGCAGCGGCCGTACCTTAGTGAGGGCAACCCCGAGAAGCACCACATAGAAGGCATCGAGCGGGAAACGGTACCGATTATTCTCGAAGCTGGATAGTAAGTTCGCGATAGCCGTTACATAGGCAATGTTCAGTAACAGGAATCCGAGGAGAATGGCCGTGGGTGAATCGAGCGTCTTCCGGCGCGCTCCATTCACGAGATAGTAAGCGCTCCATATCCAGAGCGCGGGCAGGCCAATCATCAAAAACAGACCGGTATACAACACCAATGAGGCCCCGGCGCCGTGCGCGGCCAATCGCCTGAGTTCCTTACGATCGCGCGCTTCTTTGAACTGTCCAAAGAACACGGCGTTCCAGAGACGATCAATGCCATGAATCTTGGGACCGTTCAGGTCGAAAAACGGAAAATCCCCGGCCGGCAGGAAATAGGTGAACCAAGCGGCTTCGCCCGACCGGAGATAGACTACCGGATAGCTTTTCAACAGGCGAAATCCGTCGCGCGTGTATATCCGCTGCACTTGACGGAAGGCCAGGCAGTTAAAGTTCATCGCGCCGGTGGAAGTGACGCAATCGTCGAGCACGGGAATGCCGGTTCGTGCGGGCATTTGAATAAAAGGCTGGTAGGAAGCGATTGGTGAACCAAGGTCCAGCAGCGAAACCGGGGAAATAAGGCCTTTGTTCACGAAGGCGCGCGCTTCACCGCTGGTCAACTGGTGGACGGTAATGGTGTCCATGTTCATGCCCATCCAGGTGCTGCCGGAAAAGCTTCCGAAGAGCACCCAATTTTTCACGTACAGTCCCAGGATCGCCAGCAGCGGCAGAGCGCCGCAGAGAAGCACCACGCGGCGACGGCGTGGGAAAAGGAACACCAGTGCGGCCAGGATGGCGACGAAATAGGCGAGATGGAAGAAGTTCCTGACAAACACCAAGCCGAACAGCGCAGCGAAGAAGAGCATGGTCCAGATGGGGCGGGGGTCTTGCGCGAGACGAACCAAAGCCACAGCGGCGGCTGCTAACAGGAAGCCTACCAGATATTCATAAAGCAGATAGTTTTCAAATAAAGCCACGCCGGGACTTACAATGAACCAGGCGGCGAGAGTGAATGCCAGCCAGCGACTTACTCCACAAATCCGCATCAAATGGTAGATCGACCAACAAATCCCGAGCCCAAGCAGTAAGTAAACGAAATGGAAGACCGCCGGATAAGATTTTGGAAAGAACTTTAAGACAGCGCCGGTATAAAGGTTCCAGCCCGGCGGTTGAATGTGAAGATAGAGCAGGCTTTCGAAAAGCCGGTGCTTCAACAGCTCCGGATCGACGAACTGGTAGTAGTGGAGGACCGGCCGGGCGTCAAAGCGGACGCCGAGCAGATAGTACCCTAGCCGCGACAGGGCGAATGCCATCGCCAGTAACGCGTAGAGCGTGCGCTCTTTCATTAGTTTGGTGAGGGACCAACAAGCGAATCATTTTATTAAAGACCGGCGTCCAAGCGTAGCGCCAGCAACTCCGGCAGGCCTGCGTCCAGGATCTTTTTCTGCGCGGAAGCAATGTCGTACTCGGCGCGGCATAGAGTTACCAGACGCGCGTCGGAATCATAGATCGCATAGCCGGCGCGCCGGTCGCCATCGCGAGGCTGCCCCACGGAACCGGGATTGATCAGGTAGTTCGCATCGGACTCCAGCGCGATCTCCTCTTCGCTCGATTCGGGATCCGCGCTGATCAGCCGCTTTACTCCATTTCGATGGCACAGGAACGCTCCCTGCAAGTGCGTGTGTCCGAAAAAAGAGACCGCGCAGTCGAGATAGGGCGCAACCTGCGCCACATCCTGCTCCGACGTCACATACTCATCTTCATCCAATGGCGAGCCGTGGAGGATCTGAAAGCCGTTGATCCGCTCCGGACCTTGCGCTAGATTCCGGAGATATTCGGCATGCTCCGGCTGAATGACCGCCTGAGTCCAAAGGGCCGACAGGCGCGCCACGGGGTTGAACCACTCCAGGTCCTCCAAACCGGCGCAAGCCTTGTCGTGATTTCCGCGCACGATGCCGTTGACGTTTTCTTGAACCCATCGGACTACTGCGTCGGGATCGGCGCCATAGCCGACTAAGTCGCCGCAGCAGACGATCCGATCGTAGCGGGAATCGGCGCGAGTCGTCACAGCGCCGAGCGCTTCCCAGTTGGCGTGAATGTCGCTCAAGATCAGATAGCGCACAGGCGAAGAACCGAAACCTCGGCAGGCGCACCGAGCCGGACCGGAACGCCGATGGTGCCCAACCCGTTCGACACAAAAACGGACGAATTTTCCCGCCGATAGAGGCCCTGGACAAAGGGAGTGAAGTAGCGCGCGACGTTGACGTGCTGGTGCAGAATTTCGACATCCACTTGGCCGCCATGGGTGTGGCCGGCAATGGTCAAGTGGTAGCCTTGCGCGGCAGCCACCGGGAACACATCCGGGTTGTGCGACAGCATGACGTTGACCGCGCCAGGTAAAATCAGTTCCTCAGTGCCCTTGAGGTAGTGCGAATGCATCCGTTGATAGTCGACTCCAGCGAAGTTGATGGTGGCGCTACCGAATCGAAGCTGTCTGGCCCGATGCCGCAGAAACTCGATTCCGATGCGCCGGCCTTGTTCGGTGACATAGTTCTCCGCGCGCGCATAAATCTCATGATTGCCGAGACACCCCAGCACGCCGGCTTCGGCGCGCAACCGGGCCAATTGGCCCAGACAGGCATCCAGAGGATCGCCGGGGCGCGTGATCAGATCGCCGGTCACCAGCGCGAGGTTGGCGCGTGTTTCGTTCGCCATGTCGATGGCGCCGGCGAATTCACGTTCACTGAGGAACGGACTCAGATGAATATCGGTGATTTGAACGATACGCAATCCGTCCAGATCCTTGGGCAGATTGGGAATGGGGACCGAAACTTCGGACACCCGGAACTGGTTGCGGCGCACCATCCCAAACGCCGTGGCTGCCACCGGCGCTACCGAGAGGCCAACCCCGCAGGCTATGAGGAGTTTTCGTCGAGTGGGGTCAAATTGCGGGGCTTTGTACCAGATCAGGAGCGCCAACGATAATCCAGTCAACCACATGGTCTCCACCAGCGAGGCACATTCCATCCAAGTCCACCATTGGACCGGGAAGCGTAACAGGACCCGTTGGAATTCCAGTACGTAGCCGGCCGCGAGCAAAGCCGTGGAAGCTGCCGCGCCCATCCAGATCAAGCGGCGTTGGCGGTAAGAATACAGCAGCCAGCGGACCACTGGAAATTGGAGTCCAAGGCCGAGAATAAGCAGGCAGAGGCCTGGAAAGAAGTGCACGCGCAAAAGCACTGATACCATTCTAACGGGTTGCGTCGTTTCGCTGTTTGATGCTGCGCGCGAATGCTACACTGGTGCTGTAATTTCCTTCCGAGAGATCCCCGGTCGTCTAATGGTAGGACAGCGGCCTTTGGAGCCGTGAATCGTGGTTCGAATCCATGCCGGGGAGCCACTTTTCTGTGGCCCCCATCTCTATTTTCCAACTCCGGCGTTCTTTGTTGACAGCACCGCCCAATCCCATCCGGCTATCGCTCACCGAGCGTCTTGACTTGCAATCGCAGGCGCGTATACAATTTGATACATGCTGGTCGTATGGTCGATGAAAAACAGATCCGTTGGGTAGGGTCAGCCTACGACGATCTGCTGGCATTCCCAAAAGACGCCCGGAAGGAAGCAGGCTTCCAGTTAGGGAAGGTCCAGGCCGCACTTGAGCCGGACGACTGGAAACCGTTCGACGATGCGGGTGCTGGCGCAAGAGAAATTCGCATCCGGGACGCGAGCGGCATCTACCGTGTGATGTACGTCGCCAAGTTCGAGGAAGCCATCTATGTACTGCATTGCTTCCAGAAGAAGACTCGGGTGACCAGCAAGCAGAACCGGGCTATTGCCGCGGTGCGCTATCGCGCCGTGGTCAGTGCGAGGAAGGAAATGAAATGAAGATCGACACTGAAATCCGCCATGTGACAAAGCCGGGCGCGAACCTGTTCCTGGAGTTGGGTTTTAAGCCGGCTGAGGCCAAACGTCTACAGGCTGCGTCCCGCAAACAGATCAATGACACGCGGCTGCTGAAGCAACAACTGATGGAAGAACTGTCTATCTGGATTGCGAGACATCACTTAAAGCAGGCCGAGGCCGCCGAGATTTTGATGGTTTCGCGCCCGCGTGTGTCAGACGTTGTGAATAAGAAAACGGCCAAGTTCACCATCGATACTCTGGTGGAAATGCTCAGCCGTGTCGGCAAGCCGGTCAAGCTGGCAATCGGTTGAGCAGTTGTATAGTGCGGCGCTGATTTCGCGCGAATCGCCCTATGGTAATCAGCATGTTACGCACGAGACCACGGTGATCGGGCTAAAGATCTCGGAACCGCCAGCGACGTGGGGCAAGGTTACGCACTAGGCGTGGAGTGACAGACGCAACCGACCAGCACGCAATTAGCCTGCGTGCAGCAAGGACTTTGATCCCCCTTTTCCCGTTTCCTCTTGGAAAGCCGGGGCGGGGATGGTTCCCCCCACGGCACGCCACGTAGCGCGCCAGAAAAAAGCGTTGTCACGCTTCGTGCGATGCCTGCCCCAGCAAGAGGGATTTCAAAACGCTCCGCTGAAATCCCCCTTGCGCATCCCCCTTTCTAGCGTGAACCGGAATTTCGAAGGCAGCCTCAGACACTAAGCCGCGAGAGCAGCGCGCGGATTGACTTAGATCTTTGCGTAGTTAGACTAATAGTTAAGGAGTGAGCCATGAAAAGGACAACGTACACCGACGCCTTTGACGATGCGGCGAGCGAGTTGGAGAGGCAGCTTGGGTGTCGGGACGAGCTTGAGGTAAGGATTCTTAAGCTCCGCGACACGATTTTTGCATTGGCGAAGATGCTGGATGAAAACGATTCCACCAGGCAGACGCGTCTAAACCAATTGCTTCAACGGTTACCAGCTGGCTCTCCGAATCTGACCGACGCCGTACGGGACGCGGTATACTACGCAGCAGGTCGCAAGTTGACTGCTGCGGACGTGCGCGACCATGTCGCTAAGCGGAGCCCGGATTTGGCCGGGAATCCCCACCTGCTGGCCGCTATTCATAGCACGCTGAAACGCTTGGAGCGTCAGGGAGAGATCCGTTCGGAAGCGCTGGATGGGGCAGCCGTGTACTGTTGGAACGGGCCCAGCTATGGTGCGCGGAACAGCCTCGCCAACCAGCTCGCACGTACTTCAAATCCCCGCGAAGGGAAAACGAATAACTGTATTCCGGTTTCTGCTCGCGGCCTTTTGAGGAGAAAAAGTCTGTGATCACAGCGCTGGAAGATGCGTACTATATTTCCGGGGTAGTCACTGCGGTGGCCGCGGTAGTCGGGCTTGTTGGTTTGATGTGGTATGCCTTCGAAACGAGGAGACTGAGAATCATCGGCGGTCATCAGGCCGAGAGCGCCGCGGCTCAACTTGAGCGATCGATTATTCCCTGCGTGCTGTTCGTCGAAGACTCGGGCCGCTTGGACGGATCGACGGAGCAATTTCTGTTCTTAAAAAACGTTGGAGCGGGTCCCACTCTGAACATAAAGTATCGCCTGAATTCCTGGGGAGATTGGGCCACCTGCCCGCCCCTTAGCTCTGGGGGATCTATCAAGCCTGGCATTAAGCCCGGCGAACTTCGTGCGGCGGGCGGCGCCTACGCCGAGTTTACAAGCCTAGGCGGGCACCAATATCACAGCCGCTCGGAATATGTCACTCTTCCGCCGGCAAACGCGGTGCTTCTTGAACACTCGTTTGAGGACGGCTAGTTGGGGCCAAGGGATTGCCCCCGCGCGGGAATGTCAGACAGAATGATTCTATTCTGTCAGTTGCAAGAGCGGGCGCGAGCGTCCGTGCATCAGGCTCACGTTAAACTAGTCATCAGTCGGCCTTTGCATTAGAGTTTTACCCCACATACTTCGGCCACGGGGCGCAACGACCCAGTTAGCCCAGACACATTGAACTTCACGCTTGTAGCGGTTTCCTGAAATGGGGTAAATTCAAAGAGAAAAACCTCTGTACTGGTCAACTGTTTGATGAGCTTTGCCGGTGCTGGCGAGAACAAGGCGACGCTATCGGTCGATTCGGTCCAGCGTTGGCGTACTGGAGTAGATTCGTCAAATTTGATTCGCACGCCATAGGTTCCGTATTGCCCATATTCCGATTGGATGGTCTTGCCAACTTTGACTACGACTTCGGCGGGCTTGCCTTGATGGCATTGGATTGCCATGTATGGCCTGGTTTTTTCGATGAAGCCCTGAATCTCTGTCTCGGCGTCCAGAGCCAGAATGGTGAGATCCGAGAGAGCGGCACCGGGTGGAATGTGCTGAAGAACTTCGCCATCCTCCGGACGATTGTGATGGCAGTTGCGACGTTCTCTGCATTGTCCGCAATGAGCAATGTCACAAGTAATCTTCGGAGCGATGCCGAACGTTCAGCGGTCGTCTTGCCAGATAGATCGGAAGAATGATCGGGCCGAGAAGCAATGTGCCAAGAGCCCAGCCTATAGCTGTGCCTCCTGTTTGGCGGCTGAACCCGTCGAAGAGAACCCAAGCAGCGAAAACTACGTAGAGAATTAGATACCACATCGCGTTAGGCTCCCGTTGCCGTACAGAAGGCCCGTGACTGTCGGTCCAAGCCAGGCGTCAATCGTTAGGGGCCTGCCGGCACGCCGCGCCGAACATGATCTTACGTGAAACCTTCATAGCGTAGCACCAATGTGCCGACCGTGCTGAGCGTGGAAATCTAGAACGGTGCTTCGCAGCGCGGCTTATGCCCCTGTGGAGAGCGAAGAGGACGCCGAGAATATCACGCGGTTTCTTCACCCGATGAGAGCTATCGTCCAGAACACTGGTGGTTCTGACAGCATAGCGCTGCGAAAGACAGTGTTGATGGGAAGATTCCACGCAGAAAGGGTCCCCGAGGAATTGATTCGTTCCTTGAGTCTGTACAGACCGCGACCGGCCCGTTCGATGTCGCCGGCGGCGTCCGCATGGATCACCGCGGTTTTGCGGCGTCGATTCGAATTCCCTTCAACGACTGCGTGTCGGCAGGCAATTCTGTTGCGCCGGCCGGGTACTGGTTCACGCTGAGGATGTACGCGGTGATGTCGGCCACCGCCTCGCGGCTAAGGCTGCCGGGTTTGTTCTTGGGCATTGTGGCGCGGATGCGTTCGAACAGGTCGCCCATCGACTGGCCCGTCCACTTGTCGATGAAATCGGAACCGGCCAGTGGCGGGGAGACTTCGATGCCCTCCAGGCTCTGTCCATGGCACACCGCGCATTGCTGGGTGTACTGAGCGTGGCCGCGGCCGGCTTGTGCCGCGGTGTAGAGCGGCGCGCTGGAGGCCGCTACTTGGGCCGCCGCGGGCTGTGCCGGTTGCATTGGCCGGGATTGTGTAGCGGCCGATCCGGCATTGCCGGAAGGCAGCTTATATACCACCAGCTCGGCCGAATAATTCCCGCCGCTGATCGCAATCGCCAGATATTGCTGGCCGTTGAGCAGGTACGTCATAGGCGAGCCGCTCTGCGGGGCCGGCATGAAGATTGCGCCCACTTCGTGGCCGGTGGCTTTGTCGTACGCGCGCAGCATCGCGCCGCGCTGCCCATTCGGAGCGGTGAAAAAGCCGGCTTCGCCGATGATGACCAGAGTCTTCGTCACCAGCGGACCCAGCAGGCCGGTGCGTCCGGTGCGCGGAATATTCAGACCTTTCAGCGCCGGGCTGCTGCGGACATTATCCGGCGTTTCGCCGTGAGCGATTTCCCACGCCAGATCACCCTTGTCCAGATTGATGGCCGTCAGAATTCCGTAGGGTGGCTTCAGCAGCGGCAATCCGCGCACGGTAAGAGGTCCTCCGCCACCGGCGGGTGGGGCCCCGGCAGTGGCCGGACGCGGAGCCGCGACAGCGCCCATGGGACGCGATGAAAATGGAGTCTGTCCCGCGCGCCCTGTGACATAGTCCATGTCGGAAATTTCCGGCGGAGGATGAATCAGGCTCGATACCTGACTGGTGGTCTCCGAAAAGACGTACAGCAGATGCGTGTCGGGATCGTAGGCCCCTCCCGGCCAGTTGGTTCCGCCTTGTCCGGCCGGCGAGATGACGACGCCCAGCGGGCCTTCCGGCTTGCTGACTACCGGCGGCGTGAACAGCGGCCCCATCTCGTACTTATTGTCCTTCAGCATTTGAAGGGCTTCGGCGCGCAACTCAGGCGTGAAATCAATCAAGTCATCTACCGTGACACCCTGATGGCCGTAAGCGGGCGGCTTGCTGGGAATTGGCTGCGTCGGCGAATACCATTCGCCCGGAACGCTGCCCTGCGGGACGGGCTTTTCTTCGATGGGCCAGATCGGCTGGCCGGTTTTGCGATCCAGAACATAGAGGTATGCCTGCTTGGTCGGCTGCGCCACCGCCTTGACGACTTTCCCATCCAGATTGAAATCCACCAGCATCGGGGCGCAGGGGATGTCCATATCCCACAAGCCGTGGTGAACCAACTGGTAGTGCCAGATGCGCTTTCCGGTATAGAGATCGACGGCGACAATGCTTTCGCCGAACAGTCCCGCGCCGGGCCGGTGGCCTCCGTATCGATCTCCAGTGGGAAGCTCGATGGGCAGGTAGGCCATGTTCAAGTCTTCGTCTACCGAGATCTGCCCCCACGCGCCAGTGTTTCCGGTGTAGGACCAGGAATCCTTCTCCCAGGTGTTGAGACCAAATTCGCCGGGCCGCGGAATCGTGTGGAAAATCCAGAGGCGCTTTCCGGTGCGCACGTCAAAGGCGCGGACATAACCCTTCACGGCAGTCTTGCTCTTGGGCACGTTGCCGTCGAGCATGGCGGCGCCCACGATCACGACGTTCTTCGCCACGGTCGGAGTTGAATGCAGCCCGATGGGCGTGGTGTCCAGGTCCATGACCTGATCGTCGTCTTTTTTCAGGTCAACCGCGCCGTCGACGCCGAAGGTGCGCACCGGAATTCCGGTTTTTGCATCCAGCGAAATCAGCCGGTAGCCAGTGGTGACGTAGAGAATTCTCTCGTCCTTGCCGTCGGTCCAGTACGACACGCCATGACCGGAAAACTGCCGCGGAGCGTTTTCGGCCCGCACGCCTTCGTTCTCGCTGTGCATCCAGATCATCTCGCCCGTCAGGGCGTCCAGGCAGACCACCGCGCGGCGCGACCCGGCCGTGATATAGAGCTTCCCTTTCACCATCAGCGGCGTGCCTTCATATTGATATTCCGGCCGCGGGCCAAGCATGTCCGTCTTGAAGCGCCAGGCAACTTCCAGCCGGTTAAAGTTGGAAGCGTCGATCTGATCGAGCGGCGCGTATCGCGTGTACCCGAGGTCTCCCCCGTAAGTGCGCCACTCCCCGTCCTTCGCGCCGGACTGCGGGTAGGCCGCGGGAACAATTCCCGCCACGCAAAAAATCAAAACGATCGCGAGAAACGACCGGAAACATCTTGGCATTTGCTTCTTCTCCCCCCGCGGCGCACCCCACCATGGGCAGCCCGGAACTTTAGCTTCCATCGACTATATATGTGGAAACTTGGCAGCGCAATACTACTCTAACCTGAATTTTGCGCCATCTCTTGGGGCATGATCCTCCTGGGAGGCCATATCCGAATCGTAGAAAGTATCGAAGAATTTTTCCGATGCTAAACTAAACGCATGGAAGTACCGGCGAGGGCATCGGAGTGCCTCCAATGCCACAAGAGCAGCCCTCCGGGGTCCTCTCACTGCTCCTCATGCGGCGCCTCGCTTGGCACTGAGAACGAAACCTTGCTCCACACTGAGAACGAAACCTTGCTCCACACCGCTACCAGCTTCAATTGGTCCCGGGACGAATCGGCCGGCTTTAAATCAAGTGTCTCCCTCGATGTTGGAAGTGTCCTGGCGGATCGTTACGAGATCCTCAAGATGCTGGGCGAAGGCGGCATGGGCGCGGTCTACAAGGCGAGAGACCGGGAGCTGGACCGATTAGTGGCCGTAAAGGTGGTTCGGCGAGATCTGGCCGGGAATGCGAGCATTCTTCAGCGATTCAAGCAGGAATTGATCCTGGCGCGGAAAATCACCCATCGGAATGTGGTTCGCATATTCGATCTCGGGGTCTCCGACGGATTCCGCTTCATCACCATGGAGTTCATCGAAGGGCGGGACCTGACATCGGTGCTCGAAGAGCGTAAGCTCACGCCCCAGGAGACCGTCAAGATTCTGCGCCAGGTTTGCGACGCCCTCGAAGCGGCCCACGCCGAGGGAGTCATTCACCGCGATTTGAAGCCGCAGAATATTATGATCGAGTCCGGCGGCCGGGTGGTTGTGATGGACTTCGGCCTGGCGCGCTCCATGGAGGCCAGCGGTTTGACGCAAGCCGGCGCGGTGATGGGCACGCCCGCGTACATGTCCCCGGAGCAAGCCAAAGGACTGCCGGCGGACGAACGATCCGATATTTTCGCCCTGGGTATTATTTGCTACCAAATGCTGAGCGGCGAACTTCCGTTCAAGGCGGATTCCGCGCTCGCCAGCTTATTATTGCGGACCCAATCTCCCGCTCCGCCCCTGACTCAGATCGACCCGGCAATACCGCAGCCGTTGAGCGACATGGTCCAAAAGGCGCTGGCGACCAAGGTCGAGGATCGCTACGAAAGCGTGGCGTTGCTGGGCAAGGACCTGAACGATTGGGAGCAAGGCACGCTCCATAAAGCCATCGTCACGCCGCCCATGGCGATGTTGTCGGAATCGAAAACCGGCAAATGGATCGCTCTTGCGGCCGGGACCGCTGCGCTCCTCGCGGCCGGCGCATATGGCGGGTACCGGCTGCTGACGAAACCAGCCGCCCCGGTGGGCCCCATGACCGTGCTCATAGCCGATTTCAACAACCACACCGGAGACGCGGTTTTCAGCGGCACGCTGGAGTCCACGCTCAAGCTGGCTTTGGAAGGCGCCTCTTTCATCAATGCCTATGATCGCACCCGAATGCGGGATCTGGGTTTGAAGCCCATTTCAGGGACACTCGACGACTCGAAGGCACAGCAGATCGCCGCCAGCGAAGGATTGAACGTGGTGGTTTCCGGCTCACTCGACCGTCGCGGCGCCGATTACCAGCTTTCTCTGCGGGCCGTGCAGACGGTCTCTGGCAAAGTAGTCGCCAACGCCGATGAAACCGCATCGAGCAAGGATCAGGTCCTGTTTGCCGTGACCAAGCTGGGCACTGCCGTGCGCAAGGCGCTGGGCGACGTCACATCGGAATCCGCGCAGCGGTTCTCCATGGAGACGCTGTCGGCGGCGTCTCTGGAAGCGGTGCATGAATACGCGGCAGCGCTGGACGACTTATCCACCGGCCAGTATGAGGATGCTCTCAAGCACTTCTCGAAGGCCGTGGACTTGGATCCAAATTTCGGCTTGTCCTACCTGGGCATGGCTTCCGCGTCGCATAACCTCTCCCGGGAACAGGATGCCGACAAGTACATCAAACTGGCTCTCAACCACATCGACCATATGACCGAGCGGGAACGTTTCCGCACCCGCGCTTACTTGTATTACTTGAACGGGGACGCGCAGAAGTGCGTGGATGAGTATGGAACGTTGCTGCAACGATACCCGTCCGATACCGGGGCACACAATAACCTAGCGAATTGCCTGATACAGCTGCGCAACATGCCCAAAGCGCTGGAGGAAGTGCGGCGGGCCGTGGCTATCCTGCCCAAACGCGCCACTTACCGTATAAACCTTTCGACCTACTCATCCTACGCCGGCGATTTTCAAACTGCCGCCAAGGAGGCCGGGGTGACTCTGCAACTGGTGCCCGGTTTTAGCTGGGGGTTCGGGGCACAAGCCTTCGCCAGCATAGGGCAGGGCCAACTCGGGCCGGCGTCGCAGGAGTACGAAGAAGTCCGGAAGACCGACACTTCGTACGCCGCTGAGGGTTTGGCGGACTTGGCTATCTATGAAGGCCGCTACCGCGAGGCGGTGAAAATTCTCGAGACAGGCGCGGCAGACGACTCTGCGGCAAAGAATCCGGATGCCGCGGCCGATAAGCTTTCGGCGCTAGCCTATGTCCAGGTTCTGCGGGGCGACAAGGCCGCGGCCCTCAAAGCCGCGAACAACGCCCTCGATCTTAGCAAGGCCGTGAAGACCAGGTTTATCGCCGCACGGACCTTCGCCGCCCTCGGAGACGCCAAGGCAAAGGAACTGGCCGCCGGGCTCTCTTCCGAACTCCAGACTGAACCCCAGGCCTACGGTAAATTAATCGAAGGCGAGATCGCTTTGAACAATGGCGACAGCCACACCGCCGTCCAGCTCTTCACCCAAGGGAATAACCTGCTCGATACCTGGATCGGACGCTTCGATCTTGGAAGGGCCTATCTGGAAGCTGGAGCCTTCACGGAGGCCGACTCGGAATTCGACCGGTGCGTCAAGCGCCGCGGTGAAGCTTTGGCGCTATTCTTGGATGAAGTGCCCACCTACGGCTATTTCCCGCCAGTTTATTATTATCAGGGACGGGTGCGAGAGGGTTTGAAGAGCGCGGGTTTCGCCGAATCGTACAAGCAATACCTGAGCGTCCGTGGAAAGGCCGGCGAGGATCCTCTGCTGGCGGACGTGCGGCGGCGCATCCATTAGAAAATACCATCGAGACTAGTCTAGGCTAGTCTCCCGTCCCAGAAGTTTGTTAAGAAAGTCCGCCATGTAGGGACGGTCCCCCGGACCGCTGCCGACGCCCTCGTCGGCCTCTTGTTCTCGCGTGTTGGCATGGGCCGGACCAGGGGTCCGGCGCGGACGCGGGCGTCCGCCCCACCCCCGATTTATCACACGAACCATTGAGACAGGAGACTACCCGCAAGCTCTCGTGTCTGGTACTGTTAGTACGGAGACGTTGCGCGGATTTTCCTCTTCTTCTTGACGTTCCTCCCGGTCTTCGGGATACTTAACAAGGTGTCACAATGTTCACTAGGTAACCCTCTCCCTTTTGTGATACATAGGTGCTGGTGGGAGACACGAAAGCTGGGACCATGGCACGTTGCAGATACCGGATGGATGTTCGACGCGCGCTTCCGGCGCTTTGGTCTAAATCGGCCGTTGTCTTCAGTCTCGCGTTCGTCGCATTATTCATGCCGGCGGCGAGCGCCCAAGGACCGCTAAACTACTTCCAAAATTACTTTGTTACCGGCGACTACGTCGTCGGGGGTGTAGGCGGCCTGAATACGCTGGGCCCCAACCCCACCGCCACCATTAACTTCAGTGGCGTGCCTTGCACCAGCGCGCCCGGACTGTCTGCGAGCGTCGTGCCATGCACTGCCAGAGGTGCAGTTCCGGCCGACATCATCGCTGCATTTCTGTATTGGGAGACGATAGAGCCCACTGCATCGACGACGCCAACCGCGACAGCCGGTACCTTCGACGCGAACCTTACCAGCGGTCCCAACATCAATCCCAACCCCACCACTCCCATGTCTGGCTTGGCGCTGGGCAGCCCGCAAATCCCGGCGTGCATCGCTGGCAGCGGCGTAGAATCGAAAACATCCTACGTGCGTGTCTACCGCGCGGATGTTCTAAGATTTCTGAATATCAATTCAAACGCAAACGTTCGAACGGCCAATTACGCGCACACCATCACGTTTACCGGTAACCCGAACAGCACGGAATTCCTTGGCGCCACCCTGGTTGTGGTCTATCGTCTTGTAGCCGCAGGGAATCCGAGAATCGCGCCGCTTCGATCCGTGGTTATTTACGATGGCGCGTTTACCGGTATTGCGTACAGGAGCCCGAGCCTGAACCAAACATTGGGAGGGTTTTATCAGGCATCAACCAGCCCTAGCGCCAAAATGACCCAGATCGTGGGCGGCGGACAAAAGGGCTTCACCGAAACGCTCACCGTCAACGGCGGCATCCCGCAGGGAGTACCCTCGAATCCGTTCGTGGGCGCACAGGGCGCGGACTGGGACAATTACACGTTCAACTATAACCTCGCGCCAAACGCTTCTTCTGTGCAGACGGAGGTGCAGAGTTCGAACGATTGCCTCTCGTGGGGCGCAATCATTACCAGCATCAACGTCCAGGACTCGGATTTCGATGGGCTTCTGGATATATGGGAGAAGTCCGGATTGTATTTTAACCCCGGCGTCCGGAATGATGGAGTGGCGAATCAATCAACAACGACCCAGGCCACATTTGGCACATGCACTCCGCAGAATGAGGCGACGTGCGTGAACTTCCCCGCTATGGGAGCGAAGCCAAACGTTCCCGACATTTTTATCCAGATCGACTGGATGGAGTCAACCGGGCTGAGCGTTCCAAATCATGTCCATAACCCTCAGCTCGCCGCTCTCAACATGGTCGGCTCCGTCTTCCAGTCGCACGGAATCAACGTGCACTTTGACGTGGGAACGAGCGGATCCAGCTCAATCTGTCAGACGGCGGGAGCAACGACGATAGGACAATGCAACTATTATGCAGCGCCGGTGTCGCCTTACATCATTCCGGCGCCTTATGCCCAAGGCGGCAACGTGATTCAGGAATCCTCGGTTCTGTGCGAGACTAGCACCTGCGATTTCTTTCCTCAATCTGAACAATACTCAGTGCTGGGCTGGAAAACCGGCTTTAGCGCCATCAAGAATGGAGATTCGTCCTTTCCGTCACCACCCGGACCGGTTAGCGGCCTGCCCCAGCTCTTCGCTCTGAACCGCAAAGATAGTTTCCACTACGCGCTATTCGGCCATGCCATAGCAGCGACCACCCCCTTGAGCGCTCCCGAGGCCGGCAGCACCTCGGGCGTTGGCGATCTGCCGGGAGGAGACTTCATGGTCACGCTCGGTTTATGGCGGTCGGATATTCCCGCGGTCGATCAAGTTGGGACTCTGTTGGACCAAGCCGGCACCCTGATGCACGAACTGGGTCACAACCTGGATTTACATCACGGCGGCTGGAACAACACGCCCATATGCATGCCGAATTATCCCAGCGTAATGAATTACCTCTACCAGGTAGCCGGATTGACGGATTCGTCAGGCAATGAGCACCTCGATTATTCCTACGGTGTAGAGCTGCCGATAGCCGAGGACTTACTCTCCTCCCAAATCCCCATGGGTATTCAGAAGTACAAGGTCAGATACTTTGGTCCGTACAACAGCGCTATCGATACCGCGGGCCAAGCGTCGCAGGTTTTTTGCAGCGGCGATTTGTTGAACACAGGCTCAATCCCCGGTGAGGGGCAGTACGTCCTTTTGCAGGGAGCCTCCGTTTCCACTCCAGACTGGAGCAATGGTACGGTTGCCCTGGGAAAGCTCATCACGAGTGGCCTGAATATAAACTACGACGGAATCGGGAACCAGATCTTCACCGATTCGCCCGACTGGCTGAGTCTAAATCTCCAGCAGGTCAGCGCTCGGGCGAGCGCCGACGGGATTTCTGCGGACCTGGGTAAAACCGACATCGGCACCTCCGACCTCGGCAAAACCGATATCGGCACCTCCGACCTCGGTAAAACCGACATCGGCACCGCCCAATTGGGCGCAGACGCCCTAGGCGATTCGAATTTTGCTTCCGTCGTCTTATCGGGCAGCTTAGGTCCTCCCAGCGGCCTGACGGTGGCCGTCACCCCACCCGCCTCCACCAGCTCCACTTACGCGGGCGGGACTGGGAACACTTTGAACTGGACTGGCAACACGGGTGTAGCCACTTCTTACAAAATCTACCGCTGCAACGGTTCGGCCGGGGCTTGCACTCCGACGGCGCCGGCGCTGGCAAGCGTCAACTCGGGTACTCCGATAGTTACTACCTATACCGACCTTGTCAACGATTATGTTCACGCCGGGTCCACTTGCCCCGCCACTTCGACTTGCTACAACACGACCTACTACTATTACGTCACCGAAGTTAATACGGTTGGAAGCCTTTCCACTGAGAGCGGCGTTTCGAACACAGTGAGCAGCGATGTGACCCACATAACCGTCGTCGCTAATTCTCAGACGGTGACGTACGGCGCGACGAACCCGACCCCAACCTATACCGTTTACAGTAACGTTCCATCCGCCACATCGCTGGCAGGGGTGACCTGCGCATACACCCCGAGTCCCTCCGCCAATACCAAGGGTTACTACGACGCTGGCAATTACCCCATTACCTGCACTGGACCCACTGTGGTCTCAGGAACCACGGAGGGTGTGACGTATTACGCCGCTGCGTCCCCTTCTCTTCTCTACCCCACGAATCTAGGCGGGACAACACAAGGCATTACGCAAGGCAGCTTGACCATCAACCCGCTTCCGATCACGGTAACGGCGGTGTACAGCACCAAAGTCTACAACGCCACAACCGCCGCCGGCACGATTTCCGCCTCCTCCTTGACCACGGCGATACCCACCATCACCACGAACAGTCTGGTGTCCGGCGATTCCCCCGTATTCACGGAAAGCTACGACAATCCGAACGTCAATCCGACGGTCGGCTCCCACGTGATGATGCCGGCTGGAAGCGTGAACGACAACAATGGCGGGAAAAACTACAAGGTGACGTTCGTCCCGAGCGCCGCCACCAGCGCGATCACCCCGGCGCCGCTGACTGCTTCCATCATTGGCAATCCGAGCAGGCCGTACAACGGCACCACGGCCGCCACGCTGATTCCGGCGAACTTCGCCCTCTCCGGACTGCAAGGCAACAGCGACAGCTTCACCGTGACGCAAACGGCGGGTACCTATAACAGCCCGAATGTGCTGACCGCGACGACGGTGACGGCCAGCCTGGCGTCCAGCAACTTCACGCCGGTCGGCATGACTCTGCCGACCAACTACACGTTCCCCACCACCGCCAGCGGCAATGGTGCGATCACCGCTGTGACGCTGACCGCTTCCATCATTAACAATCCGACCAAGCCGTATAATGGCAACACCACCGCCACGCTGGCCTCGACGAACTTCTCCCTCGCGCCCCTGGTGGGCACCGATAACTTCACCGTGACGCAAACGGTGGGTACTTATAACAGCGCGAACGTAGCGGCCGCGACGACGGTTACGGCCAGCCTGGCGTCCGGCAACTTCACGGTGGTTGGTGCGACCCTTGCGAGCAACTATGTATTACCCACCACCGCCAGCGGCGCAGGCAAAATCAACCCGGTGAACGCGAACATAACGGTCACGCCGTACAGCGTCACCTACGACGGCAACCCGCACACCGCGACCGGAACAGCCACCGGCGTGGGCGCACCACCTGTCAACCTGATCTCCGACCTGAGTCTCAGCGGCACGACCCACACCAACGCGGGAACCTACAACGGCGACTCCTGGAGCTTTACCGATCCGACCGGCAACTATAACAACGTCGCCAGCACCACCATCA
>Ga0302326_10005155_pt1 | contig 29885 bp, 14 predicted proteins | sample Palsa_T0_3_FD_202264 | JGI IMG/M metagenome (GOLD analysis project Ga0302326, IMG submission 202264) | Peat permafrost microbial communities from Stordalen Mire near Abisko, Sweden - Palsa_T0_3 | ecosystem: Environmental > Terrestrial > Soil > Palsa > Peat permafrost | place: Sweden: Abisko... | reverse complement strand
AGGGAGTGGTCATCAAGCCGCGCGTCAACATTCACCTCCCATGGAAGTTGTCGGTCGGCGACCATGCCTGGATTGGTGAGGAAGTTTTCATATTAAATCTCGAACCGGTTAAAATAGGTTCCCAGTGTTGTGTTTCTCAACGCGTCTTTCTGTGCACTGGCAACCATGATTATCGCCAGCCGACCATGCCATACCGCAACAGCCCGGTCACAGTCGAAGACGGCGCTTGGATCGGAGCCCAGTGTTTTGTCGCGCCAGGAGTCACCATTGGCACCGAAGCAGTCATCACGGCCGGAAGCATCGTCACGCGCGACCAAACCCCCTACATGGTTTGCGCAGGTAATCCTTGCCTATCCGTGAGAAAACGCTGGCCCACACCAGCGCCCAAACCGACACCCAAATCCAGAGTGCCGGCGAAAATGGCGCGACCCGTTCCGGCCTGAACATTTTCAGCTAACTCGCCTCTTCCATGCCTGTCCACCCTTCGGCTATTTCCCTTTCAGAACCTTCGTTGCGGAAGGGCGCAAAGTGGCAAAGCGCGCCCTTTTCGTGGAACTCGGTTTGGATAAGTCGCACACTTGTTCTATTGGCGCTGGGCGCATGCTGGCTCATGTTTTTCGATGAACTTCGGGGGGAATGGCAGATTAACGCCCAATACAGCTATGGCTATGTGGTGCCTCTTCTAACCGCCGTCTTGGTCTGGCGTCGCTGGCCAACGCGTCCTGATGCGTCGCCCAGCAGGTCCGCAGGATTGGTTTGCTTCGCGGTTGTTGGACTTCTTCTTTTCCAATTGCCGTTACGGTTGGTTGTCCAGGCCAATCCCGAGTGGCGGATGATATACTGGCTGCACGGATTTCAGGCTTTGGGTCTTAGCCTTTGCCTTGTTTATTGGCTTGGTGGTTGGCCCTGGGTAAAATTTTTCGCGCCGCCGCTCGCCTTCGTGCTTATTGCCATTCCCTGGCCCATGGATCTGGAGCAATGGATCATTCAAGGATTAATGCGCTTTGTCGCCGGATTGACCGTGGACATGGCGGACTGGCTTAGTATTCCGGCGATTCAAGAGGGCAACTTGGTGCAAATTGGGGCAGGCGTCGTGGGCATCGACGAGGCCTGCAGTGGTGTGCGTTCGCTCCAAACCGCCCTCATGCTTTCATTATTCCTGGGGGAGATGAATTGCTTCTCAGCTTTAAGACGCCTGAGCCTTTTAGGAGGATCCTTGCTTTTCGTTTTGCTGGCGAATCTTACGCGAACAACATTCCTGGTCTGGGCCGCCGCTCATCGCGGATTTCACCAGATGGAAGAATGGCACGATGCGGCCGGAGTCATTGTCATGGTCATTGTTCTTGTCGGGCTGATGTTGCTGGCTCATTGGATCAGGCCTCGCCTGGAAACCCCCTTTTTCAGACCTGAAGCGCGGTCGTTCATTTTCCCACCCGTACCACTTTGGGCGACCTTGAGTTTCGTCGCCTGGATAGCCGTGACCGAGGTAGTCACCGAAAAGTGGTACCGCTCGCATGAAAAACTGTTGATACCAAATCCTCGCTGGACCGTCGCGTGGCCAACGAGCAGCTTGCAATTTGCCAAGCGTAGTTTACCGGAAAAATCCTTAGCTACACTCCGTTGTTCCGATAGCGATTCGGCGTCCTGGCAAGATAAGAGCGGCAACCAGTGGAACGCCTTTTTCCTCCGCTGGGAACCGGGAAGAAATTCGGCTCAGCTCGCCAAAGGTCATCGCCCCGAGATTTGCCTCCCGGCGGCCGGGTTGCGATTGATCGACGATCTGGGCGAGGTGGATTTGCAGGAAAAGGGTTGCAACATGTCCTTCCGCCACACCACTTACGAAAGCGGCAGCGGCCTCTTGCACGTGTTCTACTGTCTTTCGTCCGATTACCTTGCGCCCAACGAGAAGCCCAATCTGGAAGATGTAACACAAGCCAGCCGCTTGCGAGCTGCTTTGGCGGGCAAGCGCAACCTTGGCCAACAAGCCCTCGAAATCTCACTGCTGGAACTTGATCCTGGTGACGATGCCGTTGCTCTTCTCAAGAAACAGCTTCCCAGCCTGGTAAGGCCCCGCCTGCTATAGCTCCGGGCTCTTCAAGCTGCCAATGGCAGCGTCGAGAATCTGTAGAGCTCGATTCAATTCCTCCCGTGTCAGAGTCAGCGGTGGGGTCAAGGTGAGAATGTTTCCCATGGTCACCTTAAAATTTAATCCTTCGCTCAGGGCTGCGTACATGACGCGCTCCGCCTCATCGGTCGCGCGGACGAGCATCTGCCGGTCGCGCAGCAACTCCACGCCGAGAATTAATCCAAGACCGCGAACGTCGCCGATAATCGAATGGCGTTGAGCCATTTCCCGCAAACCTTTCAGCGCTTCCTCACCCACGCTTCGCGCCCGCTCCACTAAGCCTTCCTCTTCAATCACGCTCAAGGTCGCTAGTCCGGCGGCGCACGCCACGGGATTCTTCTCATGCGTGTAATGTCCCAGCGACATGCGGGCGGCCACATTCAATCCCTCCCGGCAAAGCATCGCGGCCAAAGGAAAAACGCCGCCGCCCAACCCTTTGCCAAGCACAAGAATGTCTGGCGTGACTTCGTAGTGTTCGCAAGCGAACATCTTCCCTGTTCGTCCCAGGCCCATGGGAATTTCGTCCAGGATCAGTAAAGCCCCATGCTTATCGCAGGCCGCGCGAATTCGCTTCCAATAATCAGGAGGTGGGATAAAGGGCGTCGAACGAATGGTTTCTCCGATCACCGCAGCCACGTCGCCCTCCTTTTCCAGCACATATTCCACGAAATCCGCGCACGCCAACGAACAGGCCGCGCCGCACTTAAAAGGGCAATGACGATTATCGGGCGGCGGCACATGTTCGCATCCCGGTAGCAGGGGGCCGATGCCTTTGCGGAACGCGGCTTCCCCGCCGACAGAAATGGCGTCGAGCGAAGCGCCGTGAAACGAATCCCACATGGAAACAAACTTGAAACGGCCGGTGGCCTTGCGCGCCAGCTTGAGCGCCATGCCGATGGCGGACGTGCCGCCGGGCGCAAACAGAACCCGGTTCAAATCTCCGGGCGCGATGTCAATAAGTTTTTCCGCAAGCTGGACGGCCGGTTCGCATGTGTAGCGTCGCGTGCAGAAGCTTAATTTGTCCAATTGCTCTTTGATGGCCGCCAGCACGCGAGGGTGGCCGAACCCGACCTGATGGACATTGTTGCCGTGAAAATCCAGGCAGTGCCGCCCTTGGTTATCCTCAAAGGAGGAGCCGGATGCCGAGGCAATGACGTTAAGACAGGGCGTGGAGAGCGATTGATGAAGAAAGCAATCTGCATCACGGTCCAACATGCTCCGTGTTTCGTCGTTAATGTTCTGCGCGCTCCAAGCCTGTCGGCGTGGAGAAAGATTCACGTCGCCTTCAGATTTTAAACTTTCCAAGTCGTCAGGTTTGTCGCGCATGGCTTATAGTTGCCCCAAGACGCTTACCAAGGAAGGCTGAAAGTTTTGACGTAACTAAACGACTTGATCGCTTCGACCACACCTTCCTTGATTCCCAAACCGCTGTCTTTGATGCCGCCAAACGGGCTGTTTTCCGTGCGGAACCCGGGCAATTCGTTCACATTGACCGTGCCGCAACGCAGGGACTTAATGGCTTTGATGGCGCTTTGAAGGTTTGAGGTCACCACGCCTGAGCTGAGCCCGTAAGCAGTGGCATTGGCGAGTTGCAAAGCGTCGTCCAGGTTTCGCACTTTAAGAATCGGAGCCAGCGGGCCAAAACTTTCGCACACCACCATCCGGCAATCTCGGGGCACATCGGAGAGGACGGTTGGTTTTAAAAGGGCGCCGATTCTCTCTCCGCCCACCAGGACTTTGGCCCCGGCGGCCACGGCTTCGCGGACGACTTTTTCCAATTGGATTGCGGCCTCCTCGTTAATGACCGTGCCCACTCTCGTTTCCTCCGCCATCGGATCCCCGCAAATATATTCCCTGGTTCTCGCCACCAATCCTTCGGTAAACGCGTCGGCAATTTTGTCTTCAACGAGAATGCGTTTGACAGCGGTGCATCGCTGGCCGGAATTGCGGTAACTGCCTTCGGCCGCCAGCGTCACGGCCAATTCCAAATCAGCGTCGTTGAGCACGATCAACGGATCGTTGCCGCCCAACTCCAGGACAACTTTTTTGTATCCGGCCGAGGCGGCAATTTTCTTTCCCACCGCCACGCTCCCGGTAAAAGCGACAATGTCCACGTCCGGATGTTTCGTCAGCGGTTCGGCGACTTCATCCGAAGGGCCAAGGAGGACACTCAACATTGGCTTGGGAAGTCCGGCGTCATAAAGCAATTGCGCGAACTTAAGCGCGGTCAAGGGAGTTCGTTCGGACGGCTTGAGAATGAGGGGCGTTCCCGCCGCTATGGCCGGCGCCACTTTGTGCGCCACTTGATTAAGCGGGTGATTGAACGGAGTGATGGCGACCGCGCACCGTAAAGGCTCGCGGGTGGTAAAGATTTTTCGCGCTTTACCTTGAGGCGAAACGTCGGCCGAGAAAATTTGACCGTCGTCCCGCAACGCCTCGATGGCCGCAAAGCGCAGCACGTCCAGAGCGCGTCCGATTTCATAGCGCGCCTCCCGCAAGGCCAGGCCGCTCTCGGCCGTGATCAGGCGGGCGAATTCTTCGCGTTGCGACTCCAGGGCGGCGCGCGTTTTGTCAAGTATTTCGCTGCGTTGAAAGCGGTTGGGCGTGTCGAAAAAGCCCGTGGCCGCCTTTACCGCCTCCATCACGTCGCGCGTTGAGGCCAGCACCACCGAACCGACGACCGCTCCGTTGAAGGGATTGCGCACGACCAGCGATTCCCCGTCAGCGACGGCTTTCCCGGCCACGAAACTACGCAAATTCAAGCTTCCGTCCCATTGCATAAGAAATCAAAAAGATCGAAATTTCGCGGATCTCCGTTGGCGCGTCTGACAAATTCCGGCTTGAGCGGCGCGCTGAAAATAAAAGGCACCATCTCCTCGTAGTGTCCGCCATGCGATCGCAGACCGCCTTCGAGCGCGGCCAAGTCATGCCATTCCGGAGTCCGGCCGAGAACAACATTCCTGCCAGAGGCCACAGTTAAATCACCCATTCGATCTGGTGGTAATTCCATGAGCTTCGCCGCCGTCAATTTATCCAGCGCCTCAACGACACCTGGCAATCCCCGGGTAAAATCCAACACAGCCTCCAACGCCACTGTCTTATCGGTGGGGAGGTGAACCTGCGCGAAGGACCCCAACGCGCCGTGATGGGCGACATAAGGATCGGTGATCGGAAGAATCACCCGGAAGCCGCCGCCAAAGTGTTCATTCAGCAAAGATTCCAAATAAATAACATTGGGAGAGCCGTCGGGTTTCTGTTTGGCGTTCATGCCGTGATCAGCGGTAAGTGCGATCAAGGCCCCCAAATCAAGCAAACGGCCCAGTTCCTGGTCGATTCCCGCGTAGAAGGCGAGGGCCCCCGGCGCTGTTGGCTCGAATTTATGCTGGATGTAATCGGTCGTGCTTAGATAAAGGAAATCCGCTTCGCCACGTTCGACGAGATGGACGCCGGCCTTTAGCACGTAAATGGAGGCGTCAGCGCTATAAATCGCGGGCGCCGGACCAACCCGCTTTTCCACCCCCTCAATGCCATGCGAAGGACGAGCCGCCTCCGCCGCTTTTTCCGAAGAAAAAGCCATGCCACCGCACTGGATCAAGCCAGAGGCAAAGATGTCGCGCAGCTTTTCCTTGGCGGTGACGACGGCGACCTTGCGGCCGGCCTTTTGCGCAGGTGGAAAAATGGTTCCTACGCGCAGAAAGGAAGCGGAATTCATCATCACTTCCTTGCCTGCGGCGGCGTCAAAAAAATAATTTCCCCCAATGCCGTGAGCGCAGGGCGGCACGCCTGTGACGATGGAAGTGTTGTTGACGTTGGTGAAGCTGGGCATGGCTCCGCGCGCCATGCCTCTATAACCTTGAACGGCCATTCGCTCCAAGTTCGGCATGAGTTTGCGCGCCAGGGCGGCGTCCAGATATTCGTCCGCCGAGCCGTCCAGACAGATGGCTACGACCGGACGCGCCGGAGGCGAATAGCTGCGATTATTGATGGCAAATTCGCGCATCTTAGGATTGCTGCTTCTGGTTTGAACTCAAACCGAGGCAAAGAACGGCGGCGCCCAAAGTCACGAAAGCCAGGACATGAAAGGCGCGTTCATAGCCGCCGGTATCGATGAGGTGGCCAAAGTAATGTCCGGCAAAAACTGTGGCCAGATAACCGGAAGAATCCACCAATCCGGCCACCGTGCCGATTCCTTCGCGGCCGCCAATCTCGACGGCCAGCACCCCGGCTAGCAGGCTGTAGGGGCCGTAGGATAAAAAGCCGATCAGGGCGATAGTTGTTTCCACTTGCCAAAGGCCGAGGCGATATAACGACGGCAGCCAGTAAATGAGGAAGGCCAGAAGAGCCAGAGTCCCGAACAGGACGATCGTGCGTTTGATCCCCTTCAGACGGTCAAACATCCATCCCAATAACACAATCCCCACGGCTCCAGCCGCGTCAAACGGAGTTGAAAGCAACGCGGCCACTTGGGTGCTCATCGCTGGGCCGCCTTCAGTCTTGAAAAAGTCCACCGTCCAGTCATTAAAGGTTTCGCGCATGATGTAAAGAGCGAATGCCATTCCACACACAATCCACAGTTGGGGAAGTTTCAGGAGCCGGCCCATGTAGGCGAAATTAAATCCGTTGGCTCCGGTTTGCCTGCCTTTGGCGGCCGCGTGGTCGTTGGGGAGAACGCGCCACATAATGATCAGCAACGCCAGAAGCGCCAGGGATGGCAGCCCCATAACCATGCGCCAATTGTCGTGGCTCAACGCGGCAATCTTGCCGGCCAGCACCAGTGCGACCACTCCACCGAAAACAAAGCTCAACGAAAGCAACGCCATCGATAACGCCCAATGACGCTTTGGGAACCAGGCGGGCGTGAGTTTTACGATTGCGCCCCAGCCGGCCGATCCGCAAAACCGGTTGGCGCTATAGCATACCACCAACATTGGAATCGACCCGGCAAAGCCCCCTAATCCACCAAACAAAGCCACCCCGGCCATGACCAGCAAAAGGCAAGTCCGGCCGCCGAATTTGTCGATGACGGGACCGAAGATGAACTTGCCCACCGCGTACGCGGCCGCGCTATAACTGATGATGTCGCCTATTTGCGCCTTGCTGGCTCCGAACGATTTTTGAATCATCGGAATCGCCACCGACAGATTCTTGCGGCACAGATAAACACCCATGTACGCGACCACGACCAGACCAAGTAGTTGAAAGGAGCGCCTGGGAGGCAACGGCCACGGGTCATTTTGAATCCGAGGCGCTGCTTCCGCTCCGCTTATGCTGAGGCCGGATGTTTCGTGCCCGCTTAGGTTGGAACTGCCAGTTTCTATAATGAATGCGGTTGTCGCTTAAATAGCAGCCTGCCCGGCATTGTGCCAGGCAGGCGCGCTAAACGAATAATTAATGTCAGGTATTTATGGAGTCACCAGCCTGTAGAAAGCTGTGGCCCCGGTCAGTGGGATTGAGGTCGAGCCCACACCTAACGTACCGCTTACGACCGTCCAGTTGGCTGGGGCCAAGCTTGTGGCCGACTCCAATTCCACGTTTGGCTGCGCAGACCAGGACAGGACGATATTGCCGCCGACCAACGTGGCGGTGACGGTCGCAGAAACGGCCTGCGTTAGGTCCTTTCCGGCCAATCCTGCCTGATAAATGCCTTTGGCTTCGTTCGCCGTGAGAGCGCGGCTCCAGATGCCAAGGTCATCAATTAGGGCGTTGATATCATGGGCGCTGCCGCCGTCATCATAGAGGCCGGTGCCGTCCTGGCCGACATTGACTGCCCAGCCCGACTGATTATCGCCGGTGTAGTTGAAGGGCAGAGCCAAGGTGTCGACGGACCCGACCGCAGTCATGGGATGTTTGCTGTAGAGCACGCCGTCAATGTAGCCATAAACAAAGGCCGATTCGCCAGGAACAGCGTGTTGAATGCTGATCAAGACGTTGTGCCAGTGCCCATCCTTCAGAATGTCCGGGAAGTCCGTGTAGCTGTACTTATCGGCGCTGGTGGCTCCGGTGATATTGACGCGGCAATTGCCGCCGGTTTGCGTTGTAATTACCCAACCCTCATTGCCAGAGCCACCCCAATCCTTGTTGCCAATAAAGGGCAGATCATCACTTTGGTTGGTGTAGTTAGCCCAGAATGAAACCGACCAGTCGTTTGTGCTGTCAAACTGCAGGTCAGGAGGATAGCCGAAGGTCGCATACTCAATGTTGCCATTGGTGGTGGTAGTATATTCGAACGCCTCGCCGATAAGGCCGGGAGCGAAGCGCGGGGTCGGGCTCGGACTGGCGCCGTTTATAGCATACGTGGCGTTGTTGCCTCGGCCGGAAGTATCGGTAAAGTTGTTATCGAAGGTGAGGTGTGCGACCAGGTTACTTGTGACCGGGCCACTCCATACAGTCAACACCGCGACCGCGCTTGTAACTGACCCGTAAGCATTGGAGGCCACCAATTGGTAAGCGCCGGCTTTGGCCAGCGTAAGATTCTCCAGCAGCAAACTGGTGCTTGAGGAACCAGGAACGACCGTGTTGTTCTGCAACCAGAAGTAGGAAATGGGCTGACCGCCCGTGGCACCGGCGGTGAACGTAACTGCACCACCGAGGTCGGCCACTTCGCCAACAGGTGAGGCCGTAATGATTGGCACCGGCACGTAACTGAGCATGGCCACGCGGCTGGTCGTGCTTCCGTAGGCGTTTGAAACCACCACGCTATAGCCACCTGCTGAACCGGATTGCACATTAGTAACGACGTAGGTGGTATCCGTGCCGCCAGGCAGGCTGGCAGAGCCGAAAAACCATTGGTAGGTCAAGGTCGGAGAACCGAGCGCGCCCGCGTAAAAACTAACGTCGGCGCCAGGGTTTCCGTTGGCGTCAAGCGGCTGCACTTGCACAATAGGTGCCACGCCAGGGCTGTTAACAGTTGCCTTATCTACCGTATTGCTGCTCAAGCCGGCGTTGAATATTCCGGAAGCTTCGTGGCTGTTAAGAACTCGGCGCCAAATGGCCAAATCATCCACGAGCATATCAATAGCCGCACCACCGGTGTCATCGGTGTAATGGCCTGTGCCATCCTGGCCGATATTTACGCTGAAGCCCAGGCCGGTGGTATCGATAATGCCGCCAATTTCGCCGCTATCAGGAGCCAGACTGGTGGTATTCACTAAAACGCCATCCACGTAGATCGTGCCGACGCTGTGACGGGCGAAAGTCACCAGGATATGGTGCCAACCGCCATCCTCTAGTTGAGGAGCGACGTGCGGACTGTCACGGCGCGAACTGCCAACGCCCGGAGTATTGAGCGCGTCATCGCGGTAATTCCACTTCATGCCGTCAGTTTCTGAGTTAATGATCCAACCGGGATTGCTTCCACTGTTCCAATCCTTGTTTCCGATGAATGATTCGTCGTCGTTCTGGTGAAAAATCTGAACCCAGAATGAAACCGAGAAGTCCGTTGAATCCCCCGTGTAGTCGGACCCGAATTGAAGATCGCCAGGATAACCAAGTGTGACATAGTTGTTGGTTGCGGGCGAATTAGGTGGAGACCCAGAGGTGGTCGTGCGAACGGCCATTCCAAGAATCCCTGGGGCGAAGGTGGGGCTGCCGACTGGGGTGGAGTCGTTCCCACGACCGGAAGAGTCCGTGTAAACCCCGTCGAACGTAAGGTGGACCACCATTTCATTTGTAATGGGCCCGGAGAACACCGTCAGCAAGGCCGGTGCGGTTTCGACGGTGCTAAAAGCATTGTTCACTTGTACTTGATATTCACCGGTGTCATTGGTCGTTGCGCTGGCGATGCTATAAATATTGCTGGTAGCGCCTGGAATATTTGTGCCGTTGACGGACCACTGGTATGACAATGGCTGTCCGCCGCGCGCCAAAACGGTGAATGAGGCGGGGTCGCCAGGGGCAATGGTAAGTCCCTCAGGCGCTGAGAGGATAATAGGTGTAAACACCAGAGTGAGCGGAATGGGAGCACTGGTCACCGAGCCATAGCTATTGCTGGCGACGATGGTATACAGGCCGATATTGTTGGAAACCGCGTTGGGAATGGTAAAGCTCGAGGACGTAGCGCCCGCGATATTGGTGCCGTTGAAAGCCCATTGGAACACGAGATCTGATCCACCGATTTGCGCGCTAAAATTGGCCGGGCCATTATAATCGGCAAGGACGGGAGGCGGTTGCACGAGCAGAATCGGCTGCGGAATCGAATAAAACCCAAGATTATCAATATCGAAGTACCAGCTTCCTGTGCCGGCTTGCATAAAGCGCATCCTCACATTGGGTTGGTTGGCGGCGGCCGGCAGGCCAAAAACTTCGATTCGTTTTTGCTGCACGGGATCGTCATTACGGCAAGGCCGAATATATGGAATCAAAGCAGGGGTAATGGGCGCCCCGATAAAGGATCCATAAGCCAAGCCGTGGGCTTGATCGCTGCGCGCTGTTTCAAAGGTCGCATACACGTCAATTTGCCCGGTGGCCGGGTTTGTCACCACGTCAGAACCATCTGAATCGGTGGTGCCGTCGTCTAACATGTAAAGCAACGGCAGCCAATTAGTGCCTTGGTCAATCGAATACTCCACGGAGCAGACATTGTCCTGGTTCTGTTCATTAATATTGTGGAATGAAACGTAAATGTTGGACAGGCCCGTAAAGTCGTAGTCCTTGGTAAACAAGACCTGGACTTGGCTGCCGTCGCGCTGGTCGGATTCAGCCACCATCAGATTGCCACTGCAAAGATTGGTGAGAAATTCGCCATTTTCAACAATCGGCGGAATCATTTGCCGCCGGTTGCCAGCCACTTCGGGAAAACCGGGAGAAGTATAGTCGTCTGTGAAGTAATAAACTGTTTCATAATGGGCTTGACCAATCGTCACCCAATTCAGGTAGGAATCGGAATTAAAATCGTCCAGGCTGAACACTCCCGGCTCGAGGGAGTCGGTCCAATTGGTCACAGTCCAGCCGTTGGGAAGGCCGCTTTCAGCCAATTCATCAAATGATTCAAAATAAATCGGCGTCGGCAGTGAGACGTTTTGATAGCCAAAAACGCTGAACGTCCATGTGTTAGATGTTTCGCCCGCAACACTGTCCGAATAAACCACCGAAACGGTGTGGAGGCTGAATGGCGCCAGAACATTGGTCGGATTCGCGGAGAAAAAGAAGTTCGTGCCGTCGGTGGTGATGTCAGCTGAAAGCGTCAGGCCGTCCAGCAGCACACTGATGCTGTTGGAGTCAATCACCGAGTCTCCCGGATTGAGTGTGCCGGAGACGGGCGTGATGGGAGCGATATTATTGGCATCCGGGGCGGGAATTTGGGACGTAATATAAGCAGGAACGGTAGGAATGTTGGTCGGAATTTTGCTCCCGGAGGCCGCTCCCAAGGCGGCCATTTGCCCGGCCGAGAGCGCGTCATTCCATAATTGAATGCTGCTGACAAATCCTGAAGCAGCACCGTTGGTTGTGCTGTTTTGGAAGAGTTCCGCGTAGCCGCTTGGTTCCGGAGCGCCCGGCTCAGACAAGGCAAAGGCACTGTCCACGCCGCCAGTTGGATCTACTCCGACTGAAACACCGTCAATGTATTTGCTGATCTCGTTCGCTGTCACGGAGAATCCAATGCGATACCAGGTATTAGGCAGAATGGACCCGGTATAAGGTCCGGGCGGGGCTCCGATGCCGCCGGTCGTGTCGATCACGAGGTCCGCGTCAGGCGTAACGACCCCGTCGTCAGTCTGGACCAGCGGGCGCACCTGCTGGGACTCACTGGCTGGAAAAAGAACGTCCATCACGATGGTGTAATCGTTCACCAAGCTGCCACCGCCGTTGGCCACAAGGGCCGTAGTTGGCATGGCGTACCCGCCCGAGGCCCCAGAAACAGGGAAGGACATGACGGTTGCGTTGGAGCCGCTAATCAAAGGGATGCCAAAAAAAGAGGTTGGGCCAAACTGCGTTCCGGCCTGCGTCGGGCCGTCCTGATAAGCAAGAGGAACAGAACCAATAGTGGCGTTTAGGTTGCTGTGGGCAAAATCCCATTGGCCGACATTTGTCTGACCGTGGGCCGAAGGAACGACAAGAGCGACAGCCAAAGCGGCCGCCATGGGGATCATGGTGTTAAACTTCATAAGCGTGTCAATGAGGGTAACTGTTTGTCAGGGTTTTAGTAATGAGCTGGAAAGTAGCGGCGTGAAATCGTTTGCGTAAGATGAAGAATCACTTTGTGGCTTTATAGATATGCAGGGCTTGGGCAGCCTGTTGATCCCCTGAACTTGCCCCTTCCTGCAAGGTTTGAGTCGTGGTCATCATGGCTTGTGCCAGCACGGTGCGCTGGTCGGCGGTGAGCCCGGGTTTAGCCAGAAGCTGCTGCAGTTGGGTCAATGCGGTGGCCAATTCATGCTTGACCATAGATTGCACGTATTCGTCGGCACTGGCTCGAACGTCTCCGCTGGCGTTGGCAAACGCCTTTTCCACGGCTTGTTGGATTTGATTCAAAGGCAATGGCGTCGGCGCCGGAGCATCCGTCTTCGAACAACCCAAAACCCCAAGGATTAACAACAGGCCTGCCCATTGACTCAATGCGCGTGTGATCATTCTTAGGGTTTAAATCAAGCTAATTTGAAGTGGGAAGACGTTGCGGCCGCTCCCCGGTGTAACAACGATAATCAATGCCGACATTGCGCGGCATTTTCTTGATGCGCGATACATTGCCAGGCACCCACAAGGTGACGCACTGGTTATCGTGCCGCCACCATCCGCGAAGCAGGTCCACCCCAGGATAATAAGGCTGCTCCGTGCCTTCCGGCCCCCACTGCGAAAGAATTAGGTCCGTCCCAGGAAACAACCCCAGCGTGTCCGAGGAGAGTCCGCCTTGGTACCCCTCATCCATTTGCTCCGTGGAATCCTGGCAGAAAATCGTCGTGGCGGGGCTGGCGTAATTGCTCCGCTTCAAGGGTCCGGCCAGATTGTTATAAGTGGTGTCAGGCCCATCCCAAGGAACAACCAGGTACTGACAAATGCCATAGCACGAGTTGAGCCAGAAATCAAGAGGGTATTGAAGGCCCGAATCGCGCCATTGATCCACCACCGAAGTAGAACCCTCGGGGTCCCCAAAAACCTTTTGGTTCCTGATAAAATAAGGGCTGTAGCCGACCGCCCAGTAAGCATCGTCATCGCAAGCCGTCTCCAAAACAGACGACCGCGGATTCAAATACCAATTGCCGCCATTGGGAACAACGGGCAGCATTTGGTTGTTGGGCCCCTGTTCAAAGCAGCAAAAGTAGGTGTCCCGGTTATCATCAGCATAGAGACTGCCGCCGATGCCAATCTGACGCAGATTACTCATGCAGTTGACTGTCTTGGCCTGCTCCTTGGCCCGTGCCAGCGAGGGCAAAAGCAAAGCAGCCAGAATAGCTATTATGGCAATAACCACGAGCAACTCGATTAATGTGAAGGCTGCATTTTCGCCTGTGCTGGGATTTCCGATGAATTTTTTTTGCTTTTTCAATGCGTTGAAAACTAGCATAAGTCAGTTAATTCGCCTGTCGCCGCTTTTGACGTTGGATTTCATTTGTATCTTCATCGGGAGTTCAACATAACGTTGGACTCTATGCCCGCGAAGGCAGCCGCACAAGCGCGATAGTGTTAATTCGAAGCGCATATTTGTTACGGAAATGAAACTTTCGTCAAGTTTTATTTTGATAACAGTTTTATTTTTTTATTTTGATGACAACTCTCTTTCCCTCTTTCGAAGCGAGGCTGACTTATGCAGACGATCGGTGAAGATGATTTACGGCCGAGCGACCCGGGGGGCAAAGGCCGTCGCTCTGCGCTTGGCCTCGGATATTTGCTGGCTGCTCATTTTTTTCTGCGCCGCATCGGCTTTTTTCCGGGCGTCCGGCTGCCCCTGCGCCTCAGCCAGTAGAAGCCATTTTAGCCCTTCAACGAGGTCTTGGGTTACGCCCACGCCCAAAACACAGCGCTGGCCATAATCGTATTGCGCCAAGACATCGCCACCCTCAGCTGCAAGTTGATACCAATGCGCGGCCAGCTTCTCATCTTGCTTTACGCCCCGGCCTTGCTCGTACATATAACCCAAATCATATTGCGCTCCAATGCTTCCATCCTTTGAAGCCTTGGTAAACCAACGCTGCGCCGCCTCAAGGTCACGATGAACTCCTTGTCCCGCCTGGCACAGTTCACCAAACATCTGCTCAGCTTGAACGTTCCCGTTGCTGGCCGCCAACCCATACCAATGGGCCGCGAGCTTGTAATCCAGCTTGGCCCCCAAACCTTGGGAATAGGCTTTTCCCAGCTCCGTTTGGGCGGCGCTGTCGCCTTGCGCGGCCTTGGCCTCAAGATTTGTAATATCAATATTTGGTTCCGGTTGGGGTTTCTTCGCAACGGCCTGTTCCTCAGGCGAAGGGCTGGATTGAAACCGCAAAATGAGCAAATACAAAGCTGCAACGCAACAGGCGGATAAGAGGCCAATGAGGATTATTCTCTTCATCCAAGCAGATTAGTCAAAATTAGCCGCGGGTTGGAAACAAAAACTCAATCCATTTCTTGGGTTCTGTTTATTCGGAAACTGGCCACGTGGGGCATGCGGTTTTAGACTGTGCGACAAGCCCTCCGTCAAATTCCTTTGAAAAAGAAGGTTGCCAAGTGGACGAATTTGTTTCACTGTCCTGCCGGTGTTTCTGCCACAAACCAATTACTAGTTTTTGTTCGCTCTCATTTTTTTGACGGACATTTTAGAAAGGAATCATTGAAAACAATTTCACTCGGATCGAATGACGTCAAAACAGATGCCAGACTTTCCTCCGCCGCGCCACTCTGCCTCCTCCTGACCTTATTTTTGAGCCTGCTTACGGCCTCAGCGTCGGGCGGAGATCGGCAATTCCTACAAAACAGCGTGCCTTCACCCGCAACGAATACAGCCCCGCTCCGTCACGTCTCACCCTGGACAAAACTAAACTTGACCATTGGTTTGCCTTTGCGAAATCGCGAAGCATTGACGAATCTGCTGCAACAGCTTTACGACCCGGCCAGCCCCAATTTTCGCCATTTTCTCACTCCCGAACAATTCACGGAGAAATTCGGCCCTACAGAAGAGGATTATAAGGCGGTGGCTGACTTTGCCAGATCACACGGTTTGGTCATAACGGCGAAGCATCCGAACCGGTCCCATGTCAGCGTAAGAGGAACCGTCGAAGACATCGAGCGCGTGTTCCATGTCACCTTAAACGAATATCAGCATCCGACCGAATCCCGCACATTTTACTCGCCCACTAGCCAACCTTCCATTGACTTATCCACGCCGGTTCTGTGCGTAGGCGGCTTGGACAACTTTGTCGTGCCGCATCCTTGCCTGAAGCCCGCCCCGCCCAAGCAACGAGTGCAACCCTTGACCGGTTCAGGCCCAGGCGGGTCCTACATAGGAAAAGATTTTCGCGCAGCCTATGCTCCAGGCGTAACGCTCACCGGGACCGGTCAAACCGTGGGCATTTTGGAATTCAACTCAGGCTTCTTTCAAAGCGACATTACCGCCTACGAATCCCAGGCCGACCTGCCTAATGTGCCTGTCGTCCCCATTTTGCTGGACGATTACAATGGGGGACCGGGAAATGGCAATGACGAAGTGTCGCTCGACATTGAAATGGCGATTTCCGTGGCGCCCGGACTGAACGAAGTGCTTGTTTACGAAGGCTCGGTAACCGATGATATTTTGAACCAAATGGCCAACGACAATTTGGCCAAGCAACTCGCCGCTTCGTGGACTTATCCTATTGATGCGACCAGTGACCAGATTTTTCTGCAATTTGCCGCCCAGGGACAATCCTATTTCAACGCCTCCGGCGATGGCGATGCCTATACGGGTGGCGTGGCGTCGCCGACGGATGATCCAAATATCACTGTCGTTGGCGGGACAACCCTGACCACAGATTCCACGGGTGCCTGGTCTTCAGAGACCGTTTGGAACGATGGCAATCCCCAAGGTTCCGCAGGCGGTATTAGCACAAGCGTTCCCATCCCTATTTGGCAACAAGGGATCGATATGACGGAGAATCAGGGGTCAACTACGTTTCGCAACCTACCCGATGTCGCTCTGACGGCGGATGATATTTACGTTGACTATGGCAACGGCCTATCGGGCGCCTTCGTCGGCACAAGTTGCGCGGTGCAAATATGGGCCGCTTACGTTGCGCTGGTAAACCAACTTGCGATTGAAAGCGGCGCGCAAACAGTCGGGTTTGTTAACCCCGCTGTTTATGCCATGGGCAAGGGGTCGAATGCGATGAGCTACACCACGCTTTTCCACGACATCACGTTGGGCAACAACGAATGGTCGGGCAGCCCGGACGAATTCACGGCGGTGCCTGGCTACGATCTGTGCACAGGCTGGGGAACTCCAACCGGGATCAATTTCATCAAAGCTCTGGCGTTGCCTGAGCCGTTGCAGATCACCCCTTTGAGCCTGGGTGTTTTCAACGGACCAGTTGGCGGCCCTTTTGGCCCCGCGTCTCAAACTTTTTCCATAACGAACTCCGGCACCGGCATATTACATTGGAGTCTCATCAGCACTTCCCCGTGGCTGGCCGTTTCACCAACCAATGGCTCGCTGTTGCAAGGCGGAGCGGCTCAGGCGATCACAGTGGGAATTGCATCATCCGCCGACAGTTTACCTGCGGGTCTTTTTTCGACATCACTAGAGTTCAGTAACCTGGATGATAACGTGGAGCAAAGCCGCCAAGTCACGTTGGCGGTGGTGACGCCGCCGGTCATCGTCGAGCAGCCTGCCAATACGTCATCGTTGGTCGCAGGCTCGGTTAATTTCTCTGTGGGCATTGCTCCCGACGCGCTGGTGAATTATCAGTGGCAATTGAATGGGCTGAACTTGTCTGATAGAGGAAGTTATTCCGGCGTCTTCACCAGCAATTTGGTCATTAGCAACTTGACCGGTTCGAGTGCAGGAAGCTATTCGGTGCTCGTGAGCAATGTCGCAGGTGTCGTGACAAGCTCAAACGCTGTACTGACGGTGGTGCAGTCAGCGCCGGTTGTTGTGCAACAGCCGACCAATCAAACGGTTTTGCCCGGGGCTTCAGCCAGTTTTAGTGTCACGGCCATCGGAAATACGCCCTACAACTATAGATGGATGCTCAACGGGACGAATCTGGCCAACAACGTCAATTTTTCCGGCGTGCTCACCAAAACATTGACCGTTAGCAACGTTTCTTCAGCCATTGCGGGCACTTATTCGGTGACGGTCGGGAATTTTCTCGGCACGACCAATAGTGCCGGGGCGGTGTTGTCCGTCATCCCAATTTCGGTTCCGGGTCTTACTATAACGCCGCTTTATTCTCTCGATGAAGCTACAACCGGCGCGGATCCTTACGCTCCATTGGTACAGGCTAATGACGGCAATTTATATGGCACCGCGATATTCGGGGGCGACGATGGCGTTGGAACAATTTTCCGGGTTACTACCCAAGGCGTGCCGCTCAGTCTGCTTTCATTTGCCGGTGTCAACGGCGATCTTCCCTATGCGGGCTTGACCTTGGGTAGGGATGGGAATCTTTATGGGGCAACCGGGGGTGGCGGAACGTACGAAGATGGCACTATTTTCAAGATCAATACCAGCGGCTCCCTGACGACTTTGGCCACGCTTAACGGAAACAATGGCGAATTTCCTGTGGCTGGGCTGATTCAAGGGAGCGATGGCAATTTTTATGGAACAACGCTTGAGGGTGGCATTGATAATGACGGCATGATTTTTCGCATGACCGCCACCGGCACTATTACTCCCCTGGTCGTTTTTGATTATGAAAATGGCGATGCGCCATCAGGCGTGTTAGTGCAAGGAACTGACGGCAATTTCTACGGCACAACCGAAGCCGGTGGATTGTATGGCTACGGTACTGTTTTCAGAATGTCGCCTTCCGGATCTTTCACCAACATTTACACCTTTACAGGCGGCAACGATGGCGGAAGTCCTGTTCCAGGCGTTGTGCAGGCTACTGATGGCAATTTTTATGGCACGACCTACGAGCTTGGAGCCAATGGGAATGGCACGGTTTTCAGTATTACCCCCTCCGGAACTTTTAATACGCTTTACTCTTTCAGCGGCACTAACGACGGCGGCAATCCTTGGGGCGGTTTGGTGCAGGCTTCGGATGGCAATTTGTATGGAACTACTCAGCAGTTCGGGCAGTACAATTTCGGCACAGTCTTTCGGCTCGCCCCTAATGGACCTCTTACGACGGTGGCTCAGTTTGACGGTTACACGGGAGCCAATCCCTCGGCCGCGCTCATACAAGCCAAGGATGGGAACCTCTATGGCACAACAGAGTTAGGCGGATCGGAGAATAGCGGGGCCGTTTACAAGTTGAGCTTTAGTGGTCCGCTACAAATCACCGGTCAACCTGCCAATCAAAGCGCATTTTTCGGTGGAACTGCCCTCTTTAGCGTGGCCACTTTCGGCGCTGGCCCGGTTTCTTACCAGTGGCAGCAATTTGGAATCAATCTCACCAACGGCAATGGCTTTTCGGGGGTCAATACAGCCAAACTCAGCCTCACCAACGTTTCGTTCACCGATGCGGCCCTTTACACTGTGGTCGTAAGTAATGCTTACAATGCAGTCACCAGCGCCCCGGCCGTGCTTTCCGTGGAATACTCCCCGCCTGGTATTATCACTCAACCTGCAAGCCAAACGGCGGTGGCTGGAACGACGGTTTCGTTTAATGTGGTCGCTTCTGGCGACGACCCAATTTCTTATCAATGGCAGGAGAATGGAACGAATTTGACCGACGGCGGAAACATCGTTGGCTCGGCCAGTCCCACGTTGACCATTTCCGCCGTCACCTTGTCCAACCAAGGCGCTTACTCCGTGGTCGTGAGCAACGCGGTTTTTTCTATAACGAGTCAGAACGCCGTGTTAACGGTTTTGCCGGTGACTTCACCAAGCGCCTCGGTGGCGAGCCTTCACTCGTTCAGCGACGGTTCAGATGGAGCTTTTCCTTTTGCCAGCCTTGTGCAGGGAAGAGACGGCAATTTTTACGGCACAGCCGAGAGTGGCGGCGCAAATTTCGACGGCGTGATTTTCAAGATGACTCCCGGAGGCAGTTTTTCCACGCTTTTTAGCGTCACTTCTGAGGAGGAAGATCCTCTTGGGGCGTTGGTGCAGTCTTCCTCTGGCGCGTTTTATGGCACTTCTGCCATCGGGGGCGAAAACGCTTATGGCGCGGCTTTCAAAATGACTGTTTCGCCCAGAGCCTTGACCCTTACGTATTCTTTTGAAGACGGCGCTGACGGAGCCGAGCCGGTCATCGGCATGGTGCAGGGTTCCGACGGCAATTTTTATGGAACAGCTTTAGAGGGCGGCGTGGGTAGTCTTGGAACAGTGTTCCAATTGACGGCCAGCGGGTCTCTCACGCCGCTATATGGCTTCACGGGGGCGGATGATGGCGCATTTCCCTATGGCGGAGTCATTCAGGGGGTTGATGGCAATTTTTACGGCACCACCTACGAAGGCGGTTCCGGCGGCTATGGCACGGTCTTCAGCGTGGATACTCAGGGCGACTTCAATACGCTGGCTTCCTTCGACGGGGCCAATGGCGCTTATCTTTACAGCGGAGTTATTCAGGGAGTGGATGGCAATTTGTATGGCACCACCTTCGAAGGAGGTACCAACGGATATGGCACCGTCTTCTGCGTAACTACCAACGGTACGTTGACCACATTGTACTCTTTCTCCGGCTCCGACGGGGCCAATCCCGAAGCCTCGCTCGTGCAGGGCACTGATGGCAATTTGTACGGTACGACGGCGGTTGGCGGAGCAGGGGGCCAGGGGACGGCTTTTAAAATTACCACCAATGGCACTCTGACTACTTTGCTTTGGTTCGATGGCCTTAACGGCGCCAGTCCAGAGGCGCCCCTGATCCAGGCCAAAGATGGCAGTTTCTATGGCACCACCGTCGAAGGCGGCACGGATTTCAATCCCTCCGCCGGCGGCGGGAACGGCATTGTTTTCCGTCTCACCGTGCCGGTTTTCCTTGCGAACTCCATCACCTTGGCCACCGCCATCGCCGGGCTTCCTTATTCCTCCAGCATTTCAAACCTTGCTACTGCTCCGCAAGGCGACCCTCTCAGCTTTGCCAAGGTCAGCGGCCCCCTGTGGCTCAATGTTGACACGAACGGCATCCTATCCGGCTCACCAAGCAGTGCCGATATCGGCACCAATGTTTTTGTAGTTAGCTTGACCGATTCCAACGGCGTTTCTGCTTCGAACAGCGTTATCATCGCCGTGATCGCCGATCCCCCGCCTTCTTTCATTGAAAACCCGTTTGCCGAACCTTGGGCTAATTCGGACGTAGCTTATTCGGCGAACATCGCCACCAACGCCACTGATGCGGAACTGGCCAACGGCGACGTGCTCACATTTAACCTGCTCAGTGGGCCGTCATGGCTCAATGTGGCGGCGAACGGCGCTTTGTCAGGTACACCGGCCGAGGTAAACGCAGGCACAAACTTATTTTCGGTCAGCGTCTCCAATCTTGGAGGAAGCTCCAACTCCGCTGCCTTCTCGATCTACGTCAACAGCCCGCCAGAGTTCACGCAGACGAATTTCACCCTCCCATCGGCCTCGGTTGGCTTGGCGTATTCCAATAGCATCGCCACGAATGCCACCGACCCTGACCTGAATGCCGGCGACATACTTACTTTTTCCAAGACCAGTGGCCCAAGCTGGTTGAGTGTCGCCGCCAACGGCGTCCTTTCGGGCACGCCTGCGGGTACCAATGTCGGCCTCAACGTTTTCGGGGTTTTCGTGGTCGATTCCGGCGGGCTTTCTGCCAGCGCGGACTTGAACGTCAACGTCCTGGGGCCGCACATTCAGGTGAATTTGGTGACACAGGGAACCAACTTAATGATTAGTTGGGCCGGCGGGAATGGCCCTTATCAATTAGAAGTAACTACCGATTTGGGTTCCACCAACTGGCAAATCGTGAATATCCCAACAAACGCGACCAGCTTCGTTATCGTGCCAACCAACAACGCCGCCTTTTATCAAGTGGTGGGCCAGAGCCAGTAGGCGGAGGCTCTGACGAGAACGATTAAAGTGTCACGGCACTCCGCAATGGCGGACATCATGAATCAAATCATGCTTCTGCCAAAGCAGGAACTCCATCCTTGCCAGCCCAAGCGCTGTGAGGTTTACTGGCGCGAATTTTAATTTCGAGAATGAATCATGAACTTCTGGCCAAGGCTAAATCTCTCGGTTTTTCAGACCGGCAAATCGCCCATTTGACCGGAAAATCCGAGGAGGATGTCCGCGCCTTGCGCAAGCAAATCGGCCTCGTGCCCAGCTATCGGTTAGTGGACACTTGCGCGGCCGAGTTTGAGGCTTACACCCCCTACTATTATTCCACTTACGATCGCGGGGACGACGAAGCCAAGAGCACCAGCGCCAAGCGGAAGATCATGATTTTGGGCGGCGGTCCCAACCGCATCGGCCAGGGTATTGAGTTCGATTATTGCTGCGTCCATGCCGCTTTTGCCCTCAAAGAAGACGGGTTCGAGACCTTGATGGTCAATTCCAACCCGGAAACTGTCTCGACGGATTACGACACGAGCGACAAGTTGTTCTTCGAACCGCTGACGTTGGAGGACGTGCTGCACATTTACGAACGGGAGAAGTGCTGGGGAGCCATTGCCCAGTTCGGCGGCCAAACGCCGTTGAATCTGGCTCTCGGACTGCAAAAGAACGGCGTCAATATCATCGGGACGTCCCCGCAAAGCATCGAGGTCGCCGAAGACCGCAAACTCTTCGCCGCGATGCTGACCAAGTTGGGCATTCCGCAACCGCCCAACGGTCTCGCCACCAACGAAGCCGAAGCCCTTGAAGCTGCGCATCGCCTGGGCTACCCGGTGCTGGTGCGGCCTTCATTTGTCCTGGGCGGCCGCGCGATGCAGATTGTTTATTCCGACCCGGAGCTTTGCCATTACATGCGTTTCGCCGTCGAAGCGTCGCCCGAACGTCCGGTGCTGGTGGACAAATTCCTGGAGGACGCCACCGAGGTGGATGTCGATTGCATCGCCGATGTAGGACACTTTACCAATCCCGAGCAAGGCACCAGCGTGATTGGTGGATTTCTGGAACACATTGAATTTGCCGGCGTGCATTCGGGCGACGCCGCCATGGTTTTGCCGCCGCACACGCTGTCGAAGGAAGTCATCGAGACGATGCGGCAATACACGCATGCGATGGCGAGGGAACTGCGCGTGATCGGCTTGATGAATGTTCAATACGCGGTCAAGGGCGACAAAGTTTTTGTGTTGGAGGTCAATCCGCGCGCTTCGCGCACAGTGCCGTTTGTGAGCAAGGCCATTGGCCAGCCGCTGGCGAAACTGGCCGCCAAAGTCATGGCGGGCAAAAAATTGGCCGAACTGGGTTTCACCAAGGAAATTTGGCCGCCGTACTGGGCGGTCAAAGAATCGGTGTTTCCCTTCAATCGCTTTCTGGGCCAGGACATTCTGTTATCGCCGGAAATGCGTTCGACCGGCGAAGTCATGGGATTGGACGCAGACCTTGGCATCGCTTACGCCAAGTCGCAAATGGCCGCCAACTCCCCTCTGCCTCTGCAAGGGCGCGTCTTCATCAGCGTGAGTGACGCGGATAAGAACGAAGTCGCAGTCATCGCCAAACAATTCGCCGACCTGGGCTTTGAGATCGTCTCCACTGGCGGCACAGCGCGAGTATTGACAGAAGCCGGACTGAAAGTTTCGCGTGTTTTCAAATTGTCCGAAGGCCGGCCCAACACGCTGGATTTGTTAAAGAACAAGGAAATTCAATTGGTCATCAACACGCCGGCCGGGCAGGCCCCGCGCGCGGACGAGGTCAAAATCCGCACGACGGCCGTTTATACCGGAACGCCAATCATGACGACCCTAAGCGGGGCACGCGCGGCGGTGTTGGGCATCGCGGCTTTGAAGAAGAATGGTTACAGGACGAAGACAGTTCAGGAGTACCACAAGGGGCTTTCGGGTTCCTAGAGTATTCATTTAGTGATCCCCAATAGCAAAAGAACCGGGCACCCTCGGTCCTCGTGTGCTACCACTGCATAAAGTAGCTGGCCCTCGGCTTGCCAAATGGCAAAACGAAAAACCCCGCCCAGTGGAATGCGCTTATCATTTTCAATACCCAAACTGACGGGCTCGCCATAACACTCTGACAAGTCGGCCTGCACTCTCTCAAAGTCGGAAACGAACTCAGCGTACAGTCTGGCAATCGCGTTATCGTCGTGCGCTTCTAAATCGTGCTTAAATTGGTGAACTCGCAAATCGCCAAATCCAACACCGCTGGAAAGGAGTCGCTTGGCAACCTCAACGGACGATTTTTCCATAAAATCTTAATATTGGGGCGTCGCGGCGCTCCGCCCTCCCGAAATAAGAGGTTTACGCCAAGATTTCTTTAACCACTCGGGATGGCTCCACGCCGGTTAAGCGTTGGTCGAGGCCTTGGTATTTGAAGGCCAGCTTCTCATGGTCAATCCCAAGCTGATGCAGGATGGTCGCGTGGAGGTCGTGAATGTGGACCGGGTCTTTGACGATGTTGTAGGACATTTCGTCCGTCTCTCCGTGAACGTATCCCGGCTTGATGCCGCCCCCGGCCATCCAAATGGTGAAGCAGCGCGGGTGATGGTCGCGCCCATAATCCTTTTCGTCCAATTTCCCCTGGCAATAAACAGTGCGGCCAAATTCGCCGCCCCAGATCACCAAAGTATCTTCCAGCAGACCGCGTTGTTTGAGGTCCTGAATAAGGCCGTAACAACCCTGATCCACGTCCTTGCACTGCGAAGCCAGGTCGCGCGGTAAAGACCCGTGCTGATCCCAGCCGCGATGAAAAATTTGCACGAAACGCACCCCGCGTTCGGCCAGGCGCCGTGCCATCAGGGCGGAGTTGGCAAAGGTGCCGCGCACTTTGGAATCCGGTCCGTAAAGTTCGTAAGTCTTCTCTGACTCGCCCGAAAAATCGGCCAAGTCCGGGATGCTGGCCTGCATGCGAAAGGCCATCTCAAATTGCTGGGTGCGCGTTTGAATTTCCGGGTCGCCGATGGCTGCATAAGAACGCTCATTGAGCGCGCTTAGTCCCTCGATCATTTCGTGCCGCATTTCGCGCGAGATGCCGGGGGCATCCTTCAAATACAACACCGCGTCACCTTTGGCGCGCAACGCGACCCCGGCGTATTTGCCCGGCAAATATCCCGCCCCCCAAAGCCGCGACGTGATGGCTTGCACATTGGAAAACGGGCTGGAATGCGTGGCGTGCAGGACGACGAAGGTCGGCAGCTCTTGGTTCATCGAACCGAGTCCGTAAGCGATCCACGAGCCGATGGAAGCCTTGCCCATAATCATGGAACCAGTATAAGAGAGTTGATTGGCCGGTTCGTGATTGATGGCGTCGGTATGCATCGAGCGGATGAAGCAAAGGTCATCCGCCATCTTGGCGTGATACGGCAGAAGCTCGCTAATCCACATGCCGCTTGGGCCGCATTGTCCAAATTTGAAAATGGTCGGCGCGAGGGGAAAGCTCTGCTGGCCAGCCGTCATCCCGGTAAGGCGTTCGCCCTGATTTTTGAGCCAGTCCTTAAGATCCTCTTTGAACCGGGCGCTCAAAGGCTTGTAATCGAAGAGATCCATTTGCGACGGCGCGCCTATGAGCGAGATGTAAATGGCGCGTTTGGCCTTCGGCGCGATACGAAAGAGATTTTCCAACGCCGGCGCGGGGGTTTCCGAACGTCCAAAAGCGCGAGGGCCAAGCAGCGAAGCAAGAGCAGCGACGCCCAGTCCCGTGGCGCTTTTGCGAAAAAACTGTCGCCGGGTAAGGTCGGCATTTATTTCCTGAAGGACCGGCGTCCATTGCGGGTTGATATTCATAACGCAGCGTTATTTGGTAAGGGATTCGTCCATGTTGAGAACTTCGCTGGCGATAAGTGTCCATGCCGCCCATTCGGCTGGGTCAATTTTTGCGTTTAACCTGGATTCTCCCACCGCCAGCAGCGACGTCGCACCCGCCCAGTCGTTCTCATAGTGTTTGAAGAAATCTTGTTCCATCTTGCGCAGGACGGTTCTCTCCTCCGGTGCCAGGGATCGCGCCAGCAACAGCTTGGTGATGTTATCGAGCCGGGCATCGAATTTGGGCGATGACAGGATGGCGTGCTCAGCCAATTGGCGCGAGGCCTCGATGAATTGCGCGTCGTTGAGTGTGACCAAGGCTTGCAAAGGCGTGTCGGTGCGTTCGCGGCGGGTGCAGAAAGTTTCGCGGCTGGGGGCATTGAGAATTTCCATGCTGGCCGGCGGCGCAGTCCTTTTCCAATAGGTGTAAAGCGAGCGACGATAGAGCGACGGGCCGCTCTCCTGCTTGTAAAATCTAGTGTCAGACTCCTTCATGGCCACCGATTCCCATACGCCTTCTGGTTGATAAGGTTTGACCGACGGCCCGCCCACCTTTTCCACCAGCAGACCGGAAACGGCCAGGGCCTGGTCGCGGATTTCTTCCGCGTCCAGACGGAAGTGAGGCCCGCGTGACAGCCATTTATTCAGGGGGTCCTTTTCCAGTTTGTCCGGCGAGACGGCCTCGGATTGCCGGTAGGTCGCGCTCATAACTATCGTCTTGACAATGTGCCGGAAATTCCAGCCTGAATCCATGAACTCCACCGCCAGCCAATCCAACAACTCCTGGTTGCTGGGCCGCGAGCCCATGACGCCAAAGTCTTCCGTTGTTTCAACAATGCCCGTTCCAAAGATTTGCGACCATAACCGATTGACCGTGACGCGCGCGGTCAAAGGATTCTGGCGCGACACGAGCCAGCGCGCCAAGCCGAGGCGGGTGCGAGGTTCATCTTTCGCCATCGCTGGCAGCGAACCGGGAGTAGCCGCCGATACTTCCTCGCCTTCAGCGCTGTAGCTGCCGCGCAACAAGACGTGCGCCACGGGCTTGGTGTCCGCTTTTTCCTGCATGACGAGGGTCGTGGCGCCTCGTTGGCGAAGTTGCTCCTTATAGGTCTCAAGCTCGGACAATTCGCCATGAAGCTTCTGGCTCGGGCCATCGTAACCGGCGAGGTAAGTGTCCTTGAGATCCGCCGCATTGGTAATCCCCTTGTCGCGGATTAAACCAGCGAGCGCCAATCGGGCAATATCTTCCGAGGGCAAAGTTTTGTTATAGAACTGGACGTCCTGCAGGTAAACCCGGCCGCCGGAAAGAACACTGGCCAAGGTTCCCTCTTTGCCGGATCGTCCGCCGAGTCGGAGTGGGACATTGACGGCGATATTCGTCCCCAGGCTATTATTATTGACATCGACCTCCGCCTTTAATCCATCCACATACAAATTAATGGCCTTGGCGCCGGATTGTGCTCCATCGAAAACGGCCATCACATGATGCCAGCGACCGGGCTTAAGTTGGTCCTTGGCGGTAATTTTCAAAGCTTTGTCCGGGTATTGGTCAATGATATGAACCGTGGGACGGCCTTCGGAAAGAAACAAATCCCATCCCCGAAACCCATCGGCTTCATTCATGCGCGATATTACCGCTCCGCTCGCATTGTCTTCCAAATAAATGAAAGCGCCATAGCTGGCGTGGCCCTGGCGCGAAACAATGGGCGCAGCCTTTTCCACGGCCATCCCGTTGGTCAGGAGCGGCGCGGGACCGAACGGGCCTGTTTTCTTTTCATTTCCGCCTGCCCACTCGATTTTCTTTCCTTGAGCCTCACCAAAGCACGGACCGTTGCTTTCCGTTAGCGGCAAATTCAATATAGGTTGAAAATGGGTATGGGGAACAACTGGATTTTCCTTGGCTCGGGCCAGCCAATTGGTGAAAGGGGCTTCGACCGCATTGGTGCGATGAGTGATGGCCTTCTTTGTCTTGTCGATGGCATGTTCAGTTTTGGCCCATAACTTTTCGTCGCCCTTGGCAGGCACAAAAAGCAATGGCTCACTGTTCCCATTGGGGCCGTCCAAAATCGAACTGGTGTTATTGCGAAAGAACGCGGTCAAAGAGTAAAAGTCCTTCATCGTGATCGGATCGAACTTATGATCGTGGCAAGTCGCGCAGCCGGCGGTTAATCCCAACCAAACAGCCGTTGTCGTATCTACGCGATCCTTCGCGTAGATGGCGGCATATTCTTCCGGAATAGCTCCGCCTTCGCTCGTCGTCTCCAGCGTCCGTTCATAGCCGGTCGCAACTTTTTGTTGTTCCGTCGCGTTCGGCAGCATGTCTCCGGCGACCTGGTCCACGGTGAATTCGTCGAACGGCATGTTGGTCTTGTAGGCGTTGATCACCCAATCGCGATAAAGCCATATCGTGCGCGCGTAGTCGAGGTGGATGCCCTGCGTGTCGGCGTAGCGGACTGCGTCCAGCCATAGCCGGGTGAAATGCTCGGCGCTGGCATCGCCGGCCAGCATTTTGTCCACCGCGTTCTCATAAGCTTTCTCGGAGTCCGATCGCACGAACTCGTCCACCTCGCGCGGGCTCAGGGGCAATCCCGTCAGATCGAAACTCAAACGCCGGATTAATCGCGCCTTCTGCTCTGGAGGATTGGGCTTCAGGCCGTTTTGCGCCAATTTGTGCGCCACAAAGTTGTCCAACGGGTTTTTGGCCCATCCCGCTCCGTCCACCGGCGTTGCAGGTCTGATGGGCGCAATCAAGGACCAATGTTTCTCATATTTCGCGCCTTGGGAAATCCATTGCTTGAGCAGGGCGATTTCATCCGGCGTCAAAGGCTTTTGTTCCACGGCGGGAGGCATCACCTCGTCGTCCGTGGCGGTGATGCGCCGAACTAATTCGGAGGTGTTAGGGTCGCCCTTGACGATGACAGGCTTGCCGTCATCGCGCGCTTCATACGCAAACTCGGCGCGATCGAGGCGCAACGGATGTTTCTTGGGTTTTCTGGCGGCGGAATCCGGGCCGTGGCAATGAAAACAGTGCTCCGAGAGAATGGGGCCAATTTGGTTATTGTACGAAATCGTCTCTTCGCCGCCAGCCCAGGCCGTGGAGCCAAAGGCCAGGGCTATGCCCGCGAGCAAAAGACGCAACCCGCCGTTGGCGACGAAGACAGAAAGCCTGTCACGCCAAAAGCCGCCTTCGTTCCAGCCTGGTGAACTACTCGACGAAATCATGATACTCCTGCAAAGGACGCTTGATTGCCTGCAAATATTCACCCAAAAGCCTGGCTTGTCACCTCCTTAATTGAGGAGTTGGGTGATTTGCCCGACACATTGAACAGCTTTTATTCCGATTTGAGCGTCAATACCAAAGGTTACGGTTGTGTGAATAACTTTTCGCATTAACCAGTTGACTGATTTTCATTTTGGCGGGAATGTCGTCGGAAATCAAAACCTCTCGGTGTTGTCTTTATTAGTGACGGCGAGAATTATCGAGCGTTTTTGTTTTTAGGTAAGGTCCATGAAAGTTCCCGACGGAATCCCAAACGACGTTGGTGTTATCGGCTTGAATTCAATGAGCCGTAGTGTGGTTCTGCGACTATTAGATCAAGGCTTCAAAGTGACCACTATGGATAGCGGCGAGTCAACAACAGACGCACTAGAGGAGAACTCCACCAACACCCATTTGTCGGTGGCGACCGATGCCTTCGACTTTCTGGCCAGCCTGAGACAACCCAGAACGATTTTTGTCTTTGGCGGCGAGGAGACTCCTTTCAATCTCGTTCTTCAACCTTTGTTGCCACTATTGGTCGAGGGGGATCTGGTAATCGATGCGGGGATTTCCTTTTTCTCGGATACGGCCAAGCATGCCGCTCAGTTGGCCCAGCAGGGCATTCATTTTGTCTCCCTGGGTCTCGCCGGCGGCCAACAGGGGACTCGCCACGGCGCGGTTGTCATGGCTGGGGGCAGCCTTGAAGCCCTGCATAAGGCGCGTCCTTGGCTGGCGGCGTTGGCTCTCCCCGCAAACGATAAGTCCAATGTCATTTATTTTGAATCCGCCGCCGCCGCCCACTTTGCGACCATGGTGCATGCCACCATCGAATTTGTCCTGATGCAATTGCTGACCGAAACTTTCGTTTTGCTCCAGCATTTCCTCCTTTTGACGGATGAAGAACTCTACGATCCGCAGGGTTCCTGGCACATTGGCCTGCTTAATGGCTACTTGGCAGAGGTGGCTGGATCCGTCGCCGAACTGGAAAAGCAACAAACGCCATGGCTGCCGATAAAGCAAGGATTGGAACCGTGTGAAAACAACATCGTGGCCAGGTGGGCAATACGTAGTGCGCGGGAATTGGGCGTAAGAATTCCAACCATCGAAGCAGCGGCTGGCATTGGGCGCGTAGCGGAGATGGAACAACAAAAGTCAATTTGGGACCTCGCGTTTCGCCGACCTTTGGGGCCTTTCGTGGATGACCCGGAAAGCGTGTTGGAAGGAATATACGAAGCCTTTCAGGCTGCGATGATCATTACCTACGCTCAGGCCGCTGCTTTGCTCACCGCCGCACCGAAAATATTCGGGTTCCAATTCCAACCGCATGAGACTTTGCGGGCTTGGAAAGGCTGCGTCCGGCTCCGGGCCCGCTTGCTGGAGGACATCGCCTCGGCCATGCAAGCAACGCCCGACCTGCCGGGCTTGCTCGCAGATGACGATCTTTCGGAGCGTGTCATGGCTGGCCAGGAAAAACTTCGTCATGTGGTTTGGCGAGCCTGCGAGCTTGATCTGCCGGTTCCAAGTTTGATGGCCGCGCTGGATTATCTGGATTCCAGCAAGACGGCGTGGCTGCCC
>Ga0302326_10005154_pt1 | contig 29890 bp, 25 predicted proteins | sample Palsa_T0_3_FD_202264 | JGI IMG/M metagenome (GOLD analysis project Ga0302326, IMG submission 202264) | Peat permafrost microbial communities from Stordalen Mire near Abisko, Sweden - Palsa_T0_3 | ecosystem: Environmental > Terrestrial > Soil > Palsa > Peat permafrost | place: Sweden: Abisko... | reverse complement strand
AGTCTTCTCGAAAAACTCCAGTCCCCACTGCCTCCTTGGAACTGCAATTCAGTTGGCTCCCTCGCCGCATGAAATCTTCGGCCAACTGAATCGTTCCGGCTAAGAACGGGTCGTCGCAGATTTGAAAAGGGGAGCGCGAGCTTCCAGCTCGTGCTCGTCGGCATCCTGCCGACGAGTTCGTTTTGGTTTTTGCATCACTGCTCCATTCTCCGAGCGAACGAGGGACGAAGGGCGCCGTCGCATCTGTGGTGTGGCAAATCGAATGGTGGTTCGGAGTTGGCACTCGGCTCGCCGGCAGGATGCCGACGAGGACGGGCAAGATGCCCGCGCTCCCGTTTCCGGGATTGCATTCGCGCGGCTTCCGGCGAAATCGATGATCGGGGATGGATGCGGAAGACGTGTGGCCTGCGGCCAGCGCGAAACAGGGGTTCGGGGATGAAGGTCGCTGAGACCCAAGGACGCTGACGGCGCGGCGTTCCTGCCTTCCAATCGTTCTGGTGGGGAATGCAGAAACTTTCTAACGAAACCGACTTCCGGGGCTCTTCGTTCATTGAACGTACTACCCCCTTCTTCCGCACCACAACCCATCACGACCATGGACCAAAAACTGGAAGGCACACCCAAGGCGACCCTGCAGCTCGACGGACGCGCGGTGACCCGCAGCGAAATCAGCAATGACTGGGGCACCCGTTTACAGTGGCAGATCAAGCGCGACGGCAAGGAGATTGCGACGACGACCGCGGGGCTGGAGCTGACCTACGAGCATCCGGATACCGCCCCCGGAAAGTATGAAGTTGTGCTCCAGCAGTTTCACTACGTGAACTACAACAAGGACAAGGAGGGCAAGTTCACGGAGAGCAAATACATCAACATCTCCGACCCGGTGTCCTACACCGTCTAAACCCGAGGATCGATCCGTTCGTCGGTTCCCAAGGACCGATGAGGCGAGCGGTCCCTACCTTATCCAAACGCCGCGCTAGAAACTCTTTTTGCCTTATGTTGCACATCGGAAATCAGTATCTCCCTCTCTGCTCCGGTGGCACCCGGCGCAGTTTCCTTCAGATCGGCGCGGCGGCCATGGCGGGGCTCACCCTGCCGAACTGGCTCTCGCTCGAGGCCGCCGGATATGTGGACGAGAAGAAGGCCAAGATCCGCAATTGCATCACACTTTTCCTGGTGGGTTCGCCGGGGCATCTGGACACATGGGACATGAAGCCGGACGCGCCGGAGGATATTCGCGGCAAATTCAAGCCGATCTCGACCAGCGTCCCCGGTGTGCAAATCTGCGAGCATTTTCCGCGCATGGCCCGGGTCATGGACCGGGTCGCGCTGATCCGCAGTCTGCATTACAGCACGGGCGCCTCGCATGAGAACGGCCAGCGCTGGATGATGACGGGGCACGATTTCGACGCCGCGAACAAGCAGCCCCACATGGGCTCGGTGATCGCGCGGGTCTACGGTTCGCGGAGCGATCTCCCGGCCTCGATCATCCTGCCAAGAGGCATTGGCAACACGGGAGCGACCACGCCGCACGGGCAGGAGGGAGCTTATCTGGGCAGCGCCTACCAGCCGTTTATCCTCGGCAGCGATCCATCGGCGCCGGACTTCAAGGTGGCCGACCTGGTCACGCCCGCCGGCCAGACGGAACTGCGGGTGGAAGGGCGGCGCAACCTGCTGCACGAAATCGACGAGGTCCAGCGGCAGGTGGAGACGAGCAGCACGCAGGAGCGCGATACGGCGTATGCGCGCGCCTTCAATATGCTGACGCGTCCGGAGACGAAGAAAGCCTTCGACCTGAGCGACGAGTCGCCGAAGCTGCGCGACCGTTACGGGCGCAATACTTTCGGCCAGAGCTGCCTGATGGCCCGTCGGCTCATCGAGCGGGGCACACGGTTCGTGACGGTGAACCAGTTCGACACCGTTTTCGGCATTTCCTGTTGGGACATGCACTCGGACGGCGGCGGCCTGAACAACACCTACGCCGATTACGAGCACGTGCTCTGCCCGCAGTTTGACCTCGCCTTCACCGCGCTCCTCGAAGACCTCCAGCAGCGCGGGCTTCTCGAGGACACGGTCATCGCGGTCCTCAGCGAATTTGGCCGCACGCCGAAGCTCAACGCGCGCGGTGGGCGCGACCATTATCCGTCGGCCTTCACCAACTTCCTCGCCGGCGGCCCGATTCGCGGCGGGCGGGTGATCGGCTCGACCGACAAGATCGGCGCGGCGCCGCACGACCGGCCCGTGGAACCGCCGCAGGTCATCGCGTCGATGTACCAGGCGATGGGGATTGATCTGGAAACGACGATGCTGCCCGGGCCGGGCGGCCGCCCGGTGCGCCTGATCGACGCCGAGCCCATCCAGGAATTATTCTCCTGATCCGATCCGCCGACCAAATGAGCAGCGTCCTTCGAATGCTTCGCCGCGTGGGAGTGGGACCGGCGATTTTCCTCGGCGCCGCGATCACTTTGTCCGCCGCGCCGCCGGTGGTGACGAATCTCGACGTGCGCGGATTGCAGATAGGGAAGGTGAATTCGCTGACGTTTACGGGGAGCGATTTGCTGCCCAACCCACGGCTGCTCACCACCGCGCGGCTCGCGCGGCAGACGCTGAAAAGCGGGGCGGCGGCCAATCGCATCACCATCGACGTCGAACTGGCGCCGGGCACGCAGCCGGGATTCGAAAACTGGTGGCTGGTCACGGATCAAGGCGTATCGGCGCGCGGCATTTTCGCGGCGGATTCCATGGAGCAGAAGCCGTTTGCCGCGAAGGTGGATTCTCTGCCGGTCGCCTTGCACGGCACGCTGGCCGGCAACGAAGTGCGCGAAGTCACTTTCCAGGGCAAGGCGGGCCAGGAGATTACGTGTGAAGTCGAGGCGCAGCGGCTCGAGAGCAAGTTGCGCCCGGTGCTGAATCTTTACGGGCCGGGGAACTTGCTGGTGGAGTTCGGGATGCCGAAGGCCGGGCTGCGCGGTGACGCCCGGATCGAGGCAAAACTGCCCGCGGACGGCGAGTACCGGCTGCAAATCCACGATCTCCAGTATGCGGCCGCGGCGCCCGGTCATTTTTGCCTGAAGATCGGCCAGTGGTCCTATGGTGATGTCGCTTTTCCACCCGTGATCCAACGCGGCGTGACCACCGAGGTCGAACTGGTGGGCCGCGCGGGCGAGAAGCACATGGTGCGCGTGTCGTCCACCGCGGATGAAGCGGCGGTGCCGGCGCCCTGGCCGGAACCCGACCACGCGAGCGGTCCGCAAGCGCCGGTTTTGCTGAGCGACCTGCGGGAGGTGGTGGAAGAGCAGAACGGTTCGGCGCCGCAAGCGCTGGGTGGTTTGCCGGTCGCCGTGGACGGACGCTTTGCGAAACGCGACGAAGAGGACGCGTACGAACTGACCGTCGAACCGGAAAGCGAAGTCAACATCGAGGTCGAGGCCGAAGCGCTCGGATCGCCGATCGATGCGCAACTGGAGTTGCGTGATGCGAAGGGGACGAAGCTGGCCGCCGCGGATGACACGCCGACCGGTCCCGACCCGCGCCTCACCTACAAGGTCCCGAAGGATGTCACGAAGCTCATTGCGGTGGTCCGCGACGGCAGCGGCAATGCCGGGCCACGTTCCATCTACCGGCTTTTGGCGACGGCGAAAGGGAAGGAAAACTCCGCCGGCTTCACGCTGAAGATCACGGCGGATAATTGCAGCGTGGAACCGGGCGCGCCAAATGTGTTCAAGGTCGAAGCCGAGCGCGCCGGCTACGATGGTCCGATCGAGCTGGCTTTCGATCATTTGCCGCCGGGTGTGAAGATTTCAGGCCAGACCCTCCCCGCCCAGGCCACGGCCACGCTGGTCACGCTGTCCTGCGATGCGGCCATGCCGGAGGCCATTACCGGAATCAAGGGCCGCGGGAAGGATGGCGAAGCGACGGCTTCGGTCGAGAGCCCCGAATTGGGACGCTTTCAGCCGTGGCTGGCGCAGAGCTTCGCGATGGCAGGGGTGGCCAAATCGGACGTGGCATTTTCGGTTGGATGGGGGGCGGCGGCAGCCGACAAGAAGGTGCCGCTCGGCGGCAGGGTGGTGCTGCCGGTGACGTGCAACCGTCCGCCCGGCCATGACGGTCCGGTGCGGCTCACGGTGCTGACCAGCCAGGGACGAAAGACTGTCAGACTGGGGACGGCGGACACGCTGAACCTGCGGGAGGAAAAACCGATGCTCATCGAAGAGGACAAAACTGCGCAGGCGGCGTATGACGGCGTGGCGACGGCGCAGGCGGCGCTCGCCGCGGCGCAGAAAGCCGCCGCGGCCATCAAGGACGAGAACGCGGTGGAAGAGGCGGCCAAAAAGGTGGAAGCCATGCAGGCGGCGCTGGAGAGCGCGCAAAAGAAAGCGGACGAGGCGGCGCAGAAGGCGAAGAATGATGTGGATGTTGGGATGTTTGTGCCCGCGGACCTGCCGGAGATTCCGCATCAGATCGCTTTCAAAGCGGAACTGTTGAAGCGGGACCGGCGCACGGTCGAGGCGGTCGCGTATACGGCGGTGCAGGAGATTCCAGTGGTGAATCCGCTGGCCGTGAGGGCCGAGGCGCCGGCGCCGGTCAAACTCGACCCGAAGACCGGGGCCACGGTGGCGATTGCCGGCAAAATCGAACGCCTCGAAGGCGCCGCGGGTGACGTGACGCTAACGATGGAGGGTCTCCCCCCCGGGGTGGCGGCGCCCGCTGCGGTCACGGTCAAGGCTGGCGCGACGGATTTCAAATTCACTTTGAAGGTCCCGGCGAATTTCAAGCCGGGCGAGTATTCGACGGTGAAGATCGTCGCCACGGGAAAGCCATTTGGCACCTTGCAGGTGCGCAGCGGGGATCATCCGGTGACCATGAATGTTTTGGCGGCCGAGGCCGAAGCCGCGAAGCCGGCCTCCGGCGAGACGCCGAAGGCGGAGGTCAAGACCCCATGAGCGCCGGCTTCTCGCATGGGTGGATGCCGAACTCCGAGCGGCATGCGTCGAATGCACGCCGGAGGCGTCTCTGCCTACGGTCGTCGGAAGGGGAGATTGGGCGCGGCCGCGCCGGGGTTTGCCATCGCGCTCGGAGCGCGCGATCCACCAACTGCACCTTGATATGAAACAGCGCCTCCTTCTCCTTTGCGTCGTGCTGCCTTGCTGGCAGGCTGTTGCCGCGATTCCGCCGGACCTCGCCGGGGACCTGGAGGCGACTCCGTCTTCGGTCACGTTGACCAATCTCGAGCGTCCGCACTCGGTGCTGCTGCGGGGACGCACGCAGGGCGGTTATGATGTCGATCTGACGGGGGAGGCGACCTTTCGCAGCAGCGACGACAAAGTGGCGCGAGTGGATTCGACGGGCTGGATCCAGGCGGTGGCCAGCGGGCAGGCCACGATTACGGCGCAGGCTGGTGACCGCATCGCGACGGTGGCGGTGATGGTGCAACTGCCCGGCAAGCAGGTGGACAGCAGTTTCCGGCAGGATGTGATGCCGGTGCTTTCCAAGTCGGGTTGCAACGCGGGTGCGTGCCATGGCTACTCGCTCGGGAAAAACGGCTTCAAACTCTCCCTGCGCGGCGCGGACCCGGACAAGGATTACCTCGCGCTGACGGACGAATTTGCGGAGCGCCGGATCAACCGGATCAATCCCGACGCGAGTCTCATCCTTCTCAAGCCACTGGGCGATCTTCCGCACGAAGGGGGTGTGCGAATGGATAAGGGAAGCACGCTGCACGAGACGCTGCGGCGCTGGATCGCGGAAGGCGCCAAGGACGATCCGCCGACATTGCCGAAGCTCGTGTCGGTGGAGATTCATCCGGAGAAAATCGTCAGTCTGCCGCGCAGCAAGCAGCAGTTCCAATTGGTCGCGAAATACACCGACGGCTCGGTGCGGGATGTCTCGCGGGCGGGAATTTTCAATGTGAATATCGAGCGCGTGGCGAAAGTGGATGACACCGGATTGGTGAGCGTGAACAACCTGGGCGAGACGGCGATCGTGGCGCGTTATGAGGGGATTTTTGCGGTGGCGAATCTGATCGTGCTGCCACCGGACAAGGGCTTCCAGCCGATGCCCGTGCCGCAGGACAATATCGTGGACCGTGACGTGATGACAAAGCTGAACGATCTGCGCATCCGGCCTTCCGAGGTGACGGACGACGAACATTTCCTCCGGCGGCTGATGGTGGACCTGATCGGAGTGCAGCCCGCGCCCGACCAGGTGCTGGCCTTCGTCGCGGACCAGGACCCCAAAAAGCGCGAGAAGATCGTCGAGAGCACGATGGAGCGCGGTGAGTTCGTGGACTGGTGGTCGCTGAAGTGGGGTGACCTGCTGCAAAACTCCCGCAACACCTCGAGCGATGGAAACGTGTACGCCTTTCGCGAGTGGCTTCGCGCCGCGGTGGCCCGCAACATGCCGCTCGATGAATTTGCGCGCGAGATCCTCACGGCGCGCGGCAGCGCGATGGATAATCCTGCCGCCGGATTTTACGCGGGGAGCAAGGAAACCGACGACACCATCCAGCGGGTGACCGAGGTTTTCTGCGGGGTGCGGATGCTCTGCGCGCGGTGCCACTCGCATCCGTTCGAGCATTGGACGCAGGCCGATTACTACGGCCTGCACAGCTTCTTCAACCAGGTCTCGACCAAGCCGGACCCGCGGCAGATCGGGGTCATCAATGCCAAAACCATCCGGCTCATTCTCGACGCGCCGTACTCGACCAACCCGCGCACCAACAAAGTGCAACCCCCGCGTTATCTGGGCGGTGGCGAACCGAAGGTGGACGCCGGCGCGGACCGGCGCGAGGAGTACGCCCGCTGGCTGACCGCGCCGGAAAATCCGCACTTTGCACGCAGCCTGGTGAACCGCATCTGGAGCTATTTCTTCAACCGCGGCATTATCGATCCCGTGGATGATCTGCGCTCCACGAATCCGCCGATCAACGGCCCGCTGCTCGATTCGCTGACGAAGGAATTTGTGGAGCACCACTTCGACATGCGGCACCTGATGAAAGTGATCGTCGCGTCGCAGACGTATCAACGCAGCTCGTTGCCCAATGAGAGCAACGCGCACGATGACATGAATTTCTCGCACGCCATTCCGCGCCGTCTGCCGGCGGAAGCGATGCTGGATTCGGTGGTGCAGGCGACCGGCGTGAAGGAGACTTTTGCCGGTGTCCCGGCGGGTTTCACCGCGGCCCAATTGCCGGATGGAAACGTGCAGAACAATTTTTTGGGGCTCTTCGGCAAGGCGCAGCGGATGCAAGCGTGCGAGTGCGAACGGGACCTGGGCACGAACATGCTGCAGGCGCTGCACTTCATCAACGGCCAGGCCATCCTGGACCGCGTGACGAGTCCCGCGGGCCGGCCCGCGCTGCTCCTGCAAAAGAAACCGAGCGACGACGAGTTGATCGACCAATTGTACCTCTGGTCGCTGGCGCGCCGGCCGACGGCCGCCGAACGGGCCTTGTCGGCCAGGTTCCTCGCCGACGCTGGCGAGAAGCGCAATGAGGCCGCGCAGGACCTCATGTGGGCGCTGCTCAACAGCCGCGACTTCACCATGCTCCAATAGTGATGAGACGTTTCGCGCCACTCCCATTCTTCTCTTTTGCGGAAGATTTCCGCGGACGCGATTTGGCGTTCGCTCCGGAACCCATTGGGTGTTGGATGCTGGATGTTGGATGTTGCATGTTGCGGCGAAGCCGCCTCGCGACGATTCTCGGAATGTTCTGGGCCGCGCAGGCGGGCGCCGCCGAGGTGAGCTTTCAGCACGAGGTCTGGCCGGTCTTCAAGCGCCACTGCATCGGCTGCCACAGCGAGCTGAAAAAGAAGGGCGGGTTGCGGCTGGATGACGTGGCCGCTCTGCTCAAGGGCGGCAAGACCGGGCCGCTCTTCGTCGCCGGAAAGCCGGACGACAGCCTGCTCATTGACGAGATCACCGGCGACGAGCCGGACATGCCGCAGAATGAGGCGCCGCTCTCGCGCGCCAAGGTGAAGTTGCTGACCGACTGGATTGCGCAAGGGGCGAAAATCGACGGCCCGCCCAAGTCCGAGGTACCACCGGTGGTCATTCCGGAGTTTTACACCAATGCCCCGGCCATCTCGAGTGTGACCATCAGCCCCGACGGCAAGCTCGCGGCTGCCGCGTGCCGGAGCGAAGTGGCAATCTTCAACGTGGACGACGACGCGGCGCCGCGCCGTGTGCCGACGGATTTCGATCTGATCAATCACGTCGAGTTGAGTCCCGATGGCCAGCGACTGGCCGTCGCGGGCGGCACACCGCAGCAATTCGGCGGCATCATTTTCTTTCATCCGGCCGACGGGACGCGGGAATCGGCCCGTCGCATTGGGACCGACACGCTCTTCAAAGGAAACTTTGCGCCCGACGGGCAGACCATCGCGGTCGGCGGGCCGACCGGCGCGATTTACCTCATTCCCATCGATGAAAAGGCGCCGGTCAAAAGGATTGAGTTGCACAGCGACTGGGTCACGGCGGTGGCCTACACCGGCGACGGCAAGGAACTGGTGAGCGGCAGCCGCGACAAGACCACCAAGGTGAGCAGCGTGGAGGGCCTGAACCTGTTGCGCTCGGTGGATGAATCGACGGAGATGATCAATGCGGTCGCGGCCGACCCGCTGACCGCTATTTCCGGGGGAAATGCCCGGGCCTTGATCGGCTACGATTTCAAGCAGGCGCTGGTCGGGGTGGAGGTGACCGGGTCCGGCAACGGCGCCGTGCCGGTGAATAATCGCGCCCAATACGTGCGCGCCTTTGAGGCGCAGCCGGAAGCGGTGATGGCCCTGGCCACGAGCGCCGATCGCAAGCTGCTCGCGGTGGCCACGCGCGCGCCGGAGGTGCGCATCTATCTGACGGAAAACCGGCAGCGCAAGATCACGATTCCCAACGTTCCGGCGCCAGTGCTGAGCGTCGCGCTCAACCAGGACGGCAGCCGGCTCATTCTCGGGAGCAAGAGCGGCGTGGTGCAGGTGTGGGACACGGGGACGGGGAAGTTGATCAAGACGCTGACGCCGGTGCCGGTGCAGCAGGCGGTGGTGGCTGGGAAGTAGAAAATCGTCGAAAAACCGGGTTTTAAAGAAATCTGCGAAAATATAGTTGACTGACTAGTCAACACGATCGAAGATGGGCTCATGCCAAGAATCTGCGATACCAGAGACCGCCTCACCGACGCGGCGATGGATCTGATCTGGGAAAACAGCTACGCTGCCACTTCCGTGGATGCGATCTGTGAGCGCGCGGAAGTGAAAAAGGGCAGTTTCTACTATTTCTTCAAGTCCAAGTCCGAACTGGCAGTGGAGGCGCTGGAGGCCGATTGGCGGAAAAAGAAGCCCGTATTGGACGGGATTTTTTCGCCGACGGTGCCCCCGCTGGAGCGCTTTGAGCGGTACTTCGATCATATGTGCGCCTACCTGTTGGAACGCCAGAAGAAGTGCGGATCGGTGCTGGGGTGCGCCCTGTTTACTCTGGGCAGTGAGGTCAGCACCCAGGACGGGGCGCTGCGGGAGAAGGTGCAGGAGATCCTGGCGCGAAAGGTCAAATACTTTGAATCGGCGATCGGTGAGGCGCATGCGCAGGGGCTGATCGTGGCGCCGGATGCAAAAGCGAAGGCCCAGGCGCTATTTGCTTGTTATCAAGGCACCCTCACGCAAGCGCGAATTCAGAACAGCGTCGAGCCGCTGCGCGAGTTCGCGAGCGTGGCGTTGGATTTCCTGCGAGCGCAACGAGGCAGCGCGCCGCCGGCACAAACCCTCTGAAGCGGCCACATCTCTTTTTTTTGCCGAAAATATAGACGCCCAGTCAAATAGTCAGTTCCGATTGAATAAGAATCCATGAATATGAACCACATTCCTCAATCCATCCACGCACGCCACGCCGACGCCGTCGCCGCCTTCGCCGTGAGATTGAACGACGCCATGGCGGAATTGAAAGACCGCCTCCAGGAGCACTACGAGCGGGTTTATCCCGGACAGGCGGAGCAGGTGCGCAACGCCATTGCCCATGCCGAGGCGTTCGCGTTGGACCTCTCGATGTTCCCACATTTGTTTCTGCCCGATTTGGTCGAGGCGCGGATGGCGGAACTGAGATTGCGGCCGGCATTTGCCCGCAGCGAGGCCTCATTCGCGCACGCCGCGTGACCGGTTCTGAATCCGGGCGCGATGCGGGCGATTCGCTCGTCGCGAAGCCGAGCGACGCCCGGTGCGAGGGTGTGAAAGTCAAAGTCCAGACACCGCCTTCGGCAAAACTTTAACCAACGAACCAAACGCAAACCCAACGAACCATCCAATCCAATGAACAGCAAAAACTTCACAGATAAAGTCGCCCTGGTCACCGGAGGAACCTCCGGCATCGGGAAAATCACCGCCCTTGAATTCGCCCGCGCCGGCGCGCAAGTCGTCGTCTCCGGGCGCCGCGAAAAAGAAGGCGCGGAGGTCGTCGCGGAAATCAAAAAACTGGGCGGTACGGCCGCCTTCATTCGTGCGGACGTCTCGAAAGATGCCGACGTCAAAGCGATGGTGGATTTCACCATCGCCACCTACGGCCGGCTCGATATCGCCTTTAACAACGCGGGCGTCGAGTGGATAGGCCCACTCGATCAGGCGACCGAAGCCGACTACCGCCGCGTCTTCGACATCAACGTTTGGGGCGTCCTGAGCTCCATGCGCCACGAAATCCCAGCCATGCTCAAAACCGGCGGCGGCGCGATCGTCAATACCTCCAGCGTGGCCGGTCACGTCGGCATGGCGCAGGTCAGCATCTACGTGGCCTCCAAGCACGCGGTTGAGGGCCTGACCAAGTCTGTCGCGCTGGAGTTTGCGAAACAGAATATCCGCGTCAATGCCGTGGCGCCGGGTCCGATTGCCACCGACATGGTCGATCGGTTTGCCGGAAAGGAAGGCCCGATGCTCGACTATCTCAAGTCTCTCGTCCCGTTGGGGCGCATCGGCGACAGCGCGCAAATCGCCGCCGCGGTGCTCTATCTCAGCTCCGACGACGCCAAATTCACCACCGGCACTTCTCTCGTCGTGGATGGCGGGGTCATCGCCCAATGAGAAACAGGAAAATGAAATTGCCAGCTTTATGCGAAACCGACCGACAGCCAATTCTGCAAATACCGGGATTTTCCCGGGCAACGTCACTCTGATGAATGGAGGAAGCTCCGGTATCAGCCCGGCCGCCGCCCTCAAGTTTGCCCGCAGCGGGGCCAAACCTCGGGGAGTCCGGATGCCCGCTCCGCGCGCCGGCGGGCGCCGCCGCGAACCGGAAGGCCCTGGAGTGATGACGGTCCTGCCGTTTTCTTCACGCCCAGCTCCACGCACGCCGCCGACGATCGATGCGGATGCCTGGCACCTCGCCCAACGCATCCATCGCAGCCTCCTGCCGGATAACTTTCGCGATGAGCGTGTGGACGTGGCGGTGCATTACGAAGAGCACGAGATCCTCGGTGGCGACTATTGCTCGGTGTTTCGACGAACGGACGATCATCTTTTCCTGTGCGTTTGCGATGTTACCGGACACGGCTTGCCGTCGGCGCTGCTCGCGGCGCGGATCAGCAGTTTCGTGCAGCACGAGATCACCGTGGCCCACCAGCCGTGTGAAGTGGTGGATAAATTGAACCGGTTTGTCGCCGGGAATTTCGATGGTCTCGGCGTTTACGCGACGTTCCTGTGCCTGGATATCGACCTGCGCCGGCGCGAGATTGCTTACGCGGGCGCGGGCCATCCCCCGGCGCTTCTGCAAAGGCGCGATGGAACTTTCGAGTCGCTTGGCTCGCTCTCGCCGCTGATTGGTGTTTTCCCGGAGATGGGGCGGAACTGCCAGATTTCCCGGACCGATTTCGCCGCCGGTGACCGCTTGCTGCTTTTCACGGACGGCCTGAGCGAGACGCGCGATGCCCGCGGGGAGATGCTCGGGATCGACGGGATCAAAGCGGTTCTGCGCGGGATCGATCAGGAGGCCGGCAGCGGTAACATCCTGGCCGAACTCGCCGCCGCACGCCGCCGTTTTGCTGGGAAAGAGATCCCGGACGACGACGTCCTTCTCCTGGCCACGCGCTTTACCCTTTGAAGAGCCCGAAACTCCTCATCCAAGAAAACCGAAATATGAAAATGAGCATGACTGCAAGTGAAGCCAACCTCGGCGGCCGGTTCACATTCCCCGGGACGTCGTTGACAATCCAACGGATTGGCTACGGCGCGATGCAACTGGCCGGCCCCGGCGTATGGGGACCACCCAAGGATCCGGACGGCGCCGTCGCCGTGCTCCGCGAGGCTGTGGCCGCCGGCGTAAACCATATCGACACGTCCGATTTCTACGGCCCGCACGTGACCAATCAGATCATCCGCCGAGCCCTGCACCCGTACCCCGCCGGACTGGTGATCGTCACCAAACTGGGAGCCCGCCGGCCGCCCGACGGATCGTGGCAACCGGCGATCGCCCCTCAGGAGCTGACCGCGGGCGTCCATGACAACCTCCGCAACCTGGGCCTGGACGCGCTTGAAATCGTCAACTACCGGGCGACGGGAGCAATTCATGGCCCGGCGGAGGGATCCATCGCCGAGCAGGTGACGGTGCTGGCCGGCCTCCAGCGCGAGGGGTTGATCCGGCACATCGGCCTGAGCAACGTCACGGCCGCCCAGGTGGCCGAGGCGCAGGCGATCACGGACATCGTCTGCGTGCAGAACAACTACAACGTGGCCCACCGCGAGGACGACGCCCTGATCGACGGCCTCGCGAGGCAGGGGATCGCCTACGTGCCATTCTTCCCGCTCGGCGGGTTCACGCCGCTGCAGTCGTCCACGCTGTCGGCCGTCGCGGACCGGCTCGGGGCAACGCCGATGCAGGTCGCGCTGGCGTGGTTGCTGCACCGCTCGCCCAACATCCTGTTGATCCCAGGCACGTCGTCGGTCGCCCATCTCCGTGAGAACCTCGCTGCCAGCCAGGTGGCCCTGGCACCGGAAATCCTGGCGGAGTTGAACGGCATCGCCACTGCGGCGGAGGCGGTGAGGCACTGACCGGCCCGGAACTGATCCCGGGGAGCAAAAGCGGCGTGGTGCAGGCGTGGGACACGGGGACGGGAAAGCTGATCAGTTCCCTCACGCCGGCGCCGGTGCAGCAGGCGGTTTTGTGGGGAAAGAGAGCTTAAGAGGGCGTACTTTTTAGACGCCCTCTAAGGATAGAACCGCTCTTCCTTGGGGATTTCGTCGACCTTCCATTTTCCGGAGAAGATCCGGAGGATGCGCTTGGGGCGGTCGCCTTCGATGAGAGTCACGGCCTTGAATTTGATGCGGATGCCGCTGTTGCCGGGGCCGGGCGGCCCGTTTTGCAGTTCGAGAACGGAGCCGCCCATGCGGTCGCTGCCTTGATCGTAAGTGCGCAGTGACTCCACGGCCACGGCGGAGGACATCGATTCGTTGACGGCGAAATCCTCGATGAGTTTGGGATCGAATCCGGCGAAGAGCGTCAGGGTGATGATGCCTTCCTGGTTGTCCACGGTTTCGACCCAGCCAGGGAGGCCATGCTCGTGTTCGAATTGGCGATGCACTTCCACTTGTTGCGCACTGGCGAGTTGGCGGCTTTCCGGATCCACCCAAATATCGGTGCAGCGGCCCGGACCTTTGAGAGTGCAGACGGTAAGATTGAGGAGCACCGATTGGCCCGCGGCCAGATCGGCCAGGGTGCCGATCGCGCGGCCTTTCCAGACGCGCGTGGCAGGAGTGATGACAAAGGCCGCGGGTTTTGGGTCGGCTGGGGTGCCGTCGGCGCAAACAGCGGTGGCCGTCAGCGTGCCTTTCCCCAAATCGACCGCGTCCACGCGCCAGGCGCGTTTCTGACGCGCGCAATAACTGAAGTCATCCTCGAGGCGAATCGCCCTGGTGAATTCGGCTTTGCCGTCCTTGCCGGCCTTTTCCTCGGAATAGAATTGCCCGTGCAAATGTGTGCCGATGGGAATGTCGCGCAGCTCCGCGGGGGCGCCGTGATAACCAATCGAGCCGAAGGAGAGCATCGTGAACGGCAACGGCTCGTCCCAGTGGCTGCGGCTAATGGCATCGGTGCGGTCCTGCCGGAGGGTGCCGGTGCGGTTGATATGGTCGAGGGCGATCAGTTCGCCCGCAATGTGATGGGCGGAGCCTTCGGGCGGAAATTCGCCGGGCTTGAGCTGGTACCACGGGAGCTTTTCGTCGCCGCCATCGGTGCGGAAAGAGTCGGCAAATGACGAGTGCGGAATGAGGAAGGACGCCAGGAGGAGCCAGATGGGGAACATCCAACATCTCCCGCGGTCGCGGGATCCCGCTACCGCGGGACAACAGAAGATATTCAACACCCAACATCCAATGCTGCTCGGGCGTCGCGCCATACGGTGTTGTGTGGGATGGTCCGTTTGGAGTTACGCCAGGACCTCGGACACTGGTCCGAGGCTGTCGACGAACCGCTCGGTGTGGACTTCCATTTTCTGCAGCATCGTCAGCAAGAGATTGGTCAGGCGGGCATTGCCGTCCACCGGATGATGGCAGCGGCCGTAGTGTTCGACGGCATTGGTCAGGTCGTAGCTTTTGATGACAGGCAGATTGTAATCGATGTGCTGGCCGTGCTTGAGCCCGAGTCCCTGGCCACCGGCGAGGATGGTGGGCAGGTTGGCGTTGCCGTGGCTGTGGCCGTAACTCATGCCGCTGCCAAAGAGCACCATCGTCCGGTCCAAGAGCGAGTCTTCGCCGTCCCGGGTGGATTGCAGTTGGTCCAGGAAGTAGGCGAACTGCTCCGTGATGAATCCGTCGCTCTTGCTCAGGCGGGCCATCTGCTCGGGATCGCCGTTGTGATGGGAGAGTTCGTGGCGGGTTTGCGGAATGCCAATTTCGGGAATGGCGAGGCCATTGCCCTCGCTGCCGCTCATGTAGGTGACGACGCGGGTCATGTCGGTGCGCAGCGTGAGCACGATGAGGTCGTACATGGTGCGATAGTATTCACCGGCCTCGGACCGGGAGACATTGCGGGTGAGGTGCTCGGCGGTTTCAGGATCGATTTTCGGCTTCGGGATGGTCAGCCACGCATCGAGCCGTTCGGTGCGGACTTCCACGTCGCGCACCGCGCCGAGATACTCATCGAGCTTGGAGCGGTCCTCGTTGCCGAGATTCTTCCGGAGCGTTTTGGCATCGCCGAGCACGAGATCGAGGACGCTGTGCCGCCGGTTCAAGCGCCGGCGCTGGACATCGACGCCGCCCTGCTCGACCCCGAAGAGGCGGTTGAAGACGGTGCGCGGATTGTCTTCGGCCGGGAGCGGTACGCCATCCCGCGACCAGCCGAGCGTGCAGGCGTTGTTTGGCTGGCCGACTCCCGAGGTGATGGAAAGCTCCAGCGAGCCGAAGCGCGTCTTCGGCGAGGTGACCTCGGCCATGAGTTGATCGCAAGACACGGTGTTGTGATAGGTGCCGCTTTCCATGCCGAGCTTCGCGGCGGTGAGCCAGGAGTCGGCGCAGACGTGCGCCTGGCCGATGCCGCCGGGGTGATGCAAGCCGCTGAAGGGCGTAATGTTTTCCCGGTGTTTTTCCAGGGGCTTCATCGGCTCGCTCAGTTCATAGTCGCGCCCGGCCTTGGTGATCTGCCAGGTGAGGACCTGGACGCCATTGGGAATGTAAACGAAGACACTGCGGCGCGGCCTGGAGGCGGCCTCCGCAGTGGTCGCCCGCAGGGGTCTCATGCAATCGAGCAACGGCAGGGCGATGGTCGCGCCGACACCACGGAGAAAATGCCGGCGGCTCAAACGCCAGTTTTGGGTGAGGATGTTGCTCATAGGGATGCGGGCTGACGAGGTGGCGGAGTGGTTTTAATTCTTAGACGCCCTCGTACCACGGGGACATGATGATGAAGAGGATTCGATGAAGCCAGAAATCGCGTTTGGAGTTTCATCGGTCAGCGTTTCTGGAAAAGATCGGAGAGCACCAGCGATTCAATGATCGCCGGCAAGTGATAGTCCGCGGCCTTGCTTTCTTTGGCGATACCTTGCAGCGCTTTGCGATCGTCCACGCTCATGGCGCGGCGCAGGGCGAAGGTGGCGAGTTTCTCGACGAAGGCCGCGTTGAATTTATCCACGTCCGCGAGGAGCAGTTTCTTCAACTCTCCGGCATCGGCAAACTTTCGGCCGTCGGGCAGTTCGCCGCTGGCGTCCACGGGTGGGTTGTCGCCATTGCCATCGCGCACCACTTCCACCGTGCGCCAGCGGCCAATGGCGTCGTAGTTGTCGAAAGCGAGGCCGAGCGGATCGATGCGGCGATGGCAGGAGGCGCAGTTGGCATCGGTTTCGTGCGCGGCCAGCTTCATGCGCAGGGTGGCCTTGGGCCGGGTTTCCGGGGTCGGTTCGATGGGTTTGACGTTTGGCGGAGGTGGTGGGGGTGGTTTGCCGATAATGGACTCGAGCACCCACTTGCCACGGTGGACCGGGCGATGCCGGAGGCCGTCGGAAGTGAGGCTCAACACGGCGGCCTCGGTGAGCAATCCGCCGCGATGATCCTCGGGCCGCAGGGCAACGCGCTGGAAACGATCTTCCGTGATGTTGGGGATCTCGTAGTGCTCGGCGAGCCGCGCATTGAGCATGGTCCAGTCCGAATCGAGAAACTCACGCAGGCTGAGATTCTCCGTGAGCACCTCGTGGAAATAAGAGGTCGTTTCCTCGACCATGCTCTTCTGCAGATAGTCATCGTAACTGGGATACAATTTCTTGTCGGGTGGGAACATGCCCACGCGGCGCAGTTGCAGCCATTGGCGGGCAAAAGCGTCGGTAAAGCGCCCGATCCGCGGATCGTGCAGCATGCGAGTCACCTGGGCGCGCAGGACCTCCGGCTGATGGAGGGTGCCGTTGGCCGCCGCCTCCCGCAGCGGCGCATCGGGCATGGTGCTCCAGAGGAAATAGGAGAGCCGCGAAGCCAGTTCCCAGTCCGTGAGCTTCGTGGTGATTTGGTCCGGCGATCCTTCCACAAGGTAGAAGAAATCCTTCGAGCACAGGATCGCGACGAGTCCCGTTCTCAACGCGGCTTCATATTTCTCGCCGCTTTGCACTTCGCTCTCCATCAGCTTCGTCAAGGCATCCAGTTCGGCATTCGCAGCGGGACGCCGGAACGCGAGAGTGGCGAAGCGATTTAGGATTTCCCGGGCTTCGGCGAGGTCGTGGTCTTTCTTTGGCAGGTACTGCTGCTGAGCCAGCGTCGCCGCGGAGTCGATCACCGGTCCCTCCCACTCGACCCAGTCGACGATGAGGAAGGGCAGGATCGGCTGGCCCTCTTCGTCGGTGAGCTTGGTCTGCCAGGCCTCGCGTCCGTCCTTGACGCTGAAAAAGGGATGGCTGCCATTGCGTCCGGCGCGGGGCAAATTCGACGGGCCGGGGGCCTCGTTGGTCATGCGAATCGGGTGATTGCCGGCCGGCAGGTGGACCTGGCATTCCAAAGTGACCGGCTGATCCTCCGGTGCGACGACATCCTGCTCGAGAAGGACGCGGTCCAGATCCGCCGCGTAAATGACGACATGCGGCGCGCGGCCGTGAAGCGGCTTCAAGCCGCTCAATTTCACGCGCACCTTGTAATCTCCGGAAACCGAGATGTTCAGCGCCCGCACGGAGCCCGGCTGTCCGTAAAAAGTGCTCCCGGGCCACACGTCGACCCGCACTTTTTCCATCTGCTCCGGGGTGAGACCGGCCTTGGAAGTGCCGCGCAGGTCAAAGGCGCCCCAGTGCAGGGACAACTGCGGGGCGGCCTTTTCCGGCAGGGCCTCCACCACGGCGGCCTCCGCGGCGGCGAAGTATTTCTCGACGTGGGCCGGGGACAGCGAGAGTACGGAGCCGATGCGCTCGAAGCCGTTCCAGTTGGGATCTTCCGGCAGGCCGGTCGGGTCGGTGGCATCGTAGTGGACGCCAAACAGATCGTAGATGGTGTTGGCGTATTCCTCACGGGTCAGCTTGTAGAAGCCGACTCGCTCGCGCTTCGCGAGGCGGGCGCTTTCGCCTTCCTTGAGACGGGCCGCCAGCCAATCGACGATTTTGGTCGCGTCCGCCGTTTTCGGCTGCGGTTCCTCCTCCGGCGGCATCTCGCCGGAGCTGATGCGGTCCATCACGTCGGACCAGTGCATGGCGGGACCGCCGGAGATAAAGTCGCGCGGGAGGGTGTCGAGCCGGAGTTCCCCCTTGTGCTTCTTCTCGCCATGGCAGCGGGTGCAGTGCTCTTCCAGGAATGGCTGGATCGCCCGGTCGAAGCCCGCCGGGGTCGGGGCTTCGTCCGCGTAACTGCCGCCGGCCGCGAGCAGCCAGGCGAGCGTCAGGCAAATGGGGGGTAAACGGCGTGGCATGGAAACGACTGCCATGTAGACCCCGGAAGACGCCGGTTTCTTGCAGGAAAGCGTGGCAGGGACAGCTGGCCTCAGCCGTCCGCGCGGGTGGCTAGCGAGAGCCGGGCCTCCCGCTCCGGGCGCACTGGGGCCACGCTCGGCAGGCGCAGTGCAGGCGTTGCGCCCGCCCTTGCGCCTTACGGCCAGCGCGCCCGACCTTGCGCTGAGAGCGTGTCATGCACTTTTGGGGATACAACGCTTTCAGCGTAGGGGATTTTTGCGACGATTACCCAGGGTAGGCCCAAAGCGGCCAACCCTGGGCTGATTGATTGAACGCCGTTGGCGTTCCCTTCGCCCGGTATCACAGGGAAAAAAGTGCATGCCAGCCTCTAGGCCAGGCTCAACGGGCCGGCGGCGCTGAGTTCGGCTTTGCCGAAGGACTGGAGGTCGTGGCCCATGGCTTTGGCCAGCGCCATCCAGAGGCGGTTGTGCGGGACTTTGTCGAACTTCAGGCTGCGGCCCATCTGGAAGCCGGCGCCGCCGCCGACCATGACCATGGGGATGTTATCGAGGGCGTGGGTGTTGCCTTTGCCGAGTTCGTTGATCCAGACGATGAGGGTGTGGTCGAGCATGGTGCCTTCGCCCGCGGGTTCGGGGGTCTCGGAGAGACGCTGGGCGAGGTGCGCCACTTCGCCGGCGAACCAGGTATTGATCTTGCGCAGTTTGTCCTGCGAGGCCTGGTTGCTGTCGGGATCGTGCGAGAGGGAGTGGTGGCCTTCCTCGACCCCGAGCCAGCGCATCTGGGCCTGGCCCACGGAACGCATGTACTGCATCGTGACCACGCGGGTCATGTCGTTGGCGAGCGCATTGACCATGAGCTCGATCTGCATGCGGCTGATCTGCGGGGTATTGTCGTTGACCAGTTCGACGCTGGGGTCGAGTTCGGGCACGGGGTGCTGGAGCGCGGCATCGTTGTCGACGTTCTTGAGGTCCTTCTCGAGGTTCCGCACGATGGTGAGATGCTGGTCGAGGAGCGCTTTGTCACGCGCGCTGAGTTTGGAGGCGACGCGTTTGAGGTCGTCCTGCACGTCGTCGAGCACGCTGACGAGGCTATCCTTATCCTTCATTTTCCCGTAGAGCTTGCCGAACATGTGGTAGGGATCGTCGATGGGCGCAACGGGCTGGTTGCTCCCGGCGTAGCTCATGCGTGTCCAGGGATCGGCGCGGGCGGGCACGGCGACGCCAAATTCGACGGAGCCAAATCGGGTGCGCGTCTCCGGCTGGGACTGCAGGAAGTTTTTGATTTCCTGATCGATGGAGATGCTGCTGGCCCAGCCGGCCGGTGTGCCGCCGCCGCCCATGATATTGCCGGGCAGCAGTTCGCTGCCGGTGAGCAGGCAGCTCATGCCGCGCATGTGGTTGTCGCCGTCGCCGCGCACTTTGTTGGAAATGCCATTGAGGATGAGGGTCTGGCTCTTGAAGGGTTCGAGCGGCTGGAGGATGGATTTGAAATCGAAGGCCTCGCCTTGTTGATCCGGCCAGAAGTCGTTGGGCAGGGTGCCATTCGGCGAAAAGAGGATGATGAGCCGCTGGCGCCGTTGAGGGAGCGTGGCGCCCAGGAGGCTGGGCAGACCGGCGAGAAAGGGCAGCGCGGCGGCGGAGACGCCCAGATTCCGGAGGAAACGGCGGCGGTTCAGAGATGCATTCATGGTGCGGATTTGACGAGCGTAGCGGACACAGGCGGATTTTGCGCGACTTTGCCGGCCGCGGACGGAAGCCCTTTCGCCGAGGCCACGGTGGCGATCTCGACGAGCAACTTCTGGATATTATACCCCGATTTGACGAAACCTTGGCGCAAATCCTCCATTTCATCCGGCCCGTAGGCGCCGACGGCCTGTTTTACCATGTGATGAAAGAGGTTATGGATGAAGGCGCGATGACCGTTTGGGTTGCCGGCGGCGTAATCGGCGATGTCGCGGGCCCCGGTGAGGTGGACGATATCGCCGTCCTCGGTGGAGAAATCGTTCACGGCATCGACAGGCTTGTGATTGTCCTGGGTGCGCCAGCGGCCGATGGCGTCGTAATTCTCCAGGGAGAATCCGAGCGGGTTGATGGTGGAATGGCACCCCATGCAGGTGGCGCTCTTGGTGAGCTGGGTGATCTTCTCGCGCATGGTGAGTGAGGGATCGAACTTCGAATCTTCGAAGACCACGGCCTTGGGCGGCGGCTTGAGCCGGATCCCGACAATGTTGCGGTTGAGAAAGACGCCGCGGTGAATGGGCGAGGTGGTCTTGCTGTTGGCCAGGGCCGCGAGCAGGTACGGGTGCGTGATCACCCCGGCGCGCTCCTTGGGATCGAAATCCACGCGCTGGAAGTCGTCGCCTTGAAGGTCCTTGCCGTAGAGCGCGCCGAGGCGGTGGTTGAGGAGGAGGTAATCAGCCTGGAGGAGCTCGCGGAAATCCGAATGCTCGCTCCACACGACCTGGTCGATGAAAAGCTTCAGCGAAGTGCGCAGATCGGAAAGCGCGGTGGCATCGAAACCGGGAAAGGCCTTGGCGTCTTTCTGGGCCGACTCGGCGCGCTCGAGCTCCAGCCAGTGATGGAAAAATCCACCGAGTTTCGCCTTGGTGCGCGCGTCGGCCAGCATGCGGGTGGCCTGGGCGGAGATCTGGTCCCGCGTCTTGAGCCGGCCCGCGGCGGCGGCATCGAGGAGCTTCTTGTCGGGAAGGGAATCCCAGAGCGCCAGGGCGAGCCGCGTGGCGACATCGTAATCATCGACCGGGCGATCGCCGCGCAGATTCGGGTAAAGGAACCGCGGCGATTTGAGCGTGAAAAGCACGACGCGCGTGACCGCGAGTTCGGGCGTTTTCGCGGCGGCAAATTGCTTTTCGACGATCTTCCGGTACTCCTCCGAAAGCGGCCGCCGGAAAGCGGCTTCCATGAAGCGACGGGAGAAATCCTTGAGTTTCTCGACGCGATCCGGCGCACCTGGTTTGGCGCCGGCAAGCTCCGCGAGATTCGCGACCACATGTTCCGCGACCTCGATGGCCGCGTCGGTGGTGGCGGCATCCCACTCCTTCGAAACCGAGGTGCCGCGTTCGTAGCCCAGGCTGCGATCGTCCGGCGGGAAGGACGTGCTGACGATCATGGATTGGCGCAGGGTCTGCGGGGAAAAGTTGCGTTGCGGAATGGTCTCGACCACGCCGTGCGGCGGCTTCCATTTCAAGGTGATGGAGGCCGTCTTCTCCTTGAATTTGCTAAAGATGACGATGAATGGGTAGGCGCGCCCGCCGAGCAGATACAAGGTCTTCTTTTCCTCCCGCATCTTGCCTTCGCTGACCTCGGCATCGATGAGCAGGTTGTTCGTATCGTTCACGTAGAGGCGCACGGAGTTCTCGGACTGGACGATGAACTCACAGGTGCCCGTTTCCTCGGCGATGAGGGTACCGTCCCAGCGGACGCTAAAGTCATGCGGATCCATCTGCTTCTCCGGCGCGGGACTGTCTTCGCCGAAGGAAACGGCGATCTGGTTTTCCCTGCGACCGAAATCGAGGCGCCGCCGATCCTTCTTTTTGGCCACCGGCGTGGGCGTCGGCTGCGGCTTGGGAGTCGCGGCTTGTGGCTGTGGTGTCTGGGCGGGCTGGGCCTGAGGTGATTGGGCGGGCTGAGGTTGAGGCGTTTGGGCGGGCTGGGCCTGAGGCGTTTGGGTGGGTTGCGCCTGAGGCGTTTGGGTGGGCTGGGCCGGTGCTGGTGGAACCGGTTTCGGTTCCTCCGGCACGGGCGGTTCGAGGAGCAACCCGGAGTAATGGGCCTTCAGGCCGCGTTCCTTGACGATCGGATTATCGAATCCCGGGCGGAAACGCCCGAGGAGATCGGCCACCGAGTTCTGGTATTGCTCGACCGTGAGCCGGGCGAGATCGATTTCCGCGGGCTTGATGCGGACCTGGGCCGCCGGTGAATAGAACGCCTCGAAAATGTATTGGGCGACGTGTTTGGCATCATCGCCCACGCAGGCCCCCACGTTGTCGTCCGGCATCGTCTTGGCAATGCGTTTGGTGAGCGACTCCACGGAGCGGTTTCCCTGGAGCGGCTCGTCATATTTATCCGGAACCCCCTCGCCGTTTCTGCCGTGGCAGGCACTGCACATTTTCTGGAAGATCTTCGCGCCGGGCAGGCCGGCGGGGTCCGCCTGGGAAGCTTTCGTGTCCGGCAGATCGGCCGGTTCGGCGTGCGCCGCGGCGAGCAGACCCGCGCAGGCCAGAATTCCGGAGGCTTTCCGTGCAAATCTCTGGAAGGCGGTGCGGGAATGAAGGTTCACAATTTTCAAGGCGTGTCGCCGGGAGTCTAAACGAGTCTCCCCATTTACTCCACGCCGGACATTGAGAACCCTCTGGGGGGCCATTCTATTAGACCTGAGACCTGGGACCTGAGACCTGAGTGGACGTTGGCGGGTGGCATGTTGACGTTTGTGAGCGATTTGCCCCGCGCAAAAGAAGGGGTATTTTCCATAAGTCGCTGATGTAGAATTATTTCTGTGAATTCGAATATGTTGCAGGGTTAACGTCGGTGATCATCGAAGTTTCGAGTTTCGGGCTTCGAGTTCTAGGTTTGCCCTCGCGCGACTGTGGGACCTTGGGTCCCGCGCGTGCGCGGGACAAAGTCGTGCCGGAGGCAGATCCGTCCCTTTGGCGGACCTCGGTTCGTCCATTTAACTTCCTGGACGCTCCGCGGGGCGGCGCACTGAGGCCATTGCGCCCTACCTGGTACGCGCATGGTGGGCATGTTGATATTTTGGTATTTATTTACTTGACGCATAAACTGGAGTGTGCGAGATTCATCGCATGAACACGGAAAACTTGCCCGAATCTCTTCTCGAAATCGTGACGTATTGCGCCGACGAGGATCGCGCCCATGATCTTTTCGTTTCGATGCGCTGGCCCGATGGCGTGCGTTGCGCGCACTGCGGCTCTGACAAGGTCGGCAAGTTCTCCGGCAAGCGCCGCGTGTCGAATTGCAAGGCGTGCAAAAAGCAGTTCACGGCCAAGGTCGGCACCGTGTTCAACGAATCGCCCCTCCCGCTCTCGAAGTGGCTCCCGGCGCTGTGGCTGGTCGTCAACGCGAAGAACGGAATTTCCTCATGCGAACTGGCCCGCGCGTTGAACATCACGCAAAAGAGCGCGTGGTTCATGGGTCACAGAATCCGCACCGCTATCCAGCGTGGGGGCGGGATCGTTCGTGCTGATGGTGTTTTCGAGTGCGACGAGTCCTTCATTGGCGGCGCTGCTCGATTCATGCATGCCGACAAACGCAAAGAGAAAATCAAATGCCCCGGCAGGAAGGGCAAAAGCATTGTGATGGGCCTCCTTGCCCGCCACGGTGCCAAGGGCCATTCGCAAGCCGTGACGCGCGTTGTTTCGTCAACGAAAGCCGTTGACCTGATGCCGCACGTTCGCCAGCACGTTCCCGCTGGCGCGGAAGTCCACACCGATACGTGGGAAGGCTACCGCTACATGCACGAGGAATACACGCACAAGGTCGTAAACCACGCGGAAGCCTACGTGCAAAATGGCGTCCACACGAACGGCCTCGAAAACTTCTGGTCACTCCTCAAGCGGTCGCTCAAAGGCACCTACGTCCACTGCGCACCGTTCCACTTGTTTCGCTACCTCGACGAACAGACCTACCGTTTTAATGAGCGGAAGGACGAGAGGGGCGACCAAGGCCGTTTCATGAACGCCGTGAAGACCGCGACGGGCCGTCGTCTGACGTGGAAGAAATTGACCGCCGAGCCCGAGCAATAACTTGTGGCAGTGCCATCAGGCAGTTGCCGGAATTGGCCGATGCCGCCGCGCATCCGCGTGTTTTCCTGCGTATCGCTCAGCAACTACGCCAGCCGACGACAAAACACTAGATTTCTTCATCCATGAAAATCCAAAATTAGCGCAAGCTCCACCGAAAATATTAGCGACTTTGCGCACTGTTCGAAACGTGATTACCAAAGTGGGTGAGTTCCGAAAAGCCGCATTCATCATGCATACGAGTGCCTTTTTCTGAATTTCGTAGAGGTAATCTGGAGCCGTCTCTCCCAAACAACCAGAGCCGTCAGCCTTGAGTCGGCCAATCTTGATTTTGAAGGTTATGACGGCCGAAAGCCATAAATTGTACTTCCAAAGAAGTCCCCGGGTGATTTGCAGCATTCTCATCAAAGTCTTAAAATCCGCAGAATCCTTTGGGAGTCCGTGTTCTGCCGCAGCGGCCTCCGCGGACTCGATGAGGCGATCAATTTCCATCTCCAGATCGAGCATCTGCGAAGGCCGTATAATCTCGGAATAAATGAAGCTGGAAATTCCGAGCAAAAGGAAACAGGGGATTGTGACGATCAAGAACGATTCCATATGTCAAGTTTTTTGAATCCGTTCGGAATATTTTTTCCTTACATGTTTTATGTAAGCAGCGGACAAAACAATTGCAATGATGCAAATTGCCCACCCACCCCATGCAAACCACCCTGCGTGAAGCAGGAAATGGGCCGCCATCTTTGCGTCTTGCAATTTCACATTGAAAAACAACCATACGCACACTGTTATTACCAGGAATTGCCAGAGCTTGCCGTTTTCAAGTACGTAGATCACCACGTCTCGGCATGCGTGGGCGATCGTCACCTTTGTGACGCCATCATTTTTCTTTGGTTTCTGGGGTTTTTCCTTTTCCGCCACCCCTTTGGGCATACACCCAATCCAGTTGCGTTCAAGCCTAAACGGCCACTACTGTTTTCCCCTCGGCCCAGCACCGCCAGCAATGGCGAATCCAATCCCAGCCGCGAATCTGCGAGCCGCTTCGCTCCCCGTGTGGAGTTCCGCCACTTTGCGCGGGCGACCGCCTTTGTTCTTTGGCTTCCCAAGGGCTGGCTTCGATTTTGGCACGGATCAACCGTGCCCCAAATCCTGACGCATGGCAATAGTACTTAAATGAACACTATTCCTATTGACACAATTGGTAAAAACACTACTCTTTAATCGGGCACTTGCCAGCGAAAAGCTGGCAAGTGGGTGGGCTTGGGCTCCGTTCCATACCCCACCTACCCAATTACTTGTCCCAGCGAACGCGCCACTCGTTGAACCGCGCTTTTCCAACTGCTTTTCGGAGCGCATTCACGCGGTCGGCAAGCTGCTTTTTGCAGGCGGACACGCCCTTGTAGAGCGAGCCCGCCAGCAGAACGTCAGCCATCTGAATCAGAAGAACGCCGTGGCTTTCAAGCTGGATCACGTCCCAAAGCTGCGGGACCACGGCGGGAAGTGTCGCTAGTTTGTGTGCGCTTCCCTTTGGTCGGTGCTGGAAATCCGCCAGCAATGTGGTCTTTTCCTCCGGGCGCAAATTCCGACAAAGCATCAACTTTATCCATCGCAGGTAGCAGGCCCACGCGCCTTTAGCGTCATTGGGTTTCTCGAACAACGGATCATTCAGGTCGACAACGACCGAAAAGAAGCGCCAATCAGGGTCTTTTTGCAGGCAATCTAGCGCCTTGATGAAGTGCCTCACGGTGCCCAACGTCACTTCATTGAAATGAAACTCTTGTGCCGTTCTATGGCGCTTGCACTCGCTCACCAAGCCCTCAAAAACGGCGTGCAACTGTTCAATCAATTCCTCCGGCCATGGATGCACGATCGCGCCAATCGCCCAATGCGATGAGGAGCCGCCCAATATCGTTCCTGTCTCGTCCAGAAAGCAGAACACAGGCCGATGAGTATTCAAAGCCATGCCCGACAATAACGCGCCGCCGGATTCGTTCCATTGCTTTATGCGTCAGGTAATTAAATGCCGATATTTGTTGATGTTTTTCGAAAATTTGCGGGGATTTACTCTGGAGGGGAGTGGCGTGTTGTTGACCGGGTGGGTGGGGCCGGAAGGAGGGGTCAAGTTTCGCCTTTTGGAAGATATCGATTGCGACGCCCAGCTTTTCCGGCGCCAAGGCGATGGAAAAGCAAACCCTGAATTCAGGGTTTGCTTTTTTTGGCGCCGCCTTGGGGGGGTGGCGATCCTGGCCGCAGGCAGGGCGCGTTGGGTGGTGGCCAGATGGTGGTGGGGCTTGATGGTTGGCGGCGTGCTGCTGGTGTGGCATGGATTCGCGTCGTTGGGACTCGTGGCGAAAAGGTCAAGCACAATCTTTGACGTGGAAGCTCTCGCGTGGATGCGCTTATTCGCGAGGTGTTGGCGTTGGATATTTCTCGCGGCTGGCACCTGATTTCGAATCGTCTCGGCGGCGTTGGATCGAGTTTTGCGGGGGTGTTTACTAACGCGCTATCGACCGCACCTGCGATCCGATCTGTCAGGTGTCAACGCGCTTAACTTCACAGTCCTTCTTCCCAACCTGTCGCGTCTCAATACACTTCCAAGATGAAGCCCACCAAAAATATCGCTCTCCAGACTGACGATGCGGCCAAAGCAATCACCTTTTACCAGCGGATATTAGGACTCAAACTTGCCGAAGGCAGTTCCGATACGCTCTGCCTCGGCTCGCTGAATTTGATTGTGGATCAAGCCACGGACCTGCGTGGACCAGTTTTCGAATTTGTCGTTGCGGATCTGGAAGCCGCTCGTCGGCAGTTGGAAGCTGCGGGTTGCAACGTTGTTCGTTGGGAAGGAAAAGGCGGTTGCTGTTTCATCGAAGACCCCTTCGGCTTAGTCTTCAACCTCTGGCAGGATTAAAGCAGGGAACCAGACCGAAGGTTCTGAGAAACAACCCCTGACGGACGTGGATCAGAAAGCCAATCGCAAATCCCTGCTTCATGCGGTGAGGAGTGCGTGGCACGCGCTCAAGGTTGCCTGGAACGCCGAAGAGTTGCGTTTCTTTTCGCTCGCCTGGCGATATGGGCCGGGGCTGCTGCTGCTGGCACTCACCTGCACCGTCTGCGTCGGATCCACCGAGCGGGCGTTGGGAGAGCTATTTGTTTTCAAGGGAGAACCCCCGTGGATGCTGCTCGTGTTTGCCGTGCAAGTGATCGCGGCGGTGGTCCTCGCTTTCTTAATCGGTGTGCGGAGTTCGGTGGTTCCGGTGTCTGACACCTTTATCGCTCCCCGGCACCAGCAACTGCTGAAAAGTCCAAAGGCGCGGTACTGGCTGTGGGGCGCACTCGTCGTTCTCTTGCTGGCGCCCTGGGCCTTCGACGGAGGCGAATTCCCTCGCGTGCCGGAACAAACTCTCGAGGAGATCGCGGATGGCGCGGAACTGTATGCCTCGGCGAAGAAGGGAAATCCGGCCGCCGCGGACCAGTTGGGGAACTATTTGCTGGACAAACATCAGGATCGAGCGGCCCTGAAGCTATTCCGGCTGGCGGCAAAAGAAGGTTCGGCAGATGGTCAATACGACCTCGCCACCCTGCGTCTGTACGGCCGAGGCGGGCTGAAGGCCGATGAAACCGAAGCGACGGAGTGGTATGCCCAGGCGATCAGACTGCGCAATCCTCCTGCTCCGACGGTGGCGGAAAGCGTGCCGGCTGTCCGGCGGGACGCGCAATTGCGTCTTACCGTTCGTGATCCGGGACCAACGAAATCCACCAGTTGTGGAGATTGCAGTCTGCGTTATCCGGTGTGGAGCGGGTCTGGCCACGATCGTCACTTTCATTATGCGGAGACCCGGTTGATGGCCATTCGCGAGGATGGATTTGAGGTCCTACTCACCAAGGCGGAAGAGCAAATGGTGAAGAAGGCCACGGTGTTCTTTCCCTTTGGAAAGATCACCCAAACGAAGGCATTAGGGTGGGAGGTTACCGGGGAATTCAAGTGATCCTCGAGGGCGGTGGGGGTGGGGGTGGGGTGCGGAGAGACCCCAACTCTGTCATCCTGAGCTTGTCGAAAGCCGAGCGAAGCGAGACGCCTACGGGACTGCGGGGCAAATCTCCAACATCACGCCTGGCATCTTCGACGCCGATCACAGCCAATCTGCCGATAAATCCTCCCAGCGCGGATTCTGTGCCTCGATCAGGGCGACCTTCTTCGCGCGTCTCCAGCCCTTGAGTTGTTTCTCCCGGGCGATGGCGTCACGCACATCGCCGAAATGCTCACAGTGGACGAGCAGGATGCAGTGATAGCGCTGGGTGAAAGACGCGCTTTCCGGATTTCGATGCTGCCAGAGACGGCGGACGAGATCATTTGTCACGCCGATGTAGAGCGTCGCGCGGCCTTTGTCCGTGAGGATGTAAACGAAATAATCGTGGTCCATCGTGCTTCGAGGCAGGGGGTTCGATCGGGCGCGGAAGAAGAAGAAGGATATTGGAGTTCCTTCGACAAGCTCAGGATGACAGTTGTTGTCGAAAAGCCCTCCCCGCCCGTTCGCCTGCCATTCCGGTAGCCGGGCGGGCTCCGCCGTGATAGATGGCGCGGATGCGAATTCCATTCCTTTCCCTGGCGGGCGGTGTTCTGCTCGCCGCCTCTTCCGGCGCATTCGCGCAGACTCCGGCGCCCGCAGTGCTTTTCTCGGAAGACTTCGAGAACGTTCCCGTGGGTGAAATTCCCAAGGGCTTTACTAAAACCGGGGCGATCGCGGTTTCTGACGATGCGGCCCATAGCGGTCACAAATCGCTGAAGATGGACGCGGCGATCAAAGGAGCCCGGAAGATCACGCTGCAGGGTGAGCCGCTGACGGCCTTGGGCGGCGAGCATTGGGGACGGCTTTATTTCAAGGTGAAGCTGCCGGTGCCTTCTCCGGTCATTCCCGCAGGGCAAACCACGGGCGTCATTCACTCGACGCTGGTCGATGGCATGGCGACGAGCCCGCTGATCAACGAGAAGATCGATGTGCGCCTGATCAACATGCTCCTCCATTCCGATGGCGCATTTGCCTACTTTTACAATGTGCAGCCGGGAAAAGGCCGCCATGAACTGAGCGCCGGCACGAAGTCCCGCTTTCACTTTACGGACGAATGGACGCTGGCGGAGTGGCACGTGGAGTACGCCACGCAAAGCTATCAGTTTTTCCTCAATGGCGAGGAGATCCCCGAGATGGCGGTGCACAAGGGCGCGGGCCAGTTTGAAGGATCCGAAATCCCCGCGGTCTTCGACACCCTGTCGTTTGGCTTTACCAATTTTAAACCGGCCTCCGAATAAGGATTCGTGAGCTGGATCGATTACCTCGCCGTGGGCAAGGAACGCATCGGAAGCGCGGTGATCCCGAATCAGCCGGTTTCGCCCACGAAATAGGGACTATCAGGCTGCTGAAAAATGCGCGGAGCGCGGTAGGGCGGTCCCGCAGTTGCGGGACCGCCTTCCTTCTGGAGCGGAACCCCAAGGACGCCGGCCCATTCGGCAAGCTCAGGGCAGGCTCGCGGCGTCCCTACCATTTTTCAGCAGCCTGCTATTCGCCATAAACGTATCTCGTCAGTTGGTCGATGGCCGCGGTCTGCGCCGAGATGATCCATTTCACGACATCTCCGATGGAAAGAATCCCCATCAACTCCCCATCCTCGAGAACGGGCAGGTGGCGCACGCGCTCCTCGGTCATGAGGCGCATACATTCGGCGATGGTGTTGTCCGGGCTGACCGCGACCAGACTGGTGGACATGATATCCTCGACCGGGGTTTTCCTGGA
>Ga0302326_10005151_pt1 | contig 29902 bp, 31 predicted proteins | sample Palsa_T0_3_FD_202264 | JGI IMG/M metagenome (GOLD analysis project Ga0302326, IMG submission 202264) | Peat permafrost microbial communities from Stordalen Mire near Abisko, Sweden - Palsa_T0_3 | ecosystem: Environmental > Terrestrial > Soil > Palsa > Peat permafrost | place: Sweden: Abisko... | reverse complement strand
AGTCGGAAATATATTCAGTCTAGGCACCAAATTTTCTAAACCATTTAACCTTAATGCGGTAAATAAAGACGGCGTTCTGTCGCCATTGATAATGGGCTGTTATGGGATTGGCATAGGCCGAGTCATGGGTACCATCGCCGAGCTGAATAACGATGATAAAGGCTTGATTTGGCCTGAGGCGATAGCTCCTTTTAAGGTAATCATCTGCAGACTTGGTGACGAAATCAAAACCATTAAAAAGGCGGATAAGTTATTTAGAGACTTGACTGAAAAAGGTATTGCGGTAATATATGATGACCGAGACCTTCGGACGGGCGAAAAATTCGCAGATGCGGATTTACTGGGTATCCCGTACAGAGTGGTTGTCAGCAAGCAGAATGCCGAAACCCAACAACTAGAGTTAAAAAAAAGGACACAGGCGAGCGGTAAGCTCATTAGCTATACTGAGCTCCTAAGCATAATTCAATAACGACGATACTTAAATATTATATAATTACAGTATCTGATGACATTAAGCATGTTACTGTCACGAGGAGAAATTGAAAAGGCGATGAAAAAACAGTTCCGTTTAACAAAAGTAGGCGTTAAAGAGCTCGAAGAAGAGCTACAGAATTTGACTTCCCAGCGTAGCTCGATAGCCGATCGTATTAAAACAGCTCGTGAGTTTGGCGATCTCGCTGAAAATGCCGAATACAGCGTTGCCAGACTAGATCAAGAGAGAAGTGAAAGCCGTATCTCTGAAATTGAGCATATCTTACAAAACGTCGAGCTCATAAAAGCTCCACGCAGTGACAGCAAAGTCCAACTTGGATCAGTGGTTAAGCTTAGAAGTGAGACTGGTAGTACCAAGCAGTTTCAGGTCGTTGGTACGGTGGAAGCCGATCCTCTAAATGGAAAAATTTCCGATGAATCGCCAATTGGTCAAGCTCTGCTGGGCAAGGCCGTTGGCGATAGTGTCGAGATTAAAACCCCCGCTGACACAACCGTTTTCAAAGTTGTAGACATATCCTAGCTAGTAACTAGCAAGTTCGGTACAATAGTCTGGATGGCAACACTCCAAGAGCTAAGGCGTGAGCGTTTACGCAAGCTTGAACAGCTAAAAAAACTGGGTGTTGATGCATACCCCGCACATGCCGAGCACAGTCACGACACAGCTGATGTAAAAAACAAGTTCGACCAGCTAAACGGTCAAAAGGCAATAGTCGTTGGCCGTGTTTTGACGATTCGGAAGATTGGCAAAATTGCTTTTATTGTCATAAAGGACAGTAGTGGGTCTTTGCAGTTGTTCTTGCATGAAGGCCAGAGCACCACTCCCAACCACAGCAATAGCGAGCTTGGTTTTAGCGAAATTAACTTACTCGACAGCGGTGACTTCATCGAAGCCGGCGGTACGGTTATTAAAACGCAAACCGGGGAAATATCATTAAGCGTGGAACGTTTACGGCTTTTAAGTAAAAGCCTTAGGCCAATGCCTACAAGCTGGGATGGCTTTACTAACAAAGAGGAACGGTTTAGGCGAAGATACGTCGATCTTAATGTTAACAAGGATGTCTACGAACGATTTATAAGACGGTCTAATTTCTGGCAAGCCACGCGGCAGTTTCTTGTTGATAAAGGATTCATTGAAATTAATGTTCCCGTTTTGGAGCATACCACCGGAGGTGCTGATGCCAAGCCGTTTTTAACACATATGGATGCTTTGAATCAGGATTTTTACTTGCGCATTAGTCACGAACTTCCCCTAAAACGTTTAGTTGGTGGAGGCTATGATAAGGTTTTTGATATCGGCCCGCGTTTTCGCAACGAGAATTACTCTGATGAGCACCTGCCTGAGCACGTTGCTATGGAATGGTACTGGGCTTACGCTGACTGGCAGGACGGCATGAAACTAATGACCGACATGTTCCGCTATGTAATCGAGAAAACGTTCGGCAAATTACAGTTCAAGCTAGGAAATTTCGATGTCGATTTGGCCAAAGATTGGGAACAATGGGACTACGCCGAGACTATAAAGAAGAACTATGGTCTCGATGTCTTTAATTGCTCTCTCGAAGGTGTTAAGAAGGCTTTGGTCGACAATAAGCTAGAAGTTGAGCAGACTGAAAATAAGGCCAGAGGCATCGATAAACTATGGAAAAATATTCGTAAAGATGTTGCTGGTCCAATCTGGCTTATCAATACGCCGCTATTTATTAGTCCGTTGTCTAAGGTAAATCCAAGTCGCCCCGAAACGGTTGAGCGATTTCAGCCAATCATTGCGGGATCGGAGCTAGGCAATGGTTGGAGCGAATTGAATGATCCCATCGATCAATTAAATCGCTTTGTAGAACAACAGCAAATGCGAGAAGCAGGTGATAGCGAAGCTATGATGCTCGATATCGATTATGTTGAAATGCTAGAGTATGGCATGCCTCCAACTTGTGGTTGGGGCTATTCAGAGCGCGTTTTCTGGACGTTTGAAGGAGTAAGTGCTCGCGAAGGAGTGCCTTTCCCACAGCTCCGTAAGGAAATCGATGATGTGACCAAAACGATCTACCCTGAAATTTTTAATAAAGCTAAGGATAGTTCGGAACAATGAAAGCGATTTGGAAAGACACGATAGTGGCTGGAGCACCACGAGAAGAGTAGGAATATGCTATGAGCGAACGTTTGGATAGTATTGTACTTGCTGGTGGCTGTTTTTGGTGTTTGGACGCCGAATATAGACTGGTAAAAGGAGTCAAGAGTGTTACTTCGGGATATTCTGGCGGTGATTTAGAGAACCCAACTGCTGATCAGGTATACGAGGGCAATACCGGACATGCTGAAGCCGTAAAAGTCGACTTTGATCCGGCTGTTATTAGCTTGGAGACGCTACTTGATATATTTTGGACGATGCATGATCCAACCACCTTAAATCGTCAGGGTTACGATATCGGCACAGAATACCGATCAGCCATTTTCTACAGAGACGACACCCAAAAAATCACCGCCGAAAAATCTAAGGAAGCCGCTAAGAAGGTGTGGGGCAATAATATCGTTACTGAAATTAATAAGCTTAAAGCTTTTTATCCGGCCGAAGATTATAATCAAAACTTCTTTGAAAAACATCCAGAGAAGGCATACTGCCAAATAATCATTAATCCCAAACTCAAAAAGCTCCGCAAAAAGTTTTCGGAGTTGATGGTATAGTTACGATCATGAAGTTTACCAAAAAGAAAACAAAAAACTCCAAAATTAGTTTTGATAGTCTGTTTAAGTGGAATGCTGGTCTGGCAATTATTTACGCGTTGCAAGGAGCTATCATTTTGATTATCAGCACTTCAAGAGCATTTCCAATAACAACAAGTTTTTTAACGCTTAATCCCATCGAGTCACAATCTAGTCGGAACCCAGTCTTAAGTGCCGCGACCCGGCATTTGTTTGATATCAACATTGTTTATCTAATGGCTGTATTTTTGTTTATATCGGCCATTGCGTACGGACTTATAGCCACAGTTTATCGTAACAAATACGAAGCTGGCCTAAAAAAAGGTATTAATCATTTTAGGTGGATTGAATATGGCTTTAGTGCCAGCATCATGCTAGTCAGTATCGGGTTAATTAGTGGAATTTCTGACTTATCAACACTTATTCTGATTTTTGCACTGACCCTAATAATGGGTTTACTGGGACTAGCTACGGAAGTATACAAGCTTACCAAAAATACTAACTGGCTTAGTTATGCAATTGGTTGTATCGCTGGTCTTGTTCCATGGATTATTTTTGCCGTTTATCTAATTGGCACGAATGTTTATGGAAGTGGCCATGTTCCAGCTTTTGTCTACTGGATTTACTTCAGTTTACTTATCCTATTTGTCAGTTTTGCGTTAAACTCCTATCTCCAGTACACGAAAAAAGCGAAGTGGTCGAGCTACTTATATGGCGAAAGAGTCTATATGATACTTAGCCTTATTGCTAAAACAGCCTTGGCCTGGCAGATATTTGGCGGAATATTGAGGGGCTAGTTACAAGATGGCTAACATAATTTTCGACTTTGATGGGACTATAGCCGATAGTTTACCGATAGTAGTGAGCATGATTAATAATTGGATGCCCAAACGCGGCCCAATTAATAATGAAGAACTTCAGGAACTACGCAATTTACCTATTCACAAGGTTTTGGAGAGACTCGAGATTGGTCCTTGGAGAGCTCCCCAGCTACTGATTCAAGGGAGACTTGAAATGAGTCGCCACATCGACGAAATTCCGGTGGTCGCAGGCATACCAGAGGCTATTGAAGAAATACACAAAGCTGGACATGCGATGTATATCATGAGCTCCAACAGTCCTAAAAATATTCGGTATTTTCTTAAAAAACATGGATTACACGATTACTTTAAAAGAGTTTATGGTGGCGTAGGTATTTTTGGCAAGGCTAGCGCGCTTAGGAAGGTCCTAGGCGGCAATAGACTAAACAGTGATCACACCTATTACGTAGGCGACGAAGTAAGAGATATACATGCTGCTCACAAGGCCAAAGTCAAAGTAGTGGCCGTTACTTGGGGCTACAACGGCGCCAAGATACTAGCGAGCGAAAGGCCGACCGAGATAGCCAATAAACCAGCAGATCTGATCAATCTTCTGTCTAAGTAAACTGCTATAATTGAGTACATATGGCATGGTCGGACTATTCCAGGGAACGCAGCCAACCGTACAAGCCAGGACAAAAACAAGCATTCAAGGTCAGCCGAAGTAAAATCGAAGATTTTGTAAGATGCCAACGCTGTTTTTGGCTGGATCGACGGCTTAGAATCACGCGTCCTGACACTCCGCCTTTTCAAATCAATAAGGCAGTCGACGAACTTCTAAAAAAAGAATTCGACTCGTATAGAATAAAGGGGCAACCGCACCCCATGATGGTCGAATACAATATCAGCGCCATCCCGTACGCCCACGACAGTCTTAATCAGTGGCGAACCAACTTTACGGGAGTCCAATTCTTGCATCCGCCAACAAACCTACTAATTTTTGGGGCTGTTGACGACGTCTGGGTAAACGATCAGGGTGAACTCATAGTTGTGGACTACAAGGCCACTGCCAAGAAAGGCGAAGTTAGCCTAGACGCACCTTGGCAAATATCTTACAAGCGACAAATGGAGGTTTACCAATGGCTTCTTAGACAGAATGGCTTTGATGTCAGTGACACTGGCTATTTTGTATATACTAACGGTCGCTTGGATCTGAATGGCTTTTTTGACAAAATAGAGTTTAGCACCAAAGTAATTGGATACAGCGGTAGTGACAAATGGGTGGAGCCAACCATCTATAAAATTAAAGAATGTCTAGAGCAAAGTGATATGCCAGCAGCCGACCCAGAATGCCAGTATTGTGCTTACGCCAAAGAAAGAACAAAGCTTACTCTAGCCGCCCTTGAGCAAACAAAGCGTAAAGCAAAAGCCTAGGTATAATAAACACATGCTAGATCTTCAATTCATACGTGATAACCCGGAACTTGTAGCTACAAAGTCGCGCCAAAAGGGCTATGAAGTTGATATTAAGCGTCTGATCGATTTAGATCGGCAATTGCGTGAAATACTTCCTGAGCTTGAAGAGCTCCAGCGTCAACGCAACGAGTTGGCCAGCAGCGTTAAGGCCGGTGCACCGACTCCAGAACAAGTCGAAGCCGGCAAAAAACTTAAACAGGCTGTCTCTGATCATGAGACCAAGTCTATAAAAACCCGACAGGAACTCGATAATCTACTAAAAACTGTTCCAAACCTGCCTTTTGATGATGTCCCGGTTGGCACCAGTGAGGCCGATAACAAGGTTGTAAAGGAATGGGGTAACCGTATTGAATATGATTTTCAGCCAAAAACTCACTGGGAAATTGCTGAACGACGGGATCTTATAGATAAACAGCGTGCTGCCAAGATAGCCGGTAGTCGATTCGCATATATCAAAGGTGATTTAGTAAGTCTTCAGTTTGCGGTTATTCAGTTTGTAATGACAACACTAACTAACGAACGGCTCATAGAGAATATTATTCAAAATAATGGCCTAAATGTTGTCGCCAAGCCCTTTACGCCAATTCTACCACCGGCAATGATCAACACACCCGCTTATGAGGCAACCAGCCGGCTAGACGCTGAAGAGGTTACTTATAAATTGGCAGATGATGAATTGTGGCTAAATGCCAGCGCCGAGCACTCCTTATGTAATATGTATATGAACGAAATTCTGCCGGAGGAGATGCTGCCAATTCGATACATAGGCTACGCCACTAGTTTTCGCAGAGAGGCAGGGACATATGGCAAAGATAACGATGGGATTCTTAGAATGCACCAGTTTGATAAGCTGGAAATGGAGACGTTTAGCGTTTCTGAGAGCGGGTTTCAGGAGCATTTACTGCTGATTGCTATCCAGGAGTATCTGGTTCAGCAACTTAATTTGCCTTACCAACTAATCGAAAAGTGTTCAGCCGATATTGGTAAAGCTAATGCTCGAGGCTTTGACATTAATACATGGATGCCTGGCCAAAAAGCCTATCGTGAGACACACACTGCCGATTACATGACCGATTATCAAGCACGACGCCTAAAAACTCGAGTACGTCGATCCAACGGAAGCACAGAGCTAGTTCATACTAATGATGCGACAGCTTTTGCACTTGGGCGTATTATGATAGCGATTATGGAAAATAACCAAACACATGATGGACATGTTATGATTCCCGAAGTGTTACAGCAATTTATGAGTGGGAAAGAGGAAATATGATCCAAAACTTAGTTATAAGTGGGATACACTTTGATGTTGATGAGGATTTAAAGAAGTATGTTCAAAAAAAAATAGGCAATCTAGATCGCTATCTGTCTCGCCATGCCAGGGACAGTGTACATATTGAGGTGCGACTGAAAGAAGATCATGCCAAAGATAAAAAGTCGTTGACCTGCGAAATAACCGTTCACCTACCTCATGATGTGATTGTCACTAGTGAGAGCACCATGAATATATATGCGGCTATAGATATTGCCGAGGCGAAGATAAGAAATCAGCTTGTTAAGCATAAAACAGAAAATGTTCACTCTAAATTGCACCGAACCTGGTTAGAAAAACGTGAAGAACGAAGAAGCTGAAAATTGCCACTAAAAGCTCGCAAAAACAACTCGCCTTTATACCTAGAACAGGTTACAATATAGTAACCTAAGGTCACTAATCAAGTGGAGACAATGTGAAGAACATTCTGAAAAAAGTGCTTGGAGATCCACAAGCCAAGACCATTAAACGTTTAAAAAAACGAGTCCGTGCCGTTAACGCTCTGGCCGATACATATGAAAAGATGTCTGATAAGACTCTCAAGGCTCAAACTATCGAGTTAAAAAAGCGACTTGAAAAAGAATCAATTGACGCGATATTGCCCGAGGCTTTTGCCGTGGTTCGTGAAGCCGCCACCAGGGCCTTAGGTCAGCGGCACTTTGATGTTCAGTTAATTGGCGGCATGGTCCTCCACGAAGGTAATGTTTCAGAAATGAAGACTGGGGAGGGAAAAACCTTGGTCGCCACCCTGCCGGTATATTTAAATGCACTTAGTGGTAAGGGTGTTCATGTTGTTACCGTAAATGATTACCTTGCACAACGAGATGCCGGCTGGATGGGGCAAGTCTATTCTTTTCTTGGGCTGCAAACCAGTGTAATTATTGCCGATCTGTCCTATATTTATGATCCGGATTTTACCAATAAAGACCATGAAGATAAACGTTTCCGTCATCTCCGACCTTGCACTCGACAGGAAGCTTACGCAGCCGATGTAACGTATGGTACCAATAATGAATTTGGTTTTGACTACCTTCGAGACAACATGGTACGTGAGGTTGACCAGCTTCGTCAGCGCGAGCTACACTACGCCATCGTTGACGAAGTTGACTCAATTTTAATCGATGAGGCTAGAACACCTTTGATAATTTCGGCTCCGTCAATGACGAGCGGTAGCTCATATGCTCAATTTGCTAAAGTAGCTCGTCAACTTACTTCCGAAACGGACTATGAAACTGACGAAAAACGTAAAACAGTAATTTTGACAGATGATGGTGTCGAGAAGGTTGAAAAAATTCTAGGTATTGAAAATCTTTATGGCACACAGAACATTAGAACTATTTACCATCTAGAGCAAGCCCTAAAAGCACAGGCCTTATTTAAGCGAGATAAGGACTATGTTATAACCACTGATGGCGAAATCGTGATTGTTGATGAATTTACCGGCCGACTTCTAAAGGGCCGACGCTATAATGAGGGTCTCCATCAGGCCATTGAAGCAAAAGAAGGCGTTGAAGTTCAGCAAGAATCTATGACTTTAGCGACCATCTCTTTTCAAAACTACTTTCGCTTATACGAAAAACTTGCTGGCATGACCGGTACGGCACTTACCGAAAGCGAGGAGTTTCACCAAATTTATAAATTGGATGTGGTCGAAATACCATCTAACCGACCGATCACTCGGGTGGATCGCTCAGATCGTATTTATAGAAGCGAGGCCGGTAAATTTAAGGCAATTGCCAAAGAAGTAAAAGTATTAAACCAAAAGGGACAACCAGTTCTGCTGGGCACCGTCTCAATTGAAAAAAATGAAGCACTGAGTGACTTATTAAGAAAAGCTGACATACCCCATCAGGTATTGAACGCGAAAAACAATGAACGCGAAGCAACAATTGTCGCTAAAGCTGGAGAGAAAGGCGCAGTAACTCTGGCTACCAACATTGCCGGGCGGGGCACCGACATTGTTCTTGGCGAGGGCGTCAAAGAACTTGGCGGACTGTTTGTTCTTGGCTCAGAACGTCATGAGAGTCGACGCATCGACAACCAGTTGCGTGGACGATCTGGGCGACAGGGCGATCCTGGGACCACACAGTTCTTTGTTAGCACTGAGGATGACCTTATGAGGATTTTTGGTGGCGATAGGATTGCGGGCTTAATGGAACGGCTAAAAGTCGATGACGAGACGCCAATCGAGAATCGCTTAATATCAAAAAGTCTCGAAGGGGCTCAGAAAAAGGTTGAGGGTTTTCACTTCGATCAGCGAAAGAATGTTGTTCAATACGACGATGTCATGAATAGGCACCGTAAAGCAATCTACGCTATGCGTAAAGAAATACTAAGAGCTGACAATATAAGTAAGAGAATTAAGATTTTGATTGAGGAAGAGGCCAAAGTAATAGCTAACTCACCGGTTAAGATGTCCTCGGACTTTGAGGACGTCGTGCGTGAGGTTTTTCCATTTGACGAAACAACGCTAGATAGATTATTTGATGCCGAGGCCACGAAGTTTGAAGAGGTTCTTATAACTGAGTCGAAGGCAATGTACGATACTCTCGAGTCCGGCTTCGGTGCTGAAATTCTGCGCAAGATCGAGCGAGATATTTACTTACAAATTCTAGACAATCTATGGATGCAGCATCTTGAAAACATGGATCATTTAAGGGAGGGCATACACTGGATGAGTGTCGGCCAACGAGACCCTCTAGTGGAGTATCGTCGCCAATCACAGCGCATGTTTGAAGAGATGCAAGACCAACTACGTCATGACGCGGTTAGATCGTTATTCCATGCTCAGCCTGTCGAAGCCGAAAAAATTCTAACGACCGCAGCGGACACCGAGCTAACCCGTGCAGCGCAACGCTCTGTTGCTAACGCCGATCAAATTATCGACGATGCTGAAGAATTCCAGGAAACCGACTTTACCCCAAAGAAAATCGAGCAGCAGGTTAAAAAACAAGCGAATCAAAGCCGTAAAAAGGCCCATAAGGCGGAGCGACAGCGAAAAGCAAAAGCCCGAAAAAGGAAGTAACTTGGTTTGAAACACACTGTATCTGAGCTGATTTTGGACAACGGCGCGCGCGGACTACTAGTTCATGTTCCTGATGCCAGTGTTATGACATTTGAAATCAACTTTCGTGCCGGTGAATACCTAGTAGCTGACAAGAAATGGGAAACACCTCACCTTATGGAACATATGTTACTGGGGGCCAATGAGTTTATTCCCAAAGCTAGGGCATTTCAGGCAGAGTTTGAAAAAAATGGGGCGTATAATAATGCCTCAACCAACTCCTACGATATTACTTACGAAGCTGAATGTGCTGATTTTGAATGGGAAAGAGTCCTACGTCTGATCTTGGTAGCAATAACCAAACCGCTTTTTCTGAAAGACGAGTTTAAAGCCGAACAGGGAAATGTTCGTGAAGAACTAGCCGCTAGATCCAATAACCATTTTAGGCATTTAAGCCTGGCTCTTAGGGAAAAATATGGATTTAAAGCCAAAACAGACCAAGAACGACTCGAGATAATGGATAATGTAAACCTCGAAGACATCGGCGCTCACTACAAAAAAACCCATACCTCCTCTAACCTACGTTTCGTAATTGCTGGTAAATTATCTTCAAATCGTCAATTGGCCATTAAAGATCTCCTGAATAATATTGATTTGCCGGCGGGTAGGGGCAGGTCAGGGTTGCCAGTCGAGCGGGCTAAGAAATTATCGGAACCACTGTATATTAAGAACAGTACGGTCGACACAGTATATTTTTACGTTGATACCTTTTTGAAACGTCGTTTAACCGATCCTGAATCTGATGCTCTAGGGCTGGTCAACACAATGCTAACCGAAACCCTGTATTCAAAAATACTAGGTACAGCTCGAGAAAGAGGCCTAGTTTATGGTATGAGCTCAGGCTATGGACAGGCTCGCGATGCAAGCAACTGGTGGTTCGGTACTCAAGTTATGCCCGACAATGCAAAGGCTCTATTTCAAATAATGATCGAAGAACTGGGGAAGGTATTCAATGCTGAACTTGCCGCGGACGACGTAACGGCAGCCAAACAGTACGCCCTAGGTCGCTTCCAGCGCAGTGCTCAAACTGTCGGGGGGATCATGTCTGGCTATAGTAACAGGTATTTCTTTGATGATGTTATAGAAGATTACTATCAAGTTCCATCACGAATTAAAGCGATTGATCAACAAATAATCGTTTCCGTTACCAAGGATATGTTTAAAGAGCAGACCTGGGGCTTAGGGGTGTTGGGCAACTGTGGTCAAGATTTCGTAATTGAACTCCGCGATCAACTTAAACCTCTCTGGCACCAACTGCTCGGGCCGTGAGATAATGGACCCATGCAGCCTCTAGATGAGCGTGTTAGCCAACTCCATCAAAATCTAAAAACTGCTACGGATAGTATTGATTTGGAAAGTTTGCAACACAAGCAAGTTGGACTCCAGAAAGAATCCGAAAAGGCCGATTTTTGGAAAAAGCCTGAAAAAGCGCAGGACATAATGCAAGAAATTGCTGGCTTAGAGCGTCGAATTAAGCCCTGGCAGAATCTCCAATTAGAACTAGACGACCTACTACAACTAGTCAAGCTAAAAGACCCGTACCTTGAGGAGGATTTAAACCAGCAATTAAATATTCTGGAGGATCGATTCCAGAAAATAAAATCAGTCCTAAAGTTCACGGGAACCTATGATGACCATAATGCCATACTCAGTATATTTGCTGGAGCCGGCGGAACCGATGCTCAAGATTGGACACAAATATTACTCAGAATGTACATTAGGTGGGCTGAGCAGCACGGCTATAAAACAAGGACAATAACAGAGTCAGCTGGTGATGAGGCCGGTCTAAAAAGTGTGACAATTGAATTTCTGGGTGATCTTATGTATGCCAGATTAAAAGGCGAGCATGGTGTTCACCGACTTGTTCGACTAAGTCCATTTAACGCCAATCATTTGCGAGAAACTAGTTTTGCTAAGGTCGAAGTATTGCCGGAAATTGGCAAGTCCGACAACCTTGTTATTGATGATAAAGACTTGAAAATAGATGTTTATAGAAGCGGTGGTCGTGGTGGGCAGTCTGTTAATACTACCGACTCAGCAGTGCGAGTAACTCATACCCCGACGGGGATTAGTGTGGCAATCCAAAACGAGCGCAGCCAACTGCAAAACAGGGAAACTGCCCTGACCATATTAAGATCAAAGCTAGCCCAACTGGAACTCGATCAACACAATGATAACTTGCGCGAGCTCAAGGGACCCAATCAGTCAGCAGAATGGGGAAACCAGATCCGCTCATATGTGCTCCACCCCTATAAACAAGTCAAAGATTTACGTACACAATATGAAACAAGTGATATTGAGGGTGTTTTAGACGGTAAGATTGACCCGTTAATTGATGCTTATCTGGAAACCAGCATTCAGGCTCAGTAAGTTAATATATCTTGTTTGTTATAATGGTTGAAGCTTATGATTTTACTGGATCGTGTCACTAAAACTTATAATCGTAAAAGTACCGCATTGGACCGCGTTAGCCTACATGTTGAGCCTAAAGAATTTGTGATCGTTGTCGGCCAAAGTGGGGCGGGGAAAACAACTCTTTTACGACTTCTTACAAGAGAAGAGAAACCGACTTCCGGAAAAATTGTTGTTGGAGGTATTGACTACGATAAGCTCAGTGATCGTGATATACCACTACTTAGGCGGAAAATTGGGGTAGTTTTTCAAGACTTCAAACTTTTACCAAATCGTACAGTTTTTGAAAACGTTGCTTTTGCACTGGAAATAGTTGGTATGAGTGGTCGAGAAATTCAGCACACCGTTCCTCGAGTTCTAGACATTGTAAATCTGCGCGGTAAAGAAAAAAGTATGCCGTCTGAGTTGTCGGGCGGTGAACGCCAAAGAGTAGCAATTGCTCGGGCGGTAGTGCGACAGCCGAAAATACTTATTGCCGATGAACCAACTGGTAATCTAGACCCGAAGCATGCCTGGGACGTTATTAGGGTGTTAGAAAAAATTAACCGCTTTGGTACTACTGTTTTACTTACTACCCACAATCAAGAAATAGTGAATAAGTTAAAACGACGCGTTGTAACTCTCCAGGGCGGTAAAATAACCAGCGATCGAGCGAATGCCAGCTACAAGATATAAGGCATGAAAAGATTCACAACTTTAATGCGTGTAATTCGCACAGGTCTAATAAATTTTTTAAGAAACCTTTCGTTGGCTATGGCCGCTATTGCCATAATGACGGTCACCCTAACTATTGTGTTGTTTCTGGTAATTACCAACGCCACGTTTTCTAATACCATTGCCCAAATTAACAGTAAGATCAACATCTCAGTTTATCTAAATGACTCTGTTACTAACCAACAAGTTAGTAGCCTGGAACAACAACTACGGCAGTTACCTAACGTTAAAAGCGTATCTTACGTCTCCAAAGACGAAGCCCTGGCTGAATACAAAGCCGAAAACTCTACTAATACTCAACTGTTAGAAGCGATAGACGAGACGGGCAACCCGTTGCCGGCCAGCATCGTAATCGAGCCAATCAATATTGGCAAGATCCAAGACATACGAAACTTTCTTAACAAGCCTGCCAATGTAGCTTTGCAGGATTCAGAGCTGGGTGATAATTATGCCGGTGATCGCAAACAGGCAATTGATAAGATTGCAAAAACGACCAATTTACTACGCGAAGCAGGCATAATCAGCGTGGTAATTTTTGCGCTAATATCGTCGTTGATAATATTTAATACACTCCGGATGGCCATTTTTAACCGCCGTGACGAAATAACAATAATGCGGCTTCTTGGAGCTACATCTTGGTACATTCGGGGGCCGTTCGTCGTTGAAAGCGTATCTTACGGAATTATTGCTGGCTTAGTTTCCATATTATTTATTAGGGGTGTATTTTCAACTGCTTCGTCAACTCTTCAAGCCACCAGTTTTGGTTTGCTGGATATCGGTTATGCCAACACCTTCTTCACTAAGCATTTTTGGTTGCTTTTGACCTTGCAACTACTCGCTGGTATACTGCTTGGAGCCGTCTCATCAGTGATAGCGACTCGACGGTTCCTGAAGTTTAAATCGTAAACGAAGAAGTAAGTTACCAAGATTTGCCTTTTTGTTGATATAAACACCCCTGTTAAAAAACATAATAAGATCTTTACTGACGCTTGGAGGGTGTGTTATGCTTAAGCTAGGTTTTTTCAAAAAATCAAAAACCATGAAAATCAAAAAGACTACCTCACTTTGGAATCGTTTAACTAGCACCGGATCGCTGGTGGTGTTTGGTTGTTTTTTCTTGGGTTCAGCTTCACTGGTTCACGCTGATCAGTACACTAACCAGATTCAGTCGCTGCAGGAGCAAAATTCCCAGACCCAGCAGACGGTCAATCAACTAGAACAGCAGGCCGGCAGTTACCAAGCAGCCATAAGTCAGCTGCAGTCACAGATTGATAGTATTCAACAAAATATTTTGACAAATCAGGCTGAACAAACCCAACTCCAGGATCAAATTCAGGCAGATAACGTTAAATTGGCGCAGCAACGGACTCTTCTGGGGGACGATATAAAGGCGATGTACGCCGACGGTCAGCTAACTACCGTTGAGATGCTGGCAACCAGCAAAAGTCTAAGTGCCTTTGTTGATCAACAGGCTTATCAACAGGCTATCCAAGATAAAATACAGGCAACCCTGACCCAAATTACTAAACTGCAACTTCAGTTAAAAACCCAGCAAGCTCAAGTCGGACAACTTATTACGGCACTACAAGGTCAACAGAGTCAGCTCAACGGCGCCCAGAATCAACAGGCCCAACTTCTGTCCTACAACCAGCAACAGCAAACTCAGTACAATCAGCAGATTCAAAGCAATCAAGCTCAGATTTCTAAACTTCAGTCTGAAGAGTTAGCTGCCAACCAAAGTGGTGTTATAGGATCCAGCAGTGGTGGAGCACCCTGTGGTGGCTCGGCATCGGCGACCTACCTAGGAGTTACTTATACTTATCCCAATAATTACCCCAATGGTTTATGTTCTGCACCTCAGGACTCCATTATCGATAGGTGGAACATGCTAAACCGAGAGTGTGTTTCCTATACAGCCTTTATGGCGGCTAGTGAAAGCAGTATTGCCAACACCTTATTGCAGGCCCATAATTTTGGTAATGCTACGGATTGGCCAGGCAATGCTACGCAATATGGTGGCCAGTATGGAGTAACCGTTAGTAGTACTCCTCAAGTCGGCGACGTTGCTATACGCCCGGCGATCCCTGGTCTTAGTGTTGGTGGCGAAAGCGATGTTGGTCACGCTATGTACGTCGAGGATGTAATAAACAGCACAACAATTGTTGTTGGTGAATATAATGAGAACTTTACCGGACAATTTTCAGTTCAAGTTCGGTCAACTAATGCGCCGTACAATGGTTACCAAGACAATTTAGTATTTATCAATTTCCCCTCCAGTTAATGTACAATACTAATTTGCGAAGTTAGTTGAGGGGGAGTTGGTGAAGGAAACACACAAGGGGAGCAGGAATTGGACAAAAGCCAAAGTTATTAAAGTAATTATCGCTATTGTAGTTATTTTTGTTGTCTATGTGTTTGGTGTCAATGTAGGGGATGGGCAGATTTCTCTAAGCGGTTTCTCCAGCGAAAATAATAATCTGCCAACTTCACTGGACTATTCCAGCGTAAATCAGGTCTACAGTCTTATTAAGAATAACTACGACGGAAAATTAACCACTAATCAAGTTCTTGACGGCATTAAAACCGGGCTGGCCAATTCAACGGGAGATCCCTACACAGAATACTTTAATCCGTCTCAAGCCCAACAATTTAACAATGAACTTAGTGAATCTTTTAGTGGCATAGGTGCTGAACTAGGCGAAAACTCCCAAAACCAGATCATTATTATTTCGCCAATCGCTGGTTTTCCTGCCGCCCAAGCCGGTCTAAAAGCTCAGGACGTTATAGCTAAGATAAACGGCCAGAGCACGACGGGGATGACCATTGATCAAGCTGTAGACGACATTCGTGGGCCTCAAGGCACACAGGTAACCCTAGACATACTCAGAAACGGTACCCAACAACTGACTCTTAAGATAACTAGAAGTAATATAACCGTTCCCAGCGTAACCAACTCAATAATAGATGGCAATATAGGCTATATGCAGATAAGTCAGTTTACTAATGATACGGCTGGTTTAGCTTTGCAGGGAGCAACCGAGTTTAGTAAGGACCACGTTAAGGGGATCATTCTCGATCTCCGAGATAACCCGGGAGGGCTAGTCAACCAAGCAGTAAGCGTGTCGAGTCTTTGGCTGCCAGCAGGCAAGACGGTTTTGCAAGAAAAACGCGGAAGTACGGTAATCCAAACCTACAGCTCATCAGGGGACGATATCTTAAAAGGTATACCGACCGTGGTACTTATTAACGGAGGTACGGCAAGTGCCAGCGAGATAACCTCAGGGGCACTGCACGATAACGGTGAGGCTGAATTAATTGGCGTTAAAAGTTTTGGTAAGGGCGTTGTGCAACAGTTATTCAACCTGACTGGTGGCGGTGAGCTTAAAGTTACCATCGCTAGTTGGTACCGACCAGACGGACAGAATATTAACAAGATTGGCATAACTCCAGATGAAGTTGTACAAATGCCCAATACTCAAAATGGCTCTGACCCGCAAAAAGCAGCAGCTGTAACGTGGATAGATCAACACTAGACATTAGTGGTGTTTTACTTGCTAGCGCTAGTCCTTTAAGGTAGTATCATTACGAGAATAAAGAGGTAGAGTGTGGCGGCCAAGGGAGCAACTAAATACATATTTGTTACTGGGGGTGTGTTATCCGGACTGGGGAAAGGGATTACCGCCGCTTCGATTGGAAACCTCCTAAAGGCTCGTGGCCTATCCGTAAATATCCAAAAATGCGATCCATATCTCAACGTCGACGCTGGGACACTTAACCCTCGTGAGCACGGCGAATGTTTCGTTACTAAAGATGGCGCTGAAACCGATCTTGATCTAGGCCATTATGAGCGTTTTTTGGATGAAGAGTTAGTTCAAAGTAGTAGTTTAATGAGTGGAAAGGTTTTGCTGAAAGTCATTCAAGACGAACGAGATGGCCGATCCAATGGTCATTCTGTTCAAATAATTCCCCATGTTACTGAAGCCATTCAGAAATATATCATCGAAGCCGGTGAGGGATTTAACGTTCACATAGTGGAAATTGGCGGAACCGTAGGCGACTATGAATCGTTAAGTTTTATTGAAGCTATTCGTGAGCTTGGACTACGCGTGGGTCGGGAAAACTGCGCCTATGTACACGTTGTTTACTTGCCGTTTCTGAGTGCCAGTCAGGAACTCAAAACCAAACCTGCCCAAAATTCAGTTCGTGACCTAAGAAGTTTAGGTATTTCTCCGGACGTTCTAGTGGCGCGTAGCGAACAACCAGCCATAGAATCCATAAGGAACAAACTTAGTCTTTTTTGTGGTTTGCCGGCTGAAGCCGTAGCCTTAGTGCCTAATGAACCAACCATTTACCGCGTCCCGCTAACCATTGAAGCTACGGGAATAATACCTGTTCTGGTACGCAAGCTGGAGTTAAAGGTTAAAAAGCCTAATTTAAAGTCCTGGATCAAAGTGGTTAATTTAGCTAGTGCTGACTACGAGCAACATGTCACTGTTGGGGTGGTCGCCAAGTACATGGATAACACTGACACCTACATGTCCGTCTTTGAGGCATTGAGGGCAGCAGCTTGGTCTAATAAATGTGTTGTCGACATTAAATGGGTCAGTGCTGAGGAGATCGAGAAAAACAATAATGCCGCTGAACTACTTGCCGGGGTAGACGGCATAGTTGTGCCTGGTGGTTTTGGTAGCAGGGGAGTTGAAGGTAAGATCAAGGCCGCGCAGTACGCCTTAAAGCACAAACTTCCTTATTTAGGGCTGTGTTTGGGCCTGCAGGTAGCTGTAATTGCTGCTGCTCGCAACGCTGGCCTTGAGGACGCGAATTCGTATGAGATTAAGCCAGAAGCGACAGACATAGTGATTGATACAATGGCTGATCAAAGAGGCAAAGAACACACTGGTGGCACGATGCGGCTGGGTAATTATGTTTGCGAAATTGAAAAGGGCAGTTTGGCGGCCAAGGTTTATGGTAAAACGCGCGTAATTGAACGTCATCGCCACCGCTATGAATGCGTTAATGTCTACCGCAATAAATATGAATCTTGGGGTATTAAAGCTAGCGGTGTTTCGCCCGACGGTAACCTGGTGGAGATTATAGAAGGTGTAGATCACCCCTTTCTATTAGCTAGTCAGTTTCATCCCGAATTTACATCTCGACCAAATAGACCTCAGCCGATGTTCTATGGCTTTGTGTCTAGCTTATTGCAAAAGCCCAGAAAGTGATGTAGCTTAGGCAGTATGGATGAGCCAACACAAAATAATAGTTCACAACCTTCGCAACCAAATCCAACAGCCAATACGTCAGGTCCGGTTGGCAAGCCCAGCAAGATTTTAATAGTCGAGGACGACGACGCCCTAGCTGGCGTATATCAAATGCGCTTACAGGCTGAGGGTTTTGACGTTAAGCGGGTTGCCAATGGAGAAGATGCTCTATCAGCGGCCCTGGCTTATAGTCCCGACCTAGTGTTGCTTGATATTATGATGCCTAAAGTTAGTGGTTTTGATGTTCTTGACATTCTTCGAAATACCCCTGAAACAGCCAAACTAAAAATTATCATGTTAACGGCCTTAAGCCAAGACAGCGACAAACAGCGAGCTCAGTCTCTTGGGGTAGATGACTACCTAGTAAAGTCTCAAGTTGTCATTTCCGACGTAGTCGACCGCATAAAACAACACCTATCTGACAAGTAATCGACAGGCTGTAGTATATTATTGTACTGTAACTTCTATTCGTTGGACGGTTCGACCAGTAAAACGGCGAACTTTTCGACTACGGTAACTTACCACTCCATCGCGAGCGGCGTGGATAGTAAAGTTACGACTAAGTAGGGTACCAGGGCCGGCACGTTTGGTAAGGCCGACCTGACGAACAATGACCTGTCCGGTCTTGACTGTTTGTCCGGCATATAGCTTAACGCCGAGTCGCTGACCGGGACTGTCATGGATATTTCTTGCTGTTCCACCAGCTTTAACGTGTGACATCTACTTCCTTTTAATAACTATTAGCTGACGACCAACTACCTGGCCAGGCCGATAGTAAATTAACTCCTGATTTGTAGTATGGGAAAAACTTACCCGATTATATCCCAGTAGCTCTATCTGGTCAAGCGCTGGTAAGTGATAAAAACTGCCACTTTTGGGGTCCTGCCATGCCGGGACAGCTAAACTTAAATGTGTATCTGGCTTTAGTTGAGGGTGGATATTTTTTAGAAATGCTCGAGTAATTTGGTCGCAGGTATGAATTACACTGTGAAGTTTCTCGAGGCTCGGAAAGGCTGAGAAGGGTTGGCCTAGATATAACTCTGACGCCACAGCATCAAAGGCCTGCCATCTGTGATTAGTGGCATCACCGACTTCCAGTGTCCAATTTCTAGGTCGGCCGAAGTTGTCACGTAGCCACCCTAGATTAGTTTCAGAGTATTCAATCATTCGTGCTTCAAGGTCAGATCCATAAACTTCCAAGCCCATTAACCCGGCTTCCTGAAGAATAACACCGGTTCCACAGAAAGGATCAAGCAAACGGCCATGAATTGGAGGCTTAGCTAGGTTAATGATAATTTGTGCCAATTTAGGCGGTAACATACCAACTCTAGTATCACGTTTTGGCCGACTGCGGTCTCGGTAAGTATAGGAAGTTATATTTTGTACGCCAGTGGTTCTGGCAACGTAGACACTCTCACCGTCTCTAGCCAGGATTAATTCGACGCCCTTTTTACTGTCCAAGCGGTTGTGCAGAACCTGGGCACTATTTAATTTTGGCAGCTGATTGGGTACCAATCTAGCAGATTGTCCGCGGTGTTTAAGGGCTTGTTTCAGTCTAAGTCCTGTAGCTTGGATCTGTTGGACGCTGGCGTTGACATCGTAAACACTTATCCCAAATAGTAGTTTGCCAGATTCTAGAGTGGGCATATAAGTATCTAAATTATCTAAGATTAAATGCTCCATGTCTGGCCAATTTGTGGTCGACAGTTCACCAACAACACTGCAAAGTTTAATGGTGCCACCTAGTTGACTGAGGTGGATCTTATCGGTCGAAATATCTAACCCAGCAATTTCGCTACCTATAAGCGATAGATGGGTATGGCCGTAAATACTTTCCAGCTCAGCAACGCCCAGAGCCGGTTGGCGCCCCAGAATACACAGGCTCTTAATCATATCTGCAAGTATAGCGCTTTATCCTTAAATTTTAGGTATAATGGCGCTTATAACATGAGCGAAACATCATTTTTGAAGCGGCGCTGGAAGCTGCTTCTAAATATTGCGACCATAATTGTACTAATTGGACTGGCGATTGGAATAAGACACCAACTATTGCAAACTTTCCGAAATTTGGCCAAGGTTGATGCTGCTGCTCTGTTGTTGATGATCCCATTGCAGCTATGGAACTACCATGCCCAAACTAAATCAATACAATCAATTTTTGATGTGCTCGGTAATAAATTTAGATACAGCTATCTCTACAAACTCACTCTTGAACTGAATTTTGTAAACGCTGTTTTTCCTAGTGCAGGCCTCTCTGGAGCTTCTTATTTTGCGGCCAGAGTTAGATCTGAAGAAGTTTCTGTTGGTAAAGCAACCTTTGCATACGTGATGAAACTAGCAATGGTATTTTTTGCGTTCGAGATTTTGGTCGTTGCCGCAGTATTAATGTTGGCCGTCGCCGGGAATGTTAACAGTTTGGCGATTTTTGCGGCCAGTTTTTCATCGGCCATGATACTGTTTTTTACTTTTCTGTTTGCCTATATAGTTGGTAGTCAGTACCGAATTAATGCCACTATCTCCTTCATAACTAATCTACTCAATCGACTTATACAAGTCATTCGCCCGAAACATCCAGCAACTATTAATCTTGCTCGAGTACAGCGGGTTTTTGAGGACTTTCATCAGAATTATAAGTTGCTTCGATCGAAATATCGGCAGCTGGGGAAACCTCTCTGGTATGGCTTTTTGAGTAATTTGACCGAGCTGTTAACAATTTACGTCGTCTATATAGCTTTTGGTCATTGGGTTAACCCGGGAGCTGTAATTCTAGCTTACGCGATTGCTAATTTTGCTGGATTGATTAGTGTATTACCAAGTGGAGTAGGGACATATGAGGCTATTATGGTGGCTGTAATGGTGGCAACTGGCGTCCCTGCCAATCTAAGTCTGTCGGTAACCATAATGTATCGAATCATTAATACTATTATTCAAATCCCTCCAGGCTACATTTTTTACCATCGAACGCTTAGGGGTAGGTCAGAAAGTGCCGTCAATGCCTGAGCTTGAGTTAAGCGTTAGTGAGTTTGTTGCCAGTCTTAATCAGACTCTGGAGTTTGCCTATTCGAATGTCAGTATTGCGGGTGAGCTGGCAAATTTTCGAGTCAGTAAGGGGCAATGGGTATATTTTGACATAAAAGATGAACAAGCTAGTCTGAAGTGTTTCGGAACGGTTTTTCAACTTCCGGGCCCTCTGGAAGGTGGCATTTTAGTCAAGGTTCGAGGGCTACCCAAGATGCATCCGCAATATGGATTTAGTTTTAACATTCAAAGTATTCAACCAATTGGCGAGGGAGCTTTGAAAAAAATTGCCGACCTGCTGGCTCTTAAACTAGATAAAGAAGGTTTATTTGATGAAAGCCGTAAACGGCCACTGCCGTTTCCGCCGAGTCGAATTGGTTTGATAACATCCAGTGAGTCAGCAGCCTATGCCGATTTTGTGAAAATAATTAACGAAAGATGGAGTGGGGTAAACATTGATCTTATCGATGTAGTTGTCCAGGGGGAGCTTGCGCCAAGTTCGATAACCACGGCAATCTCTCAATTCAATGAACTATCGGATCCTCCCGATGTCCTTGTGATCATAAGAGGCGGTGGTAGTGCAGAGGACCTTTGGGCCTTTAATACTGAACAGGTGACTAGAGCAGTGGCCGCCAGCCGTATCCCGACTTTAGTTGCAATTGGTCACGAAATCGACATTAGTCTGGCCGAGTTAGCAGCTGACCAGCGTGCCAGCACACCGAGTAATGCTGCTCAGCTTATTGTCCCCGATCGACGACAGGCAATGGTGGCCCTTAACAACGATAGTCAGAAATTGCATCGAGCGATTGAGAAATTTATTGACCAGACTAAACAGCTGCTTGCAAATAAGCAGGACCTTCTCACTGATCAAGTTGATCAGATTTTAAGCCGGGCTAAAGAACAACTGAACACTCAAATTCAGTTGTTGGCGGTACTCAGTCCTAGAGCAGCTCTTGACAGGGGTTATGCCATAGTTCGACAGTCAACTAAACTGGTACGCAGTGGACGAAATATTATTCCAGGAGCTATTCTAGATATATCTTTAATTGATGCTGACATCAAAACCGAAGTTCTGAAAGTTCAGCTTAACGCCAAGGAGCAGTCATAATGACTGATAAAGCCAATAAGCCACAAATAGATTATCAATTGCTCCGCAATGAACTAGATAAAATCCTCGATGAGTTGCAGGGTGGTGAAATAGACATCGAAGAAGCTATATCGAAGTATGAGCGCGGTCAGGTTATCGTAAAACAGCTCAAAGAATTTTTGGACGGCTCCGAAAACAAGATAAAAAAACTTAAGACCGACTTAAACAAGAAAGAGTCGAAATAAATCTATGCAGTGGGTAGTTCTGGGTGTGTTGTTTATTTTTTTTCTCTTTGTCTTTGTGGTTTTTTTTGGCCCGCCTTACGTGCCAACGCTGAGTCCGCAGGTCAAAGCAGCCCTAGACCTGCTCGACTTATCGCCAGGCGAGACGATGCTAGAGCTAGGCTCAGGTGACGGCAGAATTCTCAAAGCTGCAGCTCAAAGAGGCTGGATGGTTGTAGGATATGAGCTAAACCCAATATTAGTATTAATTTCGTGGCTGGTGACCCGCCGCTATCGTAAACAAGTAAAGATAGTATGGGGTAATTTTTGGTCCAAAAAATGGCCACCAGCGGAGGGAATATTCACCTTTATGATTGAGCGTCAGATGAAAATGCTTGATGATAGAATCGAAAAACTTCCATACCGACCAGTAAAAGTTGCTAGTTTTGCATTTAAACTACCTAATCGACGACTAATCAGGCAGAGTAAAGGAATTTATTTGTATGAATACCGTTGATGACTTGCACAGCACCATGTAACTGATATAACATGAGCGGTATGGACAGTTCAGCTGACAGCGGCGGATCGAGCGCGGTAGTATCAGTTCTTGTTCTTGAAACGCTTTTACTGGTAGTTTTAGTCGTTTTTGGGCTATGGGCCTACAGCAGCCGACAGCACTATAAAAACAATGTCGATCAACAGATATCTACGGCTGTGTCCGCCGCTGTACTAAAAACACAAGCCACTGACGCCAATAACTATGCCCAACAGTCCAAGTCACCGCTCGTCACCTACGTTGGGCCACAAGCTTACGGCAGTATAACCGTCCAATACCCCAAAACATGGAGTGCTTACGTTGATCAAACGGGGGAGGGTGGCGGATTAGTAAATGGGTTCTTTAATCCAGGTTTTGTACCGGCTATAGAGGCCGAAACTTCAGTATTTGCCCTGAGGGTTGAGGTGTTACAGCAGCCCTATAATCAATCGCTTGCACAGTTTAATAGTGATGCTATGAACGGCACCGGTACAGTTGCAGCCTATGCTCTGCCTAAATTGCCAAATGTTGTGGGAATAGAAGTTAAGGGTAATATTGGTAACGAGCAAACAGGCATAATGGTTGTGTTGCCCCTAAGAAACAACACACTTGAAATTTGGACCAGTGCGCCACAGTATGAATCTGATTTTAATACCTATATATTGCCAAACTTCAGCTTCTCGCCGTAGTTCAAGACTGTATAGAACGGCACCGGTGCTATACTTAAATCCATAGCATTGGGTAAATAGCCGGGGGAAAAATTTGCAAGCTTTTGATACAAAAACAGCGTCTTGTGCTGACCAATTTCTATTAAAGGCGATTGCCGAAGAGCTAAGGTTGCCGCTCAACCGCATAACACGTTTGGCAGAGTTGGGCTATCTGTTAAAAGATGAAAACGCACTTGCTAATCATTTAAAGGCAATTGAACATAACTCTAATTTAGCCATGCAACTAGTAGAGGGATATCTTATTGGCCTGCAGCTTGCTGGTAGTCAACAGAATTTAGATTTAGAGCCAGTATCGGTAGGCTCGGTCTTAAATGACGCTGCACACCAACTTTCCGGTATTGCTGGCGAGTACGGAATTGATCTGGAAATCCTAATACATGGCCGTCAGAGACTTATTATGGGTAATCCTAGAGCCCTGAGGGCGGCGTTTCTCAACATTGGTTCAACGTTAATCGCCAGTCAGCCAAGGAATTCTGGGCATAGTTCTGTAACGCTCGCCTCTTACCCACAGGGCGCCCTGATGATCGCTGGTGTTTACGGTAATCAAAGTATTGTAACCAGACGAGAATGGCGTCGTGCCCAGGGTTTATACGGTAGAGCCAGACAACCCATGAAAAGTCTGAGCGCCACTAACGGAGCCGGCTTATTTGTGGCTGATACTATATTTCGTGCCATGGCCAGCGAACTCAGGCCATCCCACCACCGTAAACAACACGGTTTAGCGGCCAGTTTGTCGCTAAGCCAGCAGCTGCAGTTAATGTAATCAAAATGGCACAAGTACTTTTAGTTGAACCGGATATATCACTAGCTGAGAGTTACTCTAAGGCTCTACAGCGCCACAATCACCGAGTGGTTGTTAGTAGCAGTGCCCAGACTGCAATAGATGCCAGTGATCAAACTAGGCCAGACATAGTAATCCTGGAGCTCCAGCTGGCTGTTCATAATGGTATAGAGTTTTTATATGAGTTTCGTTCATATCCTGAGTGGCAGAATATCCCTGTTGTCATACTAAGTATGGTACCACCCTCAGAATTTAGCAGTAATTCTGTTCTTTGGAAGGAGTTAGCCGTAGCCGACTATTTTTATAAGCCACATACCACGCTAAACCAGCTAATCGGTAGCGTTCAATACTTAGCCACCGCACCTGCATGAAGCAACATATAACCACTAGCATAGTCTTGCGTCGAACTAACTACGGTGAAGCTGATCGTATATTGACTATTCTTACGCCCAATATGGGTAAATTAAGGGTCATTGCTAAGGGGGTAAGACGAGTGAATGCCAAACTAGCCGGTGGGACCGAGTTGTTCAGCGTAAGTTCGATTACTTTTCTTGAAGGAAAAGCTGATCTCGGGATACTTATATCGGCTAGACTGGATAAACATTATGGGCAAATCGCTAAAGACATTGACCGGACAATGCTTGGATATGATCTGATCAAAGAGATTGATAGGATTACCGAGGATCAAGCTGAAGGGACCTGGTTTGAGCTCCTAAATCAAGCTTTGTCATCTCTTGATAACCCCGAAATTGGCCTAAGTATTATTCGTTTCTGGTTTCAAGCCCATACCTTACTCATAAGTGGCTATAGTCCCAATCTACAGACAGATAGCGAGGATAGGGCGCTAGATTCTGATGCACACTACAGTTTCAGTGAGCCAAAGATGTCTTTTGTCCCTGATAATCATGGAAAAATAGGTGCCGATCAAATAAAGTTTCTTCGTTTGGGATTTAGCGATCATAGTCCAATGACTCTACAGCGTGTTGCAAATGCCGAAGAGCTGGTCAATGATTGCTCCGGACTACTGCAAAGCATGCTACAAGTATCTCTACGTGCTTAGAGCCGGGCTTTGTATGACAAATCTCTATGGAACTGTAATTTCTGGTGGGTAGTATTCGGTAACTACCATCATCTGAGTCGGTTCAGTAATTACGCCTTTAACTATCGCTTCTCGAAAGCACATGATGGCTTCTACTAATAGCGGTTCAGTAACAAAGTATTCGCCCAAAACTCTTTCGTGTACCTCAGGTTTTGTCGGATCAATTATTATCGGGGCTTCGAACCCGTTTGCTCCTAACATTGATCATATAGTTTCATGGTTGGCAACAATATTCAAATGATTAACACCTGGAGCTTGGTACGCTATTACTTACTGTACGCCCGAAAACTAATCAGCTATAATTTGCCAGTAGTTATGCAACCGGTGTCATTGGAGGATATTACCAGTCTTGCAAAGAGACGAGGATTCATCTACCAAGGTAGTGAAATTTATGGCGGGCTAGCCGGTACCTGGGATTATGGACCACTCGGCACTGCCCTCAAGAGAAATATCACTAATCTGTGGTGGAAGACCTTTGTCGAAGAGCGCGACGATATGTACGGACTGGACACAGCTATTTTAATGCACCCGAAAGTCTGGGAGGCTAGCGGACATATAGCTACTTTCAAAGATCCTCTAATTGAGGATGTTAAAACTAAAAAACGTTATCGACTAGATCATTTATTAGAAGAAAATGGAATTAAGCCGGAGGGAATGTCGCTTGAGGAAATGGTCGAAAACCTAAAAGGTAAGTCATTAAAGAGTCCTGATGGTAACGAGCTAGGTTCGCCGGGTATGTTCAACCTAATGTTTAAAAGCCACATTGGGCCAATTGACGACAATAGTAGTGTTGTTTTCTTAAGACCAGAAACGGCCCAAGGGATGTTTGTTAATTTCAAAAACATATTAGACAGCTTCTACCCCGAATTACCATTTGGGCTTGCTCAAATGGGTCGAAATTTCCGCAACGAAATCAGCCCAAGAGATTTTATATTTCGGTCCAGGGAATTTGAAATAATGGAGTTTGAATACTTTATTTATCCAGATAAATGGGAAGCGGAATTCGACAAACTATTGAAAATGATGAAGAATTGGTTTCATGAAAAAATGGGTTTCACCTCTGAAAAAATACATGAACATGAGATCCAGGGAGCTGATAGAGCTCATTACAGTAAGCGCACTGTTGATTTTGAATACGCCTACCCAATCGGAGTTAAGGAAATAGCTGGCCTTGCATATCGAACTGATTTTGACCTAAAAAATCACCAAAAAATTTCAGGAAAGAATCTTGAGTATCGCCCAAAAGACGGTGGCCAGCCGTTTGTACCGCACGTCCTGGAGCCAACTTTCGGCATTGATCGTCACGTCTTGGCGGCGCTTTGCGAGGCCTATAAACAGGACGAGGTTGGCGGCGAAACAAGAACCTTCCTGGCTTTTCCAGTACAACTGGCGCCCATTAAAATCGCTGTCAGTCCACTACTCAAGAATAAAGAAGAGTTAGTCGATAAAGCCAAAGAAGTATTTCGCCTCCTAAAAAAGGAATTCGGGTCTGTAATGTGGGACGATAACGGTAATATCGGTAAGCGTTACCGCCGCCAAGATGAGATAGGTACTCCGTATTGCGTGACGATTGACTTCGATTCATTAGAAAATAACAGCGTTACAATAAGGGACCGAGATACCACAAAACAGGAAAGACATAACATTTCTGATTTAGTTAGTGTTTTTAGCAACTTACATTTTTAGGTAGATAAAGGAGGTAAATAGTGAAGGTAACTAAGTATCCACAGAGCTGTTTAATACTGGAACTAGATGGTAAACGACTTGCTATCGATCCCGGGTCGTTTGTAGCTCAAAAGTATAAAGCTAGTGATCTTTTGCCGCTTGACGGGATTTTGATAACTCACGAACATCCCGATCATGCTGATCCTCAGCTCATAAAGGGGCTTGTTGACCAAACTCCTATTCCTGTTATCGCTAATCAAAGTACAGCTAAACTTCTCGGAGACGTGGTTACAAAAATTATAAGTGACGGTGAGGAGACCGAAGTTGGCGGCTTTAAAATTAGTGCCAGAGAATTGCCGCACGTTGCCATGGTAGATGGAGCTCCGGGGCCACAAAATACAGGATATGTCATCAACGGTGCATTTTTTCACCCAGGTGATGGAATTAGTATAGACAACCTGAAAGTCTCTAGTGCGGCAGTACCAATAGCTGGTCCAGACATATCACCCAGAGACATCCATCATTTTATAAGTCAACTTGGCTGTAGTGTAGTTATACCGATTCACTACGATTTATTTCCGGCAGACCCGGAGTTCTATAAGACTCTTTTTGGCGATTGGTTTAAGTTGCCGATTAAGTTTATCCCTTTGAATTCTGGGGAATCGACAGAGGTTTGAACATATAACGATAAAAAGTTATTTAAATCCTTTGTTACAATAGACAAATGGAAAATTTCCCTAAAACAAATAATCTATTTCCAAAAGACTTTATGTGGGGTGCTAGCACTGCCAGCCATCAAGTAGAGGGCGGCACTATTAATCAGTGGAGTGTGTGGGAGCTAGCCAACGCCTCAACACTGGCTAAAACGGCCCATCGCCGGCTCGGGCATCTACCGATGTGGCCAGAGATCCAGAAACAGGCTGAGGACCCAGCTAATTATGTTTCTGGTGTTGGCGTAAAGCACTATGAGCGCTACGAGGAAGACTTCGATATTTTAAAGAAACTTAACCTCAATGCTTTTCGTTTTGGGATCGAGTGGTCACGGATTGAACCCGAGGAGGGTAAGTGGGATATTGCTGAAATTGATCACTACCACAAGTATATCGACTCGCTGGCAGAGAGAGGGATTACTCCAATGCTAAATATCTGGCACTGGACAATGCCGACATGGTTTACAGATAAGGGGGCATTTTTATATAGGCGGAATCTCAAGTACTTTGACAAATTTGTTGAAAAACTAGCAACCGAGTTTGGTCATAAAGTGAAGTACTTCATTACAATTAATGAACCTAACGTTTACGCTAACGCTGGCTATTTTATTGGGGAATGGCCGCCGCAGCAAAAAAGCCCATTTAGATCTATAAAGGTCTACTGGATGCTAACGCGAGCCCATAAACGAGCCTACAAAATATTAAAAAAGGAGAATCCTGAACTACAGATAGGAATTGCCGCCCAATTGGCTAATATTCAAGCTAAGCGTCCGCATAACTTCTTTGACGGACTGGCTACTAAAATAATGCGTTATGGTTGGAACTGGTGGTTTATAAGACGGATTAGGCATCAACAGGATTTTGTTGGCCTGAACTACTATTTTACCGATTACTACACCGGCATGATTAAGCGCGTAAATCCTAAAGTTCCTCTAAATGATCTTGGCTGGTATATGGAGCCAGAAGGGCTATACCCACTTCTGCTTAGAGCCTGGACTAGATACCGCAAACCGATTATCATAACCGAAAACGGCGTTGCCGATATGGACGATGAATATCGACGGTGGTGGATTGAAGAGACCATTGTAGCTATGACTAGAGCATTAAGCGAAGGCGTTAGGATTGTTGGTTATTTTCACTGGAGTCTGCTCGATAACTTTGAGTGGGCATATGGCTGGTGGCCTAAATTTGGCTTGATCGAAGTAGATCGTAAGCATGATATGAAGCGAACCGTTCGACCTAGCGCTACGTGGTTTGCAGACAAACTAAAGCATCTAAAATAGACTAATTCTCACAGTAAAATACCGAGCCAATACCAACTATAAGCTTGACCTTTATAGTAATACGTGTTATATTATTCACCATGACAGAAACAACACCATCTGGCCCAACACGACACAACCAAAAACGACAGCCCCTACGCGTCAGTAGAGGTGCCCTTGCGGGAATTGTGGCTGGATCTGCAGTACTCGGAGCTGCTTTTAAAGTGGGTTATGACCAAAAACAAAGTGCTAATAAAGCTCAATCGGCCGAGCAAGCCGAACAAGCTGCTCCATTCAATGCCCTAGTAACTAATCTCGAAGCCGTAAAGAGGGGTGAACCGATTCCAGCGCTAAACGAGAGCGTCGGAATAACCAGTAGGAGCAATGATACCAGCGCTGAAGTTGTACCACTGGTATTTACAGTCGGTAAAAATACTTTTTTTGCTTATTTTGACAGCCAAGAGCCAGATCTACGTACAGTTTCGGCTGATGAAGCTGCGGCTTCCATGACTATTAACCCGGTAATTAACACTGAGGGAATTGACAGTGAGCTTATGCCTGTAGAGCTTAA
>Ga0302326_10005150_pt1 | contig 29905 bp, 22 predicted proteins | sample Palsa_T0_3_FD_202264 | JGI IMG/M metagenome (GOLD analysis project Ga0302326, IMG submission 202264) | Peat permafrost microbial communities from Stordalen Mire near Abisko, Sweden - Palsa_T0_3 | ecosystem: Environmental > Terrestrial > Soil > Palsa > Peat permafrost | place: Sweden: Abisko... | reverse complement strand
CCACGATCGAGCTCAACGAAGACAAGCAAAGCGGGGTCAGCGCGCTATCCGATCTGGCCTCGATGGCAAGCGGTGGCACAGATGAGTTGAAGGTCAAGATCCAAACCGAGACCGCGGTCATAGAAGACGACACGATCGCGCTGAGCGTGATGAGCAAGATGGGAATGCTCCGCCTAGCGGGGACCGGAGGCTGGTTCGAAAAAAAAGTAGAGGGACCGGCCGTTAGCCTGGAAGCACTTCCAGCTAAGCGCCGAGAAGAGTTGATCGACGGTTTCGAAGGCAACCTGAAGGTCAAAGAGGTCGAGAACTCGCGACTGATTGCCATAACCTATACGAGCACGGACCCAGTTCGAGCCGCGGATATTGCCAACCAGATTGTCGCCGAGTACAAGTCTTACCTGCTTAGCTCGAACTACAGTTCATCGAATGACGTGTCGCTTTGGCTCGCCGGTAAGCTGACTGACCTTTCCAACCAGGTGACCAAGTCCGAGCAGGCTGTAGCGGAATACGAGCGTACCCATAATCTTTCAGCTTCGATGCCCGGTCTGGTTACGCTTGGAGGCGGATCTGGAGTTTCAGCCGGTGCGGGACCGGGATCAGGCGGCGGCGGGGGGGGTGGTAGCATCCACATTCCCGAGTTGGACCGTCTTACTGCATTGAACGAGGAAGTAACTCAGGCCGAAGCCCAGCGTCTTTCGGCGGAAGCAATCTATCGGTTGACGGAAACGCAGAATCCGGAAGTGATCTCGTCGCTGGGCGCCAGTTCTCTTCCCGGGCTCTCCAGTTCGACGGTCATAACACAGGGGAACGGCCTTGAGTTGCTGAACGCTCTGCGAGTGCAGGAATCGACGGTAAAGGTCTCGTATGCAGACGCCGCGACCAAGTATGGCCCAAAGAATCCGCGGCTGAATGAAATTGAGAATCAAATGAAGTCGCTGGATGACCAGATTCAAACCGAGATGGGGAAAATCAGGCAGCGGGCGAAGAACGATCTTACCCTAGCCGAGGCAAACGAGAAGGCGCTCGAATCTGCCTATGAAGGTCAAAAAGTAATTACCAGCAAGATGAATGACGACGTTGTTCAGCTTGGAATTCTGATGGAGCAGGCGAGCTCCAGCCGGGAACTCTACGACCTGCTTTATGCTCGGTTGCAGGAGGCCAACATTGACTCCGGGAGCACCGCGGCGAATATTACAATGGCCGATCCAGCGCGTCCTCCGGGCAGGGCCTGGGTTCCGAAGCGAACGCTATTCCCGATAATCGGTCTATTCTGCGGGCTCGCAATGGGAATCGCTTTGGCCTACCTGTTGGAAAGCCAGGATGACACACTGGCGGACAGCTTCCAGGTTGAAGAACTCGCCCATGTGCCGGTACTCGGTCTCGTTCCGTTCCATAAGAGAGAGGCAAGATCACGGACGGATGGTACGCTGGCAACCGAATCGAGTCCTTTCCTCATAGACCCGGACGGCGCCACAGCAGAGGCGTTGCGCAGTTTGCGATCGGGCCTGACGCTTTCCGGGGCTGGTCGCAGGCTGAAGGTTCTGGCCATAACCAGTGCGCTGGGGGGGGAAGGCAAATCATACACGATCTATAATCTGGGGCTTGCTTTTGCCGCGACCGGGTTGAAAGTGCTCATCATTGACGCGGACCTTCGGCGGCCGCGACAAGACTCGCTCTTTCGCGTGTCTCGGAAAGAGGGGCTATCGAATCTGCTTGCCGGGATTGGAAATTTCGACGATGTCCTGCAGCCGCATTCCGTGGTGCCCAATATTTTCCTGATGTCCGCAGGCCAGAGTACGCCGCTCGCTTCGGAGCTTTTGGAGTCGGGTGAAATCGCGAAGATTCTGCAAACGGCGCGGGAACGTTTTGACCTGGTACTGGTGGATAACGCGCCAGTCTTGCCTGTCGCAGACCCCATACAGGTCGCTTCCCACTGCGATGGGACAATCGGCGTTTTGCGATCGGGTCAGACTTCTCGAAAGGCGCTACGCCGCTTCGTCCAGATTCTCGCCCGGAACCGGATACATCTTCTCGGCATGGTCATTCAAGCAGTGGACATGTCTGCAAGCGAGTATCGGAGTGTCTATGGGTACAATGTGGAGAAATACTACGGTGAAAAATAGACTGAACCTCAGTCGCGGCTCCTTGCTGCCGGCCGCCATCGCGTTTTTGGTGGCGGCGATGGCAACTCCCGGGCAATCTCAGACCAGCAGCACATCGCTCACAGGAGCTGGCGCAGGTGCGTCGTCCTCCTCGGCCGGTGCGGGATCCGCTGGCAAGTCCGCGACATTGGTTCAAGGGACGATCCCATCCGTCCTCCCCAAGGACTTTGCTCAACTCCGGATTGAGCCCGGAGATCTGCTGAGCGTGAGTGTCTACGACACGCCCGAGCTCACGGATGCATATCGCGTTGACCCCGCAGGAGATCTCACGCTTCCTCTGTGCGGCAAAGTGAAGGTCCAGGGACTGACGGCACCTGAGGCAGCACGGCTTCTGGAAACTACGCTCAAGGATGCCCAGGTGCTGAACCGGCCACAGGTGAATGTCGACGTGCAGCAATATGCCGGCCAGTATGTAACTGTTCTTGGCGAAGTGGCCAGTCCGGGCCGAGTAACGGCGATTGGCCCGACAAAGCTAAGTGAAATCCTGGCCCAGGTAGGCGGCCTGACTCCAATAGCGGGCACGCACATCAAAATCCGGCACGCCACGGATGATTCAGAGCCGGAAATAGATGCACATTACTCGCGCAGTGAGAGCAATCAGCAGACCGATTCCATTCTAGTTCGTCCCGGCGACACTCTCCTCGTTCCGCGCGCGGGCATCGTGTATGTTTTGGGTGCTGTGAACAGGCCTGGCGGCTATGTGATGCAGGAGGACGGCAAGCTTAACGTTGCCGAAGCTCTGGCGCTGAGCGGAGGAACGGTTTTACAGGCCCAGACCGGCGGCTTGCGGGTGATTCGCCGCAATCCGGATGGAACCGTGCTGGATTTTGCACTTTCGTACGATGGAATCGCAAAGGGGAGCCAGACGCCTCTCGAACTTCAGGCGCAGGACATCGTCTATGTGCCGATAAGCAAGGTCAAGGCGATCTTATCGGACGCAACGTCGATTATCTCGACGGCTACCTCTGCGGCCATATATACGGTTCGCTAGCCCGGCAGCGCACCTTCGACGGGTCGATCGAAGACTTGAATACAATCGACCGCCCGCCGAAAGATGGAGATGCTTCAATGGACGCCCAGCCAGTCGTAGACCCCAAGATTCTTCGTCCGGTTCCCAGGTTCCTGCGAGCCGTACAGCACGCCATTGCCCGGTTTGGACCGCGCCCCCCGGCAGGCACGGACTTTCGCGTCTACCAGGCGCGCCCGTGGATGCACGACTACTCGGCGCTGGGCTTGACGACCGACTTCACAAAATCCCCTAGCCTGGGCGAGTACTGCGTAAATCTTGCTCGCCTCGTGCTTGGAAAGGGAAAACTTACCTCCCAGGGATCACACGACAACCAGAAGGTTCGTGACCTGCAGATTCTGCCCGCCCTAGACAAAGCCTTCTCGTTGCATCGGGAGCAATATGGGGAGGTGAATTCGTTCCTGGACACATTCTCCAACGACGGGTTCTATGGCTTCTGGGTCGCCGACCGCTACAAAACACCGCAGATTACGTGCGTGGAACTGATGCACGAGGTTGTCGTCCAGGGGCGTCTGATGGCCGAAGTTCTGCGGAAGCCGGAAGTGCAGTTTATCTGTCAGGACGTGCATGACATGGATGCTTCCGCAGTGGACATCGCTCTCTGCATGGGCGGGCTGTACCACATCACTGATCCGGACGCTGTGGTGGCGAAGCTCCGCTCCAAAGCAAAGTATCTTGTAGCCCACGCGGTAACCTCAGTCCTGTCGCAGGATCCTGCCTATTTTGTGACGCCAGCGCCCTATTGGCATCACGGCTGCCGTTTTAGCCACGAGTACTTTCTCGCCATGTTGCAGAGGGCCGGCTGGAAAATCGTGGAGAGCGGGCATGCGGTTTATCCGGCTCCGATTAACGAATACTCGAGCGGTTCCTCCTGGGCGCTGTGCGCTTGACACTGACCGTCGGCGCGCGGCTCTGTCAGCCGTCTTCGCGACTCGCCAGCCTGGGAGCGATCTCTTTGCAGCCCTGAGTGGACAGCCTTTCCTTCCGGTGCTAACTGTCTCGGCGATCGTGCAACTATTGGTGCTGACCCGGTTAGCGCCGAGGATGTTCCTGCTTCCACTCTCGCCTTGGTAGATTCCGACGCCGCAATCAAAGAGTATTGTCAGTGTTACAACCATGATTATGCGAGTGAGTCTGGATGCGAATAATCACTCTTGCCAGGCGTTCAATTCTGATGGTAGGCGCTTGGGATAGTGCAATTGTCTCACTGTCAGGATTTCTTACGAATGTACTGGCGGGGCGTTTTCTGGTCCCCGTTGAGTACGGTTTATTCATCACGGCCTTCATTGTTGCAAACATGGCCATGTTGATTCAGTCATCCTTCATATCTTCCCCATATGCCATCCTTGCGCCAAGGATGGAGGCAGCTCAACGACGTGAATATCTGGCGGGGTCGACATGGATCACATGCGGTTCAACGATCCCCGTCGCAATTATCCTGTCTACGGGAATGTATTTTTACTTCAGGAAGACACTCGCAGGGATGGGCCTCGCCACCGCGTTGGCTATCTTTGCATTCTATGTTGCGACGGTGATGCTGCAGGATTTTGTGCGGCGGGCCTGCTTCACACACAGGCGGGAGCCGGCAGCCCTTCTATTGGACATCATCAGTGCCGGAGGGCAAGTTCTCTTCCTGGTCGCGTTGCGTTCGCGCATGACGCTTGACATGGCGTTAATGATCGTTTCAGGAACCACAGCATTGGGGATCGGCGCTGTGTACCTTGTACCATTGCGCAACAAGAGTCTCCCAATTCGCCTTCAGCCGATGCGCCAAGCAGCACGGGAGAATGTTGTGCTGGGCAAATGGCTCTTTGTCACAGCCGGCGTTTCCTGGATTGCGAATCAGATCTATATTCTTGCGGTCGCCACATTCCAGACTCCGATTGTTGTTGCGCAGTTGGGAGCAGCGCGGACCATTGCCGCGGTTTCGAACCCAGCTATCATGACCGTCGAAAACATGGGAACGCCGCGCGCGTCGCGGCTTGTACACGAGAGCGGGGACGCTGCCCTGCGGAGATTCATCGGAAAGATCACGCTGGTTGGCTGCTTACCCTTTCTGGCGCTCGGAGCACTATGCTTTGCCTACCCTGATACTTTCATTCGCATTCTATTCCACCGTTCTTTTGGGGAGATCTCCACGCTGGTTCGGATTTTCAGTCTTATGCCTTTCATGTGGTTCGCGACCAGGTCGATTGCTGTGGGAATCAATGCCCTCAAGAAGCCCAGGGCCCTCCTTCCTGTTTATGCGATTATCGCTTGCACAACGCTGACGATCGGAGTTTATCTCGCGAAGCGATATGGCGCGCTCGGCGCCGCGTATGGGTTGCTTTTCAACAGCATTTTGATGGTCACCGGATTTCTCATCCAGTTTCTGAGGCTGACGAGGCGAGGATCGAGCGCTGTTCAGGCGAGCTAAGCTGAGTTTGAATTCCATCGAGAAGGTCCTTACGAATGCCGATCTCTGTCGTGATGCCCGCCTATAATGCTGTCCCGTTTATTTCGGAGGCCATCGAGAGCGTGCTTGCGCAGACATATCGCGACTTTGAATTGATTGTTGTCAATGACGGATCGACTGACAGCACTCTCGATGTTGTGGAGAGGTACGCGGCGCAGGATGAGAGGATCAAAGTCTATTCACACGCGAACGTTGGGACTGCGCCAACCTTGAATCGCGGGATTGAACTGGCAGATGGCGAATGGGTGTTTCTTATGCACGCGGACGACCGGATGCGTCCGAACCGGTTGGAGCGCCAACTGGATTTCATTGCCAAGCACCCTGAATTGGCTGTCGTGAGCAGCTTGGTTCGCCATATAGACAGCAAGAGTCGAGTCATTGGAAAAGATAACTCCAGACTCGTCACACCAGAGGCTGTGGAGAAGGTAGTCTCGGCAAACGAACTGATTGGCATCAGTCATCCTGCCGTGGCGTTTCGCAAGAGCGCCGTATTATCGGTGGGTGGGTACCGGCAGGCATTTTGGCCTGCGGAAGATACCGATCTCTGGAACCGCCTTGCAGAGAAGGGATATAAAGTACTGGTACAGCCTGAATATCTGCTCGACTATCGAATGCATGGCAGCTCGGCGTCAATCTCAAGGGTGCGTTTGACTCGTGCCAAGGTTCGATGGTTGAAGGAATGCATGCTGTATCGCCGATCAGGAAAGCAGGAGCCGGATTGGGAATCCTTCTTGGCGAGTCTGCGTTCAGCTCCTCTTCCTACTCGCTTGAATCGCGGTCGCAAGGACATGGCCAAGGCATGCTACAAAGCTGCAGTGCTGCACTTCGCGCAGCGGGAGTATCCAAGGCTGTTCATCAACCTGCTGATGGCAGTAGTGCTGCAACCCGTTATGACCATCTCGCTGGTGGCGTCAAAGCTCGCGTATGGGGGCAGGAAGGACGAAGTCTAGAACCGGCCTCATAAACAGGCATATCGACTCGCCGAGATCATTCGACCCGCTCTGTTGCGGGTCTCACAGTCGGCCCAACAAGATCTGCGGCATTTATGAGACCGGTTGCAGTGTCGTTCGCCTTCGAAGGAGAGTAGCCAGCACCATCGAGCGGTAGATCGTTCCGGCCTGCTCATAGAGAAAGAACCTAGATGGGGGAGAAGTGCAGGAGATTGTTTTGCCGCCATTGCAGCCGCAGGTTATGCCATTGAGCGATTTTCTTGCGGCGCTATTCCGGGCACTAAAGGCTGAAGGAGTGCGCTTTTGCGTTTTGCGGAATTATGAAGGATTTCCCGAGAGCAATGCCGGCAACGACATCGATTTTCTGATTTCTCAATCTGATTTGCCTCGTGTCATCCGTGCCATTCAAAGCGTTGCCGGAACTCGAATTGTAGGCTACACAGAGCGACCGTATGTGATGATGGTTTTCCTGGAAGGGGTATCGCAGGGAGGGTCGAATCGTGCGCTGGAACTCGATTTCGACCTTTGCCTTTCTTGGAAGGGGTTGATGTATCTGGCCACGGATTCCGTGCTCGAAGCGGCAACTCCGCGCCAAGCAGGCAGTTTGACCTTCCTGGTGCCATCACCAGTCCACGAGGCGATCATTTCTCTCTTAACGAGTCTGCTTATCTTCGGCCGGGTTAAGGAGAAATACTTCCCTCATGTTCAGCGGACGTTTGCAGGCAATAGGGGCGTGACGATTGCGGCTCTTACGCCACAATTCGGGTTGAAAGCTGCAACAGGAATGGTTGACGCAGTGATCTCGGGCGCGGAGCGAGAAGTGAATAGCCGAGTCCGACCACTCCGAACCACTCTGGTTCTTCGAAATCTGTGGCGCGGACCGATGCGCGGCACAATGGCAATCTCCCGGCACTATGCGCGGGAGTTCGCAATTCGCTATTCACCGAAGACCATCGAGACCGTATGCATCATGGATTCTGCCGGTTTCGACAGCGCGGCAACGGTTGAGGCCTTGATGCCGATTCTTAAATCGGTGGCGAGCGTGGTGGAAAAAGGATCTCTGCGTTCGCAGCGGACGGGAGCACGCGCGTCATTAAGAAACGAATCGAATGCCGGTTCCCAGACATGGACTCCAAACAGCTTCTTCGCATCGGTCGCGAGGGTTATGCTGTTGCTCTGCACGGAGTGGATAAGGCGTTTCAAGGGAAATAAGAATCTCACGCTTCAAATTTGCGATTGCGATTTCCAAGACCTTGTCGTTGATTCCCGGAGAAGCAGGTATGGAGGTCCCATGTCGTTTGCGAGGCTTGCCGTTAAAATGTTTCCATCCCTTGACCTTTGGATATTGCTGGACAGACCTGCGATCGAATTGCAATCGAGGGATGAGGAGCTTTCGCCCGCGGAAGCCGTTCGGCAAGTTGAACAGCTTCGCTCCTTCGTAAAGTCGAAGAGGCGGTTTATCATTCTTGACGCCAGCCAGCCCGCCGGGACTGTTCAAGAACGCGCCTATGCAGCCATCGTCAATACTCTTTCCGAGCGAACAGACAATGAACTCAAGAAGCGCTTCGATCGCCCGCTTCCGTAACTGCATCATGACCCCGCGATCGAAGGAGACATCAAGCTGAGAATCGTCATTCTTGGTCCTGACGGAGCCGGGAAGAGTTCCGTGATTGACGGGTTAATAGGTAGATTGAACCTGGAGGGGCGAGTTGTGAGGATGCGCCACTTGAAACCGCGATACGTGGCGCAATTTCGCGGCCAACCAGCGATCATTGTCGTTGATCCGCACGGCAAGCCGCCTCGTGGAGCGTTGTCTTCTCTGGTTAAGATCTGGGTATGGCTCTTCGAGGAGTGGTACGCCAACTTCTTTCAGGAAAAAAGGGAGACATTGCTGGTCTGTGACCGTTACTTCCACGACCTTCTCGTTGACCCAAAGCGTTATCGGTTCGGAGCACCATTATGGACGGCCGAACTGGTTGGAAAACTGATGCCGCGGCCCAAACTGTGGGTTCTTCTGAATGCACCGGCAGACGTTTTGCAATCGCGGAAGCAAGAGGTCATTCCGGAGGAGACCGCGCGGCAATGTCAGGCATACCTTGCCTTCGTTCGTAAACAACGAGAGCACGTAATCGTGGATGCCGCACAGCCGTTGGAGCAGGTGATTGCAGACGTGGAGAATGCCATCAGGGTGGCTGTGACCGAAAACGGATGCAACCGTGGATGAGGTAAACCGCTTCTACCGGGCGCAGGAGCAACCCGCCGGAACCCATCTCGCGCTCTGCTGGAGAGGGCGAGTTCGCTACACCGTTCCGCGTGAAGCCGCCGCGCAGCAGGCATGCTGGAAGGTCTTTCAGCCCGGACGACTAGAGTTTCCTTTGCGCGCAATGGCTCGTTTCCCTCGTCTTCTCGCTGCGGTTAATTGCGTAGAATCGGAGAATCTAACATCGATCAGGGAAGCAATCGGGAAAGAGGCTGGGCTATCGTGCTGTCGCGCCGGAGCTGAGGGAGTTTGGACAAAGGACACGATTCTGTTCTTGGACAAGAAAACAGTTGAGCCGGTCTATTTGGTAAAGGCGGGTTCCATTGGAGCTGTTGACGCTCTCCTTCGGAATGAAGCGAACTGGCTGCGCGAACTGCGGAAGCAACCACGGCTCGTTGATCACATTCCTGAGCTTATCGCCCGCGGCACCGGTAGAGAGTTCTGTTTTCTGGCTCAATGTGCGCTATCCGGCGAATTCGATCTTAGACTGGGAGAATCGCAGTTCAAGTTCTTGCGAAAGTTTCAAGACTTCTCTCTGCAATCGGCGCGATATGAAGACTCCCGCCTTTACCGAACGCTTGATTCGCGCATAAGGGATCTTTCAGGATTACTTCCGGCGGAGTGGTCGAACCGTATCAAGATCGGAATGCGGCGGATCGAGCAGTCGCTTTCTGGGGCGCCGATCGTTCTGGTGGCGGCACATAACGACTTCACTCGATGGAATATCAGAGTAGAGCGCGATGTCGCTAAGGTCTTCGACTGGGAATACGCCGACTATGAACAACTTCCTCTGTTTGACCCGCTGCACTTTGCCCTGGCGCCAATGGCATTGCGAAGTGAGCCGTCGGCAAAGCTAATCTGCAAAATGCAGGAGACTGTTGGGCTATGTCAGCAATCGTTGGGGTCAGACAGGTGTTACGAACCGGAGACTCAGGCGCTTGCATATATGATCAATTTCTGCACTCTCTATCTTTGGGCTGACCGCGGGAGTCGCAATTCGCACCCTTCTCTTGTCAGTTATGCCCGAGTTATCGATAGCATTGTTCGCTCTCATACAGAGTGATAGGCACATGGATTCTGCGATGAGTAACCCTGGGAAAATTGGAATTGTCACGGTCACCTATAACAGTGGGAAGGTGCTCGATCAGTTTCTGCAGTCGCTAGCGGCCCAGACCCACGCTAATTTCGTAGTCTATGCCGTGGACAACGCGTCGCAGGATGACTCAATAGCACGAATTCAAGCATGGAACGACGAGAGACTCCGTGTGATCCCAAATGGGGAAAATGTGGGCATTGCAGAGGCGGACAATCAGGGAATACAAGCCGCGCTGGCTGATGGTTGCGAGTACGTGTTGTTTCTGAACAACGACGTGGAATTTGAACCGGAGACCTTGGCGGTCCTTACAGCGGAACTCGATGCGCTTGATTGCGATCTGCTTGCGCCCAAGATTCTCTACGAGGATCGACAGCACATTTGGTCGGCAGGCGGCACCTTCAAGGCGCTGAAGGGATATTTTGGCTATCACATCGGCGAGGGTGAGCTTGATCGAGGCCAATATGAGACCCGAGTGCGGATAACAAATGCACCAGGCTGCTGCATTCTGGCTCGAAGCGCAGTCTTCGATAGGATCGGAATGATCGATGCAAAATACTTTGTCTACCATGAAGATTCAGACTTCCTGTTTCGCGCGTGGCGGGCTGGGCTATCGATGTTTTACACGCCCCACGCGAGGATCTTTCACAAGGTAAGCTCACTCACGGGCGGTTCCACATCCCCTTTCACCATTCGCTACAACGCACGGGGGCATGTTTACTTCATGCTGAAAAATCTTGGGGTAATGCGGTGCTTGTTTTTCCTTCCGGCGCTGCAACTGCGGATGGCGATGAAACTGCTTCTTCGCTCAATTGGCTGGGACGAGTTCTTGATTCGAGAGCGGGCATTCTTCGAGGGCATTGGCGTATGGCTATCCTAAGTGATTCTAGATTCAAGTGCAGCGAACCGATGCCAGAGCTCAGTTCAGACTTGCTTAGGGAGTGCGCATGAGAGTCTTGCTTTCGGCCTATGCGTGTGAGCCGGGGAAAGGGTCTGAGCAGGGAGTCGGCTGGCATTGGGCAACGGAGCTCGCTCTTCTTGGGCATGAAGTCGATGTCATTACACGCGCCAACAATCGAGGCATAATCGACAAGGCCATGGCGCGTAATCCGATCGCTGGCCTGCACTTTCACTATTACGATCTTCCTTCGTGGGCCAAATGGTGGAAGCGCGGGCCGCGGGGCTTGCATCTCTATTATTCGCTTTGGCAGCGCGGTGCATATCGCTTGGCCAGGCACCTGATAGACAAAATAGAATTCGACGTTGTCCATCATTTGACATTTGGCGTGTTCCGTCAACCGTCGTTCATGGGCCGGCTTGGGTTGCCATTTGTTGTCGGCCCGCTTGGCGGCGGGGAAAGAACACCGCCTTTGCTGCGCAAGGGCTTTGGGACAAGCAACGCTTTCCAGGAGACGCTTAGAGATGTGTCCAACAACTTGGCCCGCCGGAATCCATCGGTTGCCGCTATGCTGAGGGAAGCTACATTGATCCTGTGTAAGACACGGGAGACGATCGCGATCCTTCCTGCCGCTTATCACGAGAAGAGCCTGGTTCGCCTTGAGATCGGGCTGGAGCCAGAGCGAATCACGGGCGAGTCCACTCGCGCAGCGGGGAGCGCGGACTTTCTGTATGCAGGGCGCTTGATCTATTGGAAGGGATTGCATTTGGCGTTGAGGGCGTTTTCCGAGCTCAAGATCGATCACCCGTCCGCAACATTTGCGATCATCGGCGCAGGGCCGGATGAACCGTGGTTCAGACAACTTTCCGTGACGCTGGGGATTCAAGAATCGGTTCGATGGCTTGGCAAGATTTCGCATGAGGACATCTGGTCGCATTACCGTCGCTACACAGCATTCGTGTTTCCAAGCCTGCACGACTCCAGTGGGAATGTTCTGCTCGAGGCAATGTCACAGGCGCTGCCGGTGATTTGCCTTGACACTGGCGGCCCCGGTTCGTTGGTTTCGCCGTCATGCGGCATTAAGGTTCCGGTTGAGAATCGGAGCGAAGCGGACGTGGTCAGGGATCTGGCGGCTGCCATGCAAACACTCGCACGCAACCCTGAAACCCGAGCGCAGATGAGCCGTGGTGCGCTGGAATTTGCCAAGAATAAATCTTGGAGGCAGGTTGTATCCAGCGCTTATGCGGACATTACGGGCGCGCTGGGTGACTCTGCAAAATCCAAATAGGATGGAGTGAATCTTCCGATGCGGATGTGTTGTCTTTCATAACTCAATCGAAAAAACCGGAAGCCGCGATTCACGCGAAACTGCTCGTTCAGGCGCTCTCGATCCTGAAAAGGAAATTATTTGATTCGGAATGGCGACATCTCGTCCTGGCAGCCCAGTCTCGGTCATGCATTGATTCGTACGGCCCTATTCAGGAGACTCGCTGCCTTTGTGTTTTATTCATTCATCACAGTCACATCCCTGGCAATTTTCATCCCTCTCAATCCGAGAATGCCAAGCAAAGGACTCGATGCATCATGGGAGTTTGCCATGAATGAAGCTGTTGCTCGACATCTGACCTTTGGGAAGCAAATCATGTTTACCTATGGGCCTTATGCGTCAATCGGCACCCGAACTTATTCCCCGGCAACGGACCGGCGAATGGTGTTGGGCAGTCTCTTTGTTGCTGTTTCGTTCCTGGCAGGATTGCTATTTCTGGCACGCGGCAAAAGGCGATACCTTATACTCCTTCTTCTTCTCTTCCTCGCAACGTTCGGGAATCCAGAATTACTGCTCTTATCGTATTCGTTTCTTCTCACAGCTTGTGCAGTGAAATATATGAACCCGGAAGCGGGGGGTGAACCAGCAGAGCTCAATTGGCGACGAATATTTGCAGTTGTCTTAATGTGGTCGACCCTTGGATTGCTGCCTCTTGTCAAAGGGAGTCTTCTACTTCCGTTTGCAGCGTCCGTGGCTATACCTTGCGCATTATTCTTGTGCAAGCGACTCTATTGGCAGGGTATCGCCTTACTGCTTCTTCCAATCGCATCTGCCGTAGGCCTTTGGATCTACGCCAGTCAATCACTTGGGAATCTACCGGCCTTTCTGCGCGGAACCTTCTCACTGACATCCGGCTACACGGAAGCTATGTCGTCCTCGTGGCTAATATTACCGAGCATCGTCGGCGAAGGGCTCGTAACCACCTTCCTTGTTGTATCAGCATTAATGTGCTGGTCGATGCGCCGAGCCAATCGATTGACAGTGATATCAAAATGGGCGTTAGTAACTATTTTCGTCTTGTTTCTGCTCGTGATATTCAAACATGGATTTGTAAAGGCAGGCGGCGTATCGAGTGCGTTCTGTTCTCTCGCCGTTTTAATTATGATCGTAGGGCTTCTCCAAATGGATAGGTGTCTCATCTGGTCATTGACGGTCGCCACGATTCTCACGGCAGGGACATCTGTTATGCAAGATTCAGTGCTGTTCAAAGAAGTGCATGAGAAATTTGGGCCCGGCGCAACCTGGAGCGGAGAAAGGAGAGCGGATATTCTCGAATTCTGCACTGAGAGAGCGATCGAAGCCTATTCTCGAACCACATATCAGAGCACCTGGAGGACCTTCGCCGACTTTTGGGAGGGCCTGCGCTTAAGGATCGGTCAGCGAAATGACCTTGAGGCTCGGTATGCAAAAGCAATAAATGATATTAGGAGCGGTGATCCCCTACCTCCGCTTATCGGAAGCGCGGATGTTTATGAGTCGGAACAATCGGTTTTGCTTGCATCGAATAATGAATGGAACCCCAGGCCGATTTTTCAAAGTTATTCTGCTTATACTCCAATCTTGGCGAGACTCAATGAGCAGCACCTTCGGGGTCAGGAAGCACCGGATTGGGTACTGTTTGACCTGCAAAGCATAGGCGGACGGTTTCCCGCGCTCGATGATGGAGTGAGTTGGCCGGCGCTGCTGGATAATTACACCTTTGTCTCATATGACGGTCAGTTTGTTCTCTTGCACAAAAAGCCGGTCATTCACGCCATCAGCGAATACAGCAGCATTTCTAGCCAGACATGTAAGACGGGTTCTACGGTTGCGCTACCCGCAACGGACGGCCTGTTGTTCGCTGAAATTGATCTGAAGCCGACGCTAGCAGGAAAGGTGCCCATCGCGCTTTTTAACCCTCCGGAGCTGCGTATAACCGTTGGTTTACAAAATGGAAAGACACTCAGGTTTAGGACAGTTTCGAATATGATGAGGACCGGTTTCTTCGTGTCGCCGTTCGTTGGCAATACAAAGGAGTTTGCGTCTTTGATGGCCGGAAGAAGGGACTTTGGGGTCGAAAACGAGGTCAAGAGTATTTCTATCGCGCCAACATATGGCGGTCCGGTTTTTTGGTCGGACACATATGAACTGACGCTGAAACATTATGGCGCTGAATGAGCATTTTCCCACATTCAGGAGGGAATGTCGGGAAGCACCTCTAGCGTTTATTCGGGACGTCAGGCGGGGTAAGTCATTTGGGCGACTAACTGCACGGCGTTAGATTCTGTGAACATCGAAAAAGATGGGAATAGTGGCTTCTAGACACTTAATCTCTGCATTGTTTATCAAAGTATCGAGGGCGATGGAAACAGTCGCGATCAAGGAAACGTTTTCATGGTTAAATCGTAATCCGTCTCCTTGAAGGAGTTTTTATGAATCCGGTTGAAAATATTGTCGTCATAGGCGGTTGCGGACATGTGGGGCTGCCGTTCGGAATGGTGCTGGCCGATCATGGAATGCAAGTGGTTCTGCTGGATGTTGACGGAGCCAAGGTCGCTTCAATCAACCAAGGATTGATGCCATTTCGCGAAGCTGGAGCAGAGGCTCTTCTGCCCAAGCTGATTGGGAAGTCCCTCAGAGCCACCACCGATCCGGAGTGCCTCCGTGCTGCGGAGGTAGTCATTTCGGTAATCGGCACGCCCGTGGATGAACACCTCAATCCCACCGTCTCGGCTTTGTATCGCAGCCTTGACGATTTGATCGAGTACGTGCCCGACGGCTCGCTCCTTGTGCTCAGAAGCACCCTTTATCCGGGAGTTACTCGTCTAATCAAGGACCGGATTGAAGAGCGGAAGCGCGAAATTCACGTCGCCTTCTGTCCCGAGCGGATCGCGGAGGGAAAAGCCATCGAAGAACTGACCAGCCTTCCTCAGATCATTTCTGCCTTTGAGCCAGTTGCACTCGCTAAGGCGCGTGAAGTCTTCAGCCGGATCGCTCCCTCTCTCATTGAATTGGATCCCCTCGAAGCCGAGCTTGCGAAACTCTTCACGAATAGCTGGCGCTATCTTAATTTTGCCGCTTCCAATCAGTTCTATATGCTGGCCGAGAGTTATGGCCTTGACTTTTACCGAATCTACAACGCGGTTACGCAAGAATACCCTCGAATGCGTAGTTTTGCGCGAGCGGGGTTTGCCGCCGGTCCGTGTCTGTTGAAAGATACGCTGCAGCTGTCTGCCTTTTCCAGCAATAATTTCTTCCTCGGTCATGCGGCCATGCTTGTAAACGAAGGCTTACCTAACTTCATCGTCACTCAACTCCGGTCAGAGGGACTGGCGAAAAGCACAGTAGCAATTCTAGGAATGGCGTTCAAGGGCGACTCGGATGACAACCGCAGCAGTCTGTCATATAAGTTGAAGAAGTTGCTTCAGGTTGAAGCGCGAAGCGTGCTCTGTACCGATCCGTTTATCACCGATGCAAGGTTTGTGACCCTTGAACAGGCCGTAGAGCAGGCCGATGTTATTATCCTAGGCGCGCCGCATTCTGCTTATCGCGGCCTGCAGTTCCCGAAAGGGAAGAGGGTTGTGGACGTTTGGGGATTCTGGCGATAGAAGCACGATCAGGCGGATGAGACCAAGGAGGACGAATGAAGGTTCTAGTTACCGGCGCGGCAGGATTTATATGCGGTTATTTGATTCAGGAGTTGCTTGAAACTGGCAATGAAGTAATTGGGTTGGATAATTTCAGCAAGTACGGCCGCAGCCAAAAGTCTTATGATAACCATCCTCATTATCAGTTTGCAAAAGGGGACGCCAAGGACGCAGAATTGTTGAAGAGTCTTCTGGCCGATTGCGATCATTTTGTGGCGGCGGCGGCGATGATTGGCGGAATTTCTTACTTTCACGAATTTGCATATGATCTAATGGCGGAAAACGAACGCATAACTGCGAGCGCTTTTGATGCGGCTATTCACGCGCACAAGAACAATAAGCTCCAGAAGCTCACCGTGCTTTCCTCTAGCATGGTTTATGAGTCCACCACGGAGTACCCAACTCCCGAAGGCGCGGAGCAGAGATGCCCTCCGCCTAAATCGACCTACGGCTTCCAGAAATTGGCCACGGAGTACTTTGTTAAGGGAGCGTGGGAGCAATACAAGTTGCCTTACACGATTGCGCGCCCCTTCAACTGCGTGGGGATCGGCGAAAAGCGGGCGTTGCGCGATGTCGACGTATACAGCGGGAACGTGAAACTGGCGATGTCGCATGTTGTTCCGGACCTGGTGCAGAAGGTGCTCAAGGGGCAGGATCCGTTGCACATTCTCGGTGAAGGTAATCAGGTGCGGCACTATACTTATGGAGGAGATCTTGCGCGTGGAATTCGAATCTGCATCGAGCACCCGAACGCACTTAATCAGGACTTCAACTTGTCCACTGTCGTGCGCACCACCGTTTTGGAATTGGCGAGGGTTATCTGGGATAAAGTACACAAAGGAGCCAAGCCTTTTCGGGTGGTTCACGATCCGGCTTACGAATACGATGTTCAGGAGCGCTCTCCCTCGGTCGATAAGGCGGATAGGTTGTTGGGCTATCGCGCGGAGACTCCACTGAGCACGATCCTCGACGAAGTCATTCCGTGGATTGAGGAACAAGTGGCACAAGGGCAAATCTAGTGAGTTAGTTCCGCATACATAAGTGCACATCCGGGCTAAAGATTCGAGCGTTCATTTTCATCCATCAAAACGGCTGCTTGTTGGGACGAGGAAGTTGAGCGCCGTAGATTCTGCGCACACGCTCTGCGGTCTTGGGTCGATTTTCGATTTGTGAATGCCTGAAGTATTTCGAAGCACCAAAAGGGAGAAGATTTCTTGGCTAGCGGAATGGTGAACAGCCGAACGGGCGAATTGACGATCATTATCCCTGTGTACAACGAAGGCGCAGGGTTTGAGGATCTTTGGAGTGAGGTAAACACTCACTTGCAATGTCCATTCCGAGCATTGGTTGTTTACGACTTCGACGAGGACAATACTGTACCGGCAGTGCTAGCGGTCGTTGCACGCGGCGAGAAGCGCCTCTTTCTGGTGAAGAACGATGTCCGGCGAGGCGTAGTGGGCGCTCTGATAACTGGCTTCCGTCAAGTTGAGAGTGGACCCCTATTGGTAGTCATGGCTGATCTCTCAGACGATCTGGCTCAGGTCGGCCGGATGTTAGAGTTATACCTCCAGGGATATGACGTGGTTGCGGGCAGTCGGTATATGAAGGGTGGACGAATCGTGAACGGCCCGGTGGTGAAACAGGCGCTGTCGCGAATTGCCGGAGTCAGTCTATGTTGGCTGCGACGAATTCCGACACACGACGCCACCAACGCCTTCAAGATGTACGACAGTTCGATGCTGAAGCGATTTACGCTTGAAAGTCAAGGCGGTTTCGAACTGAACCTGGAGATCACGGTTAAGGCATTTTTGGCGGGCTACCGTATTATCGAGATCCCGTCCGTGTGGCACGATCGCACACAGGGAAAATCCAAGTTCAAGCTATGGTCCTGGCTGCCGCATTACCTGCGGTGGTATTTTTATGCCTTTCGCCCCCGGACAAAGGCCTGACTTTGCTTTTCGCGTTTTGGAAGAATCGGACTGCAACCCAATGGCCTGGGCAGAATTTGTGACGCCTCAATCGCGGAGGTCAGTTCCAGATCTGCGGATTCACAATCGCTGTGCGGCCTGTGAGCGAAAAGCCCATACCAGCCTCAGGATTCCGTGTCATGACTTATTATTCACGCTGCAGGAACTAGCGCATGTCTTCATTTTCGCAGCTCTTGATTTGCGGCCTGAAACTCCGTGTTTTCAATAGCAGAAACTCGGCCCCAAGATCGTTCCCGGCCCTCGATCATCAACGGAGTTGGAAGTCACCACCGGCCACATCGCGCGCGGCTGACGACGACCGCGCACGCTGCTATACTTGCTGGCAACATGAAGGGAAAGCGCACGCCGGTGAACACTTTGTAAACAATTCTAACCGCACGCAAGGTGCAATGTGAAACGCCTGTTCTTTTCCGCCGTCTTGCTTATAAGCGCCCACTTGCTCTGTATGCGGATCATGCCCGCCACCATCGCCAATTCTGAAGGGGGAAAGGGTCACATTTCTCGCAGTGAAGAGGAATCGTTGCATGACGCCCTTCTCACCGGCGCAGCAGGAGGATTGGATTTCTCAGGCTCGCTGGCATCCGAAAGCCGAGAATGCGGCGCGTTCAGAGCCTGCCAATTGAGTGAGGCAATAGATACCTTGTCCGAGGTATCCGATGAAGCACCTTCAGCAAATGACCACGGGGCTGGCGCGCGCTACGATGTAACCCAGTTTGGGGCGACGGGAGATGGTTCAACGGATGATACAGCAGCAATTCAAGCCGCGTTTACGGCATGCTGGAATGGCAGAAACCCTATTACACCCGGCGGCACTTTCGGTGGCGCCGTGGAGTTTCCAGGCGCCCGAGCATATGTGATTCGTTCCACAATCTACATTTAGAAGGCTGCAGATTGGAAGGTAACGTGGCTGCGCTATGGCCCTCTCCAGTCCTTTGGAACGGTCCCGCGGCCGGCACCGTCTTTAACATCACTAGCTTTATCGTAGCTCCAAATTCACTTCCGTACTATCCCGCATATTCTCCTCCTCCATCCATTGCGCCGCCTTACACGGTCACATTCCCGATTGCGAATTCGGTGAGCGTGAATAGTTGGGTTCTAATTCAAGGGTTTTCATCTTCCACGGGCATTTCAATCAATAACACGGTTGCTCAGGTTGTCGTAGCTTCCGGAAGCTCCTTCACAGTTGTCGTGCCATTTCGTCCAGCATCGGAAGGCACAATCACCGATTCCGGCACCGTGACTACGATCAACGTGATGTTTGCCTCGGACACGCACTCCCGGTATTACGAGGATCTCAGAGATATTGAGTTTCGTAACAAAAGGGGGATTCCGAAAGCGAACTACGCGGGTGTGGATTTCTATTTTGGCTCTCGCGTAGATACAGGGACAAAAGTGTGGGGCGCATGGGCAGAGGTCCCATTGTATTACGGGTTTTACTTCTCCTTAGGTGGAATCGACATAGATTTTGACAAAGGGTGGAGAGTGGACGACCCCGGAATCGCGGGCATTTACTGGAGGGTGGCGGGCGGGGATAACTTCGGTATCGCCAATGGAACGGTCTCCACCAACCAGGGAGCCGGCGTTATGCTGGATAACTCGGCTTGCAATCAGGGAAATATCGTTCGATTTTCATCTCGTAATATGGGGATGGAAGTGGAGAATTTGGGATTAGCACCCGGCATGGGTATGTTCATGCTCCTTGACTGCCCCAAGGATATGTTTCCGGTTCAGTTCGCCATTGACTTGGAAAATACCAGAACCGCAGCCGATCAAGGATCAGTAAACTATTCGACCCTTGTTATGTCGCCCCCGAATGACCTTGCCCTGAACTTGAACATCGTTAACGGGATTTTTCCGAATGGCACTCTTAGCCTCACTCCAAACACAACCCAGCGCTGGGTGGGAATTCCGGCCTTGACTCGCAACGACGCCTCGGGGCCGCAGGGCGTAATCCCCAGCCTCGTCTACGCGCCGTCTCTCACGAGTGCAGGAGATCTGGGGAAAAACTACAACAATGGAAGGGCCATGTCGCAGTGCCTCGGAGATTGTAACATCGGTCAGCTCTGGCAATACGGCGCGCAGGCATCGGCATTCCTGTTCACCGATACCGCCTTCACCGCCCTGCCAAATGCAACAACCTTATTCGCCGGCCAGATTATCGCACCTCCGAGCAATTGGAAGGACGCCCGGGGAGACCGTTATGTTATCGATGTTGTGTATCAGACGGGAACAACCGGCACTCCAAACCGCGGAGCAACGACCTGCAGAAAAGCTAACGTCTCAGGCCAGCTTGTCTGTACAAGCGCCGACGACTTGACCGTGGGCCAGCATATAAACGTGGGCGCAATTACGAACGCAATGATCACGCGCTTAGACACAAGCGATCCGGGTGCAGCGTTATTGACCGTGAACAAGAATGTTGGAGCAATCTCGACGGCGACTCCGCTCAACTATTCTGCCCCTGTCCTTGGCCCTGAGATTCAGTTGCCAACGAAGTCCTCGGGCGCTCCGAACAGCGCGAATTGTCCCGGTTGCACCGGGAGGAGCATGCGAACCGCGCAAGCATTTTGCACGGGCACCGCCAAATCATCGTCCACGCTCACAATGTTTGGAGCCGGGGCAGACTCGGCATCCTGTTCCTCAGTTGTCATGGCGGGGAGCACCGCGCAACTGTTGATGAACACCAACGGTAGTTTGAGCGACCTATCCGTTCGTTGCGCTCATGCGGGAGTTAATCCCTCGAGCGGCGTATTCAGCATTTGGGATCTGCCATCCGGCGCCGCGAATTCTGGTGCAGGCTCGGGGGTCAATACCGGGCTAACAGTAACTTATGGGATTTCGAGCGCAGATACCGCACTATTCGATGCAACACATACTTACTCATATTCAAAAGGGGATTTGCTCCGAATACAATTCACAACGCAGCCCAACGAGACATTAGGTGATTGCGTAGCGAGTTTCAACTATTAACAGTTCTTGAATCGTCAATCACGCGAGGCATCGCGCATCGATATTGCCCTATCTCAATCCGATTGTAGGGCGCATTCCAGGAGCTCCAATCAGCAGCGGGCCGCCTCGCGGGAATTGGCGGCGGGAAAAAGTGTCAAAAGCGAATTTGACTTCCCGCAATGGGCGGAATATATTCTGCCTTGTGTCTTGAAGGCCCGGAGGCGGTTGTGTTCCTTACAATCAAGCAAGAGCCCCGAGACAGACGACTAAGTTTGGGGCGAGAATATTCTCCCAATTTCAAGCGTGTGCCGTTTGTAAGTGACAGGTGACGGAGTCGTCGCAAGTTGATCGATTGTTTCATCAATCCGTTGGAATTCGGCTGGAGAATCGTGCGCCGTCGTCTCTTGCTCCATTCAACGGCCTGAGCGCCTGCGAAGAAAGAAGAGTTAGGCTGGTTAAGATTGCATGCATGTTAAGATCGTGGGCACACGCGGCGTACCGGCCCAACACGGCGGTTTCGAAACATTTGCAGAGGATCTATCATTGTTTTTGGCTTCTCGGGGCCACGATGTAACGGTGTATTGCCAGGGTCAGAGCGCGCAGAATCTTTGCGAAGATGATTGGAATGGAGTGCATCGTCTTGTAATTCCGTCCGCTATCCATGCTGTTGGAACAGTTTCCTACGACTGGGCCACAACACTGCACTGCTCGCGGAGTAAGGGCATTGTGCTTACATTGGGCTACAATACCGGAGTATTCAGCCTAATGTATAGAGTCCGCCGTCTTCCCAACGTAATGAACATGGACGGCATCGAATGGAAGCGAGAGAAATGGTCGTTGCCGCAGCGCTGTTGGCTATGGCTCAACGAGTGGGCTGGAGCGCGATTCGCCAATCACCTTGTAGCGGATCATCCTGAGATCGCGCTGCATCTTCAACGGCACACCTCGGAAGATAAAATTACCATCATTCCATATGGAGCGGACGCCGTGACCTCCGCGCCAATAGAAGTGTTGTCCTCGTTTAAATTAAGTTCTAAGAGTTACTATCTTCTGATTGCTCGCCCAGAGCCGGAAAACTCAATACTCGAGATTGTTAGAGCTTTTTCATTGCGTCAAGCGAGTTACCCGCTGGTTGTCCTCGGAGACTATTCTGGGCGTGGCACCCAATACCGTCAGCAGATTTTAGACGCGGCCGGACCTAATGTACATTTTCTCGGTGCAATTTACGATCGCGAGATCGTGCGGGCGCTTAGGTTTTATGCCAAAGCGTACATTCATGGCCATCGCGTGGGTGGAACAAATCCCTCATTGGTTGAATCTCTCGCCGCGGGGAACGCCATCATTGCACACGACAATCGCTTTACTCGGTGGGTTGCCGGGGAGGGAGCGAGATTCTTCAGGTGTACAAAGGATCTGGCAGAGATACTAGATTCAGTGGAGCAGAATCCGTCGCAGCTTGTGGAGATGGAAGAAGCGAGCCGTCAGCGACATAGCAATGAGTTTGAAAAGCGAAAAGTTCTTGAAGCCTACGAAGGGCTACTTTTGCGTATAGGTCGCTGCTATAGTTAGAGTTTTCGACCGTGAGCCTGTGATTTGAAGAGAAGAGTGAATCTTTATTAGTCGACGATTCTGACAAAACCGCGGAGTTAGAGGTAGAGCTGGGGAAGATTGAGCTAGAAGTTTTGGAGAGAATAAGTAAATGCCCAGATCGATCCTCTTTGTTCATCAGGGATTTGAGCTCTACGGCTCCGATCGTGCATTTATTCAGTCGATCCAGGCGGCAGCGGACCGCTGGCCTGGGGCCCGGATAACGGTCTTGTTGCCCGGCGATGGCGCTTTGAGGACTGCATTACTGGATGTCGTCAGCGATGTACGCGTCGTTGACCTTGCGATTCTGCGCAAGAGCAATCTCAAGAGGATGAGATTGCGAGACGCGGGCCGTTTCTTGGAGAAGATAACGGAAGCGCGCCGAATGATGAGGAATTACGATGTGACTTATATCAACACACTCGTGGTTATGGACTATATTCTTGCAGCGGCCCTAGTTCGACAGCCTCGGATTGTTCATGTCCACGAGATACCGACCGGGGTGGCGACTCTGTTCTTCTCGGCGCTGCTCATATTGAGTCGCGCGTTCGTAATATTCAATTCTCATGCGACACGTCAAAGATTTATCATTCCGCCCTGGCAAGACTACTCAGTCGTTTGGAATGGCGTTGCGGGGCCGACGGCGCTGCCACCTGAGGTTCCGCACGCGAAGTTGAATTTGCTGTTCATCGGCCGCTTCAACTCCTGGAAAGGGCAAACTGCGGTGCCACGCGCAATTGCACTGTTGCCGCAGGAAGCACGTGCCCAGGTAAGCGTGCGAATGGTTGGAAGCGTGTTTGGGGGCCAAGTCCACTTTAGCGATGAGTTGATGAGAACGATTGCAGAACAGGGCGTGTCGGAATTGGTTGAGATGTCCCCATTCACTACTGACGCATATTCACATTATTTCTGGGCTGATGTCGTCCTTGTTCCCTCGGAAAAGCCGGAGCCATTCGGGCTAGTTGCCATTGAGGCGATGGCCACGGGTCGGACGGTCATCGCGGCGAACCATGGTGGGCTTCGTGAAATTGTTTTGGACGGCGTGACAGGGACCTTGATTGAGCCTTCCTCGGTTCAAGCGCTGGCTGCTGCGATCGTCCCATACATCGGGGATACGAAGCGCCTTCGTGCTGAGGGAGATGCCGGCCGGGAGCGTTTCGCAGCGGAATTTGAGGAGAGCCACTACAGATTGAAGATCACAAAAATCATTGCGGGTTTGTGCGAGCCGCGATTGGCATAATCGCGAGTGGGAGCCCTTGATCCCAGTGCTCAGTTTGGGCGGGTAGCGTTGCACAGCTACAATGTGCATAGCATGACACGCCGTTTCCTCATTCTGGCACTAACTATTTCTCTTGCGGATGTTAGCGGTTGCGGTTACCACGCGGTTGGCGCAGTTGCAAACCTGCCGCCGGATGTGCGGACGCTCTCCGTGCCGGTTTTTGCTACGCACACGGAGACCTATCGCTCCGAGATGGTAATAACCAGCGCTGTGATTCGCGAGTTTGCGACGCGCACACGGTTTCGGGTGACGCCAGACGCGAGCCCGGAGGCCGACGCCGTTCTGCACGGCACGATTCTGAAAGAATCAGTTACGCCATTGACTTACAACGCATCGACGCAGGAATCCAGCAGCTTCCTGCTCACCATGGTTGTTTCAATTACTCTCACCGGGCGTGACGGCAAGGTTCTCTACAAGAACGAGAACTACGTGTTCCGCCAGCAGTATCAATCGACCACCGATCTGCCGACTTTTCTGCAGGAGAATCCGGCGGCGCTGGATCGGCTTAGCCGCGACTTTGCGCGGGCACTTGTGGCCGACGTGCTCGAAGGCTTCTGAATTCGAAACAAGGGGCGGCGCGGAGATAACAATCTCGGCGCCGTTTCGCGTTTCAGGTGAAGAATTTGCGTTTTGATTTGCTGCTTGCGCCCGATTGTGGGCTGCCCGCCACTCCCTTGTTAATTGAGCCGAAGCGAGTTGACAGACAAACATTGGCAGAAATGGTCACCTCCTTTATTCTGGGGCTGGCATGGCCTCGCCTGGGAGGGTATTCTGGAACCGCATGATTGAGATGATTTCAGGCCGAGGGCTGTGCCCTTGTGGACTCGTTCCTTGACCGCCGGGCGGTGGGGCGCGGGTTTTGCCGCCGTGGCCCGATTTGTGGCGGAGATCGAGGCTGCCGCAGCCGGGAAAGGGCAGCTGCGGTCCGGTTATGTGCTGGCAGGCGATGAGGTTTTTCTGCTGGATAAGTGCCGCGCCGCGGTCCTCAAGGGCTTTGTTCCGCCGGAGTTGAAGGATTTTTGCCTCTCCGATCTTGACCTGAATGGAACATCGATCTTCGAAGTGCTGGACCGGGCTCAGACGCCGTCGCTGATGTCGCCATTCCAGGTGATCGTTGTTCGTAACGTGCGCCAGCTTTATACGCGCGGCGCAAAGAAGGAAGAGTTTGCGGCTCTGGATCGCTACTTCCGCTCGCCGAATCCGCAGGCTCTGCTGATTTTTGTTGCCGATTTTGTGCGCATCCCTTCCGATATACGGCGCATGGAAATGGACGACAAGAATCGCTTTGAGCGGCTGCGCGAGACGCTCGGAGAGCATTGCGGGATTGTTGAATTAGCGCGGGCGAACGAGGAAGATGCAATGCGCTGGTCGGTGGCGACGGCGCAGGAGGCGGGCGTGCGCATGGAAGCCGATGCGGCTCGCGAGTTGGTGGACGCATTGGGCGCGGACATGATGATGATCTCGTCCGAGCTGGAAAAGCTGCTGCTCTACACGCTGGGCCGCGGACGGATCACGCTGGGCGACGTGGAGACTATGGTGCTGGGTGCGAAGCAGCGTTCGTTGTACGAACTGACCGACGCCATCAGCGCACGAGACAGGGTGCGCGCGCTGGCGCTGCTGCACGGGCTCTTGAATAGCTCGGATGCCGGCGAGGACGCGGCCATCGGACATCTGTACATGCTGGCGCGGACCTTCCGCCAGATGCTGGTGATTCTGGAGAAGAACGTGCGTGACTCGCGCGCCATTTGGCAGGCGCTGTGGCAGGGATTTCGCATGCCTCCGTTTGCTGCTGAGGATCTGATCCGCCAGGCCCGGCGGTACAAAAGCCGCCGCGAACTGACGCGGGCGTTGAGACTGGTGGCGCGAGCGGACCTGGAGCTGCGTTCTTCGCCGCCGGACAAGCGGCTGGTGCTGGAGAGGCTGGTGTATGAACTGGCGTCGGAGCCAAAGGCGGCGCCGAGCCTGTTTGCGGCGCAGCTTTCGTTTGAGGTGTAAGGAAAGAGGCTTCCCAAAAGCAGGTCCCCATTCGACTTCGCTCAGGGCAGGCTTTCGACTCCGCTGAAGTACGCTTCGCTCAGGATGACAGGTCTATTTGGAATTCATGCAATTGAGATGAATGCTTCAGATAGGAACACTAGTTGCCGTTGTCATCCAGGATTGGGTGCGCGAGGAACGGCAGGGTTGGGTTTGCCTGTCCATTCAGGTCAAAGACGACAATTTCATTCAGACCTTTTTTCAGCCATGGGGCCGGCAGATAGAGTGTTCCCTGGGGGCCGATTTTCCAAAAGCGTCCCAGCGGTTTTCCGTTGACAAAGACCTCTCCCTTGCCGAGAGAGCGGGTATCGATAAAGGTGTCGGCCGGCTGGTCTACTTGAAAGGCTGCCTGATAAAAGCAGGCACCCACGCAAGAGGTTGACTTATACGCAAGCGAACTTACATTTTGCATGGTGAGCGGATAGATTTGCCAGCCGGTGAGAGGAACGTTCGCGAGAGTTACCTGGCTGGTAATGCCCGCGTGCTCGTGAGGGAACTGGCGGCCAAAGTTCACGCGGCCGGTGTTCTCTACGAGAATGTCGAGACGCGCGTTGTCGTGCGCTACCTGGATCGTAAGCGACGACTGATTCAGCCGCCGGTCGAGCGTGCCGACGAATGCGCCGTCCAGATAGACCTGCGCGTAGCTGCGCAGCTCGTCGATGCGCAGTTCGCCCCTTTGCGCATTCCGGATGAAAGTGCGATAGAGGATGTAACCATAACTCTGCCCTACGTCTTCCATGGAAAGAATCTTTTGCGATTCGGTTGGCTGAGGAAGATTGAGCCAGATGGACGCCGAGCGCGTAAATTGGATCGAGTCGATTGCGCGTGCGGGTAATGGGGCGGGTGGAGCGGGCGGGGTAATGCCAGTAACTTTACTGATCACGTCTCGAAAGAGGAAAAACTTCGGCCGCAATTCGCCGCTTTCGCTTACTGGAACGTCATAGTCGTAGCTGGTGACGTCGGGGTCATATTTTCCTCCATCGATGTTAGCGCCGCTCATCCAGCCAAAGCTGGTGCCGCCGTGAAACATATATAGATTCACTGAAAACCCTTGCTCCAGCATCCACTGCAACTCTTTGGCCTCGGCGGCGGGGTCCGTGGTGTGATGCTTCTCCCCCCAATGATCGAACCATCCATCCCAATATTCTCCGCACATACGCGGTGCGTTGGGGCGGAGCTTTGCCAATTTCGCAAACTCGGTCTTTGCATTGCCGCTGCCGAAGTTAATTACTGCAGGCAATTCGGGGAGCGATCCATTGGACAACTCGTCGGCGCCGTCGGCAGTGTAGAGCATGGCATGATCGAAGCCCGAATCGAGCAGCAGGTGATGGATCTGCTCCATGTAATTGTGGTCCGAGCCAAATGAGCCGTATTCGTTTTCAACCTGCACTGCGATGATGGGACCGCCATTGGCGCTTTGCAAAGGAGCAAGCTCCTGGCCCAGCCGATGAAGCCAGCGGCTGGCGGCTGCCATGAACGCGGGGTCTGATGTTCGCACTTCCATGCCCGGGTCGCGGAGCAGCCATGCGGGATAGCCGCCGAAGTCCCACTCTGCGCAGACATACGGGCCGGGCCGGAGAATTACGAAGAGCCGTTCCTGCTGCGCTTCGCGGATGAATTCGGCGATGTCATTCTGTCCGGAAAAGTCGAAATTGCCTGGCGAGGTTTCATAAACGTTCCAGAATACGTATGTCTCAACTGTATTGAGGCCCATGGCGCGCGCCTTGCGCAGCCTGTCGCGCCAGTAAGCGCGCGGCACGCGGGAGGAATGAATGGCGCCGGAAATAATCTGGAATGGCTTGCCGTCGAGCTCGAAGTGGTCTCCGTTGGCGCGGAGAGTATGTGAGCTAGGGGGACTCGGTGATTGAGCGCGCAGCAATCCAATCGGGCAACAGAACTGCAGCGTCAGCATTCCGGTCAAGGCGAAAAGAGACCGATTGCGCATCATTGCCCGTTCTCCGAATCGTTCCGCTAAGGTCCGCATCATTGTTGTGGAACAGCTTCAAGTGTTAGCACCTGAAATGGCGTCAGGTGGAAAGTGTACGGTTTGCCTGGATCGAGCTCGATTGCGGGCTGCGAGGCGTCGGCAGCCCAGGGGCTGTGAGCGCTGAATTTGCGTGGCGCTCCTTGCGGCAACTCAAATGCTTGAGCGACGTCGAAAGTGAAGTCCTGCGTCTGAGCGCTGGGATTTCGCAAGGTGAGAATCGCTTTTTGCGGCGACCACGCGGCCCAGCCGTACACCTGCAGCCATCGCGGATCGCCGCCGATCCAGTGGGTATCCTCGAGAGTGGAGGCATTGCTGCGCGACCACTTCGCGGATTCGGCGAGGACATTCCAGTCGGCTTCGGTCAGCAGTGACGGAGTGATATACATCTCCTGCAACTGCGTGCCAGTTCCGAAATAAGAGCGCACTTCGTTCGCGAAGTCGTTGCCGGGGTCAGTGGAAAGATGGGGCGCGTTCGTGGCAAAGACGATTCCATGCAGCATGAGGGAATTGAGCGGATAGAGCCTTCCGCGCTTGACGATTCCACTGTAAGTTTCGCCGTCGCGATAGGTGATCCAACGCTCGCGATCAGTTCCTACGCCGGCAAATTCCGTGTCGTCGCCGCCGCGCCAGATGGAGTCGGCATAGAAGAGCCAGAACGGCGAGGGCCAGGTTCCCGTGGTGAGGTTGATAAAGAGGTCGGGCTTCAACTGGCGCAGGTCGCCAATGAGATGGATGGCTGCGTCGAAATCCGAATTGAAGGCGCTGCCTTTCACCACATGATCGACATTGCCGGTGCCGTCGAATTTGAACTGATTCACGCCATACTTTGAAACCATGCCGGTGACTGCGTCGTGAAACAGCGAGTAGTAGCGCGGTCCTGACAAGGCCAGGCCGCCGTCTACGATCTCGTAGCCATCTCTCTTTGCGGTAGCTACGCGCGCCTGTTTGGCTGCGGCATAACCACCCCAGGGCGAGAGCCAGACGCCGGGTGCAGCGCCGTATTCCGCGGCTGCTTTTGTGAGAGGTTCAAAGCCATCTTTGAAGTCGGAGCGAATCTTCCACAGGTCGCCGGTATCGTCCCAGCCGTCGTCGAACAGAAATGAGTTGAGAGCGACTCCGCGCTTCTTGTTCAGCTCATCGCCAAAAGCATGGATTCGATTTAACGCTTCCTGCTGCGTATAGGGGTTGCCGAATCCGATATCGAACCAACTGTTGTAGTGGAGAAAAGTGCGGTAAGGGTGCGCGCGTTCGCGTTCGAGGTATGCGAGGAACGCGCGGCGCGTCTGGCCTTCGGGGGCGATGCCGATAACGGAAGAAAACTGCGCAGACTGGCCCGCGGGGATGGGCACGTCGCTGTGCAACTCGCTGACGCCGCGATCGCCTACTACGCTGTTCTCAGAGAGCGGCGATTCGAAGCCGAGAAAGAAGTTGCCGGCGGTGAGCGGCGAGCCATTTACGCCGCCGGCGACGGCGATGCCGGGAGAGTGTACATCGATCATGACTACGCCGCTGAGCGGAAGAGGAGTGCTGCCGGCGGTGATGGTGAGGATCTGGCGGATGTAACTGGAGCCCTGGCGCAGGGTGAGCGCCCAGTCGGCGGTAAACCGGCCTGCTGGATCGGCGAGCGCGTAGTGAACCGTTATGCCTGGGAGCCGTTCGGAGGCGCGCGCGGCGGCCTGATTAGGAGTGAGCTGCTCTGTTCTCGCTGAACCGCGCACCAGCAAATCCGCGGCGCGAACAACGCCGATGTTTTTCAATTCGATGGCGAATGGGCCGTCCAGGGTGATTATGCGAGTGCCGGCTGATCGCTGTCCATTTTCGTTCATAACAACGGGAGTCAGGTGCCCACCAATGATCAGCCAGCTTGCCTGGATGCGATCGTTTTTGAGGGAATCCCCCGCCGGCCCATTCAAGACGACTACAGGATCTCCGGCTGTGTTGTCGAATGAACTCTGTGGATGGGCAGCGCAGAGGCTCAGCGACAGCAGGCCGGCGAGCAGCGCCGCGGTTCTGAATTCAGCCGGAAATGCGTAGGCCTGCGACAACCGAACTTCCACTCTCCCCTCCCGGTTCAGGGAACAGTGTATCCGAGTTGTGGCGCTGCTGGTCCAACGCTCGCCGTGCAGCAGGAGCACAATGGAGGGGAGAGTCATGATCACTCCCGTGAACGCGATCGCTGCTCTGCTTACGCTGATTCCGTTTCTGGCGGCGGCTTTCTTTTCGCGGCGAGTGGCCGGATGGGTCCGGGGGCTGCCTGCGTGGCCGCAGATCTTGTGTCCGGCG
>Ga0302326_10005147_pt1 | contig 29912 bp, 26 predicted proteins | sample Palsa_T0_3_FD_202264 | JGI IMG/M metagenome (GOLD analysis project Ga0302326, IMG submission 202264) | Peat permafrost microbial communities from Stordalen Mire near Abisko, Sweden - Palsa_T0_3 | ecosystem: Environmental > Terrestrial > Soil > Palsa > Peat permafrost | place: Sweden: Abisko... | reverse complement strand
CTACCGGCCGGTCAGTGCGGACGAGAGCGGCAGCGAAGAAAAGGCGGCGGGCATACTGCTGTTCAGCGCGTAAGGGCTCGCGACGCACGGAATGAAAAGCCCCCGGCCGATGGCCGGGGGCTTTTTGTTTGTGAGAAAGATTAACCTAAACGCTTGGGTTTAAGCTACAATACTTCCATGCCAACCGTTCTTAGGATTGGCGGGCTTCGGGTTGTCGTCTATGTAAATGATCACCGTCCGGCGCATGTGCACGTGATCGGGAACGGACATGAAACTGTCTTTGAGCTGAATGGTTCCGATGTGACTGTGGTGCTTCGCGAGAATTACGGATTTTCGAGACGCGAGATTGCCAAGATCGAAAGGGCGTTGGTTCGGAACCTTGCGACTCTGATATCAGCGTGGGAGAGAATCCATGGCGCAGTCTGATGAATTCGAGCGGGCAAGCCGGCGGGGGCGCGAACTTCGGGCCGCAGTTCCACGCGCGGTGAATGCGCGCTACGATCGCAGGCGAAGGCGTATCCTTATTCATTTTTCGACGGGACTCGATGTCTCCTTTTCGCCGCGCGACGCGCAGGGGCTGGAGAATGCAACCGCCGCGCAGTTAGCCAAAATCGAGATTTCTCCTTCGGGCTTCGGCATTCACTTCCCAAGAATCGACGCGGATCTTTATCTGCCGGCGCTCCTTTTGGGATTTCTCGGATCGCGCAACTGGATGGCGGGCCGTCTTGGCGCAGCCGGCGGCAAGTCAAGAAGCGCCGCGAAAGTGGCCGCAGCGAAGCGGAACGGTCGTCGCGGCGGCAGGCCACGGAAGAGCGACACTGTGTCGGCCGCAGAACCTTTCACGCGCGAGCGAAACTTAAAGCCCCCGGCCAATGGCCGGGGGCTTTAAGTTTGTGGTGAGGGAACTTCGTTTACGGTGTTTCGCATTCAAATACTCACCGTGATGCAATATCGATCTTGAATGCGGGATACTGAACTGGAGGTGCGGAGCTTGCGAAGAAGTCTGATTCGACGAATTGGACATGAGGTGATCTGGTCGGCTATGCCGAAGTCGCTGGAGTTCGAACCCTATACGTCAGGGCTTGTCGCCCGGGAAACAAATTCCACGGTTCTATCCGGCCCCTTTCGCGGGATGAGATATCTCGAGGAGTCATCCAGCAGTGTGCTGGCGCCGAAATTGTTGGGAATTTACGAACGCGAGTTGCACAAGGCCATCGAAGAGGCCATCGCGTTTCCGTTTGAACGAATCGTCGACATCGGCGCGGCGGAGGGCTACTATTGCATCGGATTTGCGATGCGAATGCCCAATGTGAAGGTCTTGGCGTACGAAATGTATACGCCAGCACACGCGTTGATCGAAAATCTGGCAGCTCTCAATCACATCCATGGTCGAGTGGAGATTCGCGGTGCTTGCACCGTCGACGAGCTCAATTCGGTGCTCGATCCCTCGCTTCCGACACTGGTCATTTGCGACGCCGAGGGCGCTGAAGCCTATCTGCTCGATCCGCTCCGGGTTCCGGCGTTAAGATCCGCACACGTTCTCGTGGAACTTCATGATTTCGTTCTGGGCGGCTTGAGCAAAGTGATTCGGCAGAGATTCGATACGACTCATCAGATCGAGCAAATTCATGCCGAAGCGAGGAGCCGGAGCGAATTTCCATTCAGCTCTTTCATCACGCGGCGGTTTCCAGGCTATGTTGACTTCGCCGTTTCCGATTGCTGGCCGCCCGGCATGTCGTGGTTTTGGATGCGACCGAAGTAACCGACCGGAGCGACAACAGGGACCGAGCGAGGAATCGCAGGCGAAATTCCCTTGAGGTCCGGTTGAACAGTGCCGGAGGACTTCGGCCTTCGCTGGGCAAATTTCCGAGCGGCCGGCGTTCCTGGAGGTTTACCTCAACACGAACCAGCTGTTCTACCGGCCGGTCAGTGCGGACGAGAGCGGCAGCGAAGAAAAGGCGGCGGGCATACTGCTGTTCAGCGCGTAAGGGCTCGCGACGCACGGAATGAAAAGCCCCCGGCCGATGGCCGGGGGCTTTTTGCTGATTGGCGTCTCGGGCTACGGCTTCATCGCTGCATTGCCCTCGCCATTTACACTGGTAATCGGAGAACGCTGTGTTTTTCGATCCAATTCTTACCAAAATTTTCGGCACGGCGAATGAGCGGCTGATCAAGCGCCTGACGCCCATCGTGAGCGAAATCAATGCGATGGAGCCGGAGACGAAGAATCTCTCCGATGAGGAGCTCAGGGCCAGGACAGGCGATTTCCGGACGCGGATTGCGGCGCGGCTTGAGGGAATCAGCGACGCCGAAGAGAAGAAAAACGCAGAAAAAGCGGCGCTCGATGAGATTCTGCCCGAGGCCTTTGCGGTGGTGCGCGAGGCAGGGTGGCGCGCGGTACAGATGCGCCACTTCGATGTGCAGCTGATCGGCGGAATGGTGCTGCACCAGGGCAAGATCGCCGAGATGAAGACCGGCGAAGGCAAGACGCTGGTGGCGACGCTGGCCTGTTACCTGAACGCACTGGCCGGGCACGGCGTGCACGTAGTGACGGTGAACGACTACCTGGCCAAGCGCGACGCGGAGTGGATGGGCAAGATCTACGAGTTCCTGGGGCTGACGGTGGGCGTGATCGTGCACGATCTCGACGACAACCAGCGCCGCGAAGCCTACGCAGCCGACATCACCTACGGCACGAACAACGAGTTCGGCTTCGACTACCTGCGCGACAACATGAAGTTCGAAATCAAGGACTGCGTGCAGCGCGGGCACTACTACGCGATCGTGGACGAAGTGGATTCGATTTTGATCGACGAGGCGCGGACGCCGCTGATTATCTCCGGCCCCACGGATCAGACGACGGATAAATATGCGCGGGTGCGGCAGATTATTCCCAAGCTCGAGCTGGGCGAAGAGGTGGAGTGGAGCGACACCAAGCGACAGCAGGAGTTGGGCATCCGGCTGGCCGAGGGCGAGAAATACCTGAGCGGCGATTACGTGGTGGACGAGAAGCACCGCTCGATTGGAGTCACTGACGAGGGCTGGGAGACGATCGAGAAGGCGCTGGGCATTGGCAACATTGCTGACGCGGAGAACTGGGACCTGAAGCACTACGTGGAAACGGGGATCAAGGCGCATGCGCTCTACAAGCGCGACGTGGACTACGTGGTGAAAGACGGCGAAGTGATTATCGTGGACACGTTCACGGGCCGGCTGATGCCGGGGCGGCGGTGGAGCGACGGGCTCCACCAGTCGATCGAGGCCAAGGAAGGCGTGAACATCCGCAAGGAAGACCAGACGCTGGCCACGATCACGTTCCAGAATTATTTCCGGCTCTACCAGAAGCTGAGCGGCATGACGGGAACGGCAGAGACCGAGGCTGCCGAGTTCGACAAGATCTACAAGCTTGAGATTGTGGTGATCCCGACGAACAAGCCGATGCTGCGGCTGGAAAATGCCGACGTCGTTTTCCGCACGGAGAAGGAAAAGTACGGGGCAGTTGCGGACAACATCTCGGAGCTGCACGAAAAAGGTCAGCCAGTACTGGTGGGTACCACATCGATCGAAAAATCCGAGCGGCTCTCTGGCATTTTGCAGCGCAAGGGCGTGAAGCACGTGGTGCTGAACGCCAAGCAGCACGAGAGAGAAGCCGAATATGTCGCCCAGGCGGGACGGCCCGGGATGGTGACGATCGCGACCAACATGGCGGGCCGCGGAACGGACATACTGCTGGGCGGCAATCCCGAGTTCATGGCGCGGCAGGAGCTGGTGAGGTCGAAGGACGCGAGCGGCAACGTGAAAGCGCGCGCCATCAGCCTGGCAGAGGGCGCCATCAATCCCACGGCGCCGCCGGGGTTTCTGCGCTTTTATTACCAGGGGCAGGAGTTCGAAGTCGCCGAGCCGGACTGGGCCAGCGTCTATGCGGTATACGCCAGCGCCGCGAAACTAGAGCACGAGAAAGTGGTTGAAACGGGCGGCTTGTTCATCCTGGGCACGGAGCGGCACGAGTCGCGGCGCATCGACAACCAGCTGCGCGGCCGCGCGGGGCGGCAGGGCGATCCGGGCGCATCGCGCTTTTATCTGTCGCTTGAAGACGACCTGATGCGCATCTTTGCCAAGCAGTGGGTGAGCGTGCTGCTGGAGCGGCTGGGCATGGAAGAAGGCGTGCCGATCGAGTCGCGCATGATTTCCAAGCGTATCGAGGGCGCGCAGAAGGCAGTGGAGGCGCAGAACTTCGAGAGCCGCAAACACCTGCTCGAGTACGACGACGTGATGAACAAGCAGCGCGAGGCGGTGTACGGGCTGCGGCGGCAGTTGCTGGAGGGCGTGGAACAGCGGGAGCTGATTCTGGAAGATTACGTCGGCGGAATTTTGTCGACTTTGCTCGATGAGTTCTGCAACGAGCGCGTGCGGCAGGACCAGTGGGATTTCAAGGGGCTGAGCGAGAAGCTCGTCGATCACTTCGGTCTCAGGCTGGAGGAAGTTTCGGCGAAGCCGCAGGAGATAACGCGACACGAGCTGGGCGAGGAGCTGTTCGCGAAGCTCACGCAGTCCTACGAGGCGAAGGAAAAGATTCTTGGCGCGGCCACGATGCGTTACCACGAGCGCATGGTGATGCTGAGCGTGATCGACGGACTGTGGAAGGAACACCTGCTCTCGATGGATCACCTGAAGGAGGGGATCAATCTTCGCGGGTATGCGCAACGGGATCCGCTGGTCGAATACAAGCGCGAGTCCTTCGACATGTTCGAAGCGATGATGCTGAAGTTTCAGGAAGACACGGCGCGCTTCCTGTTCCGGATGCAGATCATGGGGCCCGACGGGCGGCAGATTGGCGGAGAGCCGAGCGGTGCTCCGCCGGCGGAGTTTACGCCGCGGCCGCGCGGGCCGGTTCCGCAGGCGCCGCCGGTGGCGAGCGCAGCGCGGCCCGTAGTGGGCGATGGAGCGCCGCGCGAGATCGCGATTCCACCGCGGCAGCCCTCGACGACCATCGATAAACTGGAGAAGGAATTCCAGCGCAAGAAAGAACGCGAGCTGGCGGCGGCGAGCCGCGCCGGAGCAGGCGAGCCTGCGCAGACGGCGCAGCGCCGCACGGGAGACAAGGTGGGCCGCAACGATCTGTGCCCCTGCGGAAGCGGGAAGAAGTTCAAGAAGTGCCACGGAGCGGGAAGCTAGCGCGGTTGCGAGTTAGAATTTGGGCGAATGCGGAGTGAGCGCATGGGCGGCCTCGTTCTCGACATCATTCTGGTCTATCTCTTCAAGAGCGCTGTACGCGTTTTCCATTTCTTCAAGAGTTTCAGATGGGAGCGGAGCAAGGCTTCGTTTACCGATTGGTCCGTAGTAGATCCATTTTGGGGATGCCCATCGGTTAGGCTGCATTACAAGTTCGTCTCAAGCGGAGGTTCGGTCAAGGGCTCCGATGAGATTCCGTTTTATATGCGCTGGCACGCCAAAACCTACGCAGCAAGTCTGTCACGCGATCTTCATCCGATCATCCGTGTGAACCCAAAGAATGCGCAGGAAACGCACTTCTTCGAAACAGATCACTAAGGCGGCTATCCCCGCGAACTCAGCCGAAGATGCGGAAGATGCCTCGCTTCTTTTCGGGAGTGACGCCGGCTGCGGCCCCCGCCATTTCGCGCAGCACCTCGGAGATGGCCGAATCAGCCAGCGCGAGCGGCGTGGGCGAGTTGCGCGTGCGGCGCGCGGCGGCGTAGTCGTCAGGAATCTTCCAATCCGGGGCGCGCAGCAGCGCCTTGGTGATCTGCGTTTCATCAAAGATCAGTTCGCTCGACTTGTAACGGTTGACGACGAGCTGCAGATTCTCCTTGCGGCGCGTGAAGTGCTTGATCACCAGCCGATTGGCGTTGCGCATCTCACTGATACCGACCTGGGTAATGAGGTAGACGATCGAAGAGGGCTGAAAGAGCGAGGTCCCCATCAAGTCGATTCTCGATCCCACGTCGACCACGACATGGGTGTATCTTTCACGGGCCACCGAGATAAGTTTGTCGATTGGCTCGTGCGCGGGCTGCTTTTCTTGCAGATCGGTGGGCGCGGCCAAAACCCACAAGCCCGAACTGTGCCTGCTGACGAGAGTCGCGAGCATGGATGAATCGAGCCGGTCGGGGTTCTGGAGCGCGGGGGCGTAGGAAAACTCGGTGGCCAGGCCCACGTTGATGGCCACGTCGCCAATCGGCAGACCGAAGTCGATGAGCAGCGTTTCACCCTCCGACAGCTGCGACAGCGAAATCGCGAAGTTGGCGCAGAGTGTGGTAACGCCGCAGCCGCCCTTCGAGCCAAGAAAGACGTGCAGCTTGCCGGGAGCTTTGGGCACGGTTTCAGTGGCCGGCTGATGAGTGGCGGCGCGGATGAGCGCGGCAGTAAGTTCAGCCGGGTCGAGCGGCAGGGTGAAGAACTCGCGCACGCCGAGACGCATGAAGCGGACTGCGGTCCGAGTGTCAGCCGAGGCGGAGTAGGCCATGACGTAGGAGCGGCCGCCGGCACACAGACCTTCCACGACCTTGTAAGCGTAGTCAGGGCTGGCGTCGATATCGACGATCACGACGTGGAATTGGGAGAGTGTCTGGGGCAGATCGTCGAGCCGTGGCGGGTAGGAGGCAAACTCCTTGAACGTGAGGCCCTGGTGTCCAGAAAGAGCAGCGGCCATCACCCCGCGGCGATGTTCGTCGGGGCCCAGCAAGGCGACCGTCAGGGTGGTCCCATCGGGCCCGACTGGAACCTTTGGAACATCCGGCATAGCGAAACGATTTCTCCCAGTGAGTGCTTCCCATAGTTTAAACCATTCCAGCACTGGGACTTGCGCTTGTTTTTTCAGGACTTAGGTAATGGCGGAGAGGCAGCCGGCGGGTACACAATTCGGGCCACGATTTGCGGCGTTTCGGGGGTTTTTCAGCTCTGCTGGAGCGCGTGGGAGATGGCGTCGAAGGTCAGGTCCGTAACGGTGCTGCGGTGCTGCTCCCGCCAGAGGTCGAAGAGCCGGCCGTAGCTGAGAGTTAAATAATCAGCGGGCGTGACGCCGAGCCGCTCGGCGGTCCGATCGATCCAGTCATCGCTGCCTTCGAGCTCGGCGAAGTCGCCGATGGGAGTTTCATCGACCATGCAATGCCCCTGGCCGTCCTGCCACTCGGTGCGCCATTTTTCGTAGCGGAACGCGGGGACGAGATCGAGGGAGCGAAAGACTTCGGCGAGCGCATCGCCATCGGCGATTCCGGTTTCGGTTTCGACGCGGTGCTTGTGACGGTCTTCGCCAGGCGCGCCCTCAGGTACGCGCTTGTGCGTGAGCGTCCAGCGGCCGCCGTAGTTGCGCAGGCGCAGAATCTCAGTGCGCGCGCGGAGTGCGCGATCGGGCGTGTCGTAGAGGACGTTGCTCTCAAAGGTGCGCGGCGTGTGCAGTTCGAAGCCGGCCGATTCGAGCCTGGCGGCGAGAGCGGGCAGGCTGGCCACGCGGAACTTGATTTCGGTTTCAACGGGCATCGATATCAGCGAGTATACCGGCACATGGCCCGCGCCGTGCCTGCAAAGGCGACAATGAGGAAGTGAAGACGCTGTATCTCACTGTCGATCCGGAGAAACTCGATACGCCGCACGCGATCGAGGCGCTGGAACAGGCGGCAAAGATCCTGCGCGAGGGCGGGCTGGTGGCGCTGCCGACGGAGACGGTGTACGGACTGGGAGCGAATGCGCTGGATGGCGCTGCGGTGGAGCGCATCTTCAAGGCCAAGAACCGGCCTAAGTGGGATCCGGTGATCGTGCACGTTGCGGAGATGGAGATGCTGAGCGGAATTGTTGCGGAGATTCCGCAGAATGCGCGGCGGCTGATGGATGCGTTCTGGCCGGGGCCGCTGACACTGCTTTTGCCGCGCTCGGCGGCGGTGCCCGATGCGGCGACGGCGGGGCGGCCGCTGGTGGGCGTGCGCATGCCGTCGCATCCGGTGGCGCTCGAGCTGATCCGGCGCGCGGGAGTTCCGATTGCGGCGCCGAGCGCGAACCGCTTTGCGCGCATCAGCCCGACGACTGCGGAACATGTGCTGCACGATTTGAAGGGACGCATCGATGCGGTGCTGGACGCGGGGCCGGCGCAGCGCGGCGTGGAGTCAACGGTGATCGATCCGGCGCCGAGCCCAATGATTATCTATCGGCCGGGCGCGGTGACGATCGAACAGATCCGCAAGGCCGCGGGGCCGGCGGAGTTTTATAAGGAAGGCGCGCAGCGAGCGGACACGCCGCAGGAAGCGCTGCCAGCGCCGGGAGTGGGCTTGCGGCATTATGCGCCCAAGGCGCGGCTGGTGCTGGTGGGTGCGCCGAAGCGGCAGCTGAGCGCGCGGCTGGCAGCTGCGGCGCTTGACCGCGGCGACGAACTCCTGGGAATCATGCTGCCGGAGGGAATCGCAGCGCCGCGCGGCATCGCGCCCTCGAGAATTTTTGCGTGGGGAAAGTGGGACGCGCCGGAGGAGCTGGCGCAGCGGCTCTACGCAGGCCTGCGCACGCTGGACGCGGCGGGGTGCTCGACGATTCTTTGTCCGCTGCCGCCGGCGGAGGGTTTAGGCGCTGCGCTGCGCGACCGGCTGCGCAAGGCAGCACGGTGAAGCCGTGAAGATGTGAGCGCGGGTGAGACGCAAAGCTACTTCGGCCCGAGACGCTTTAGCCGTTATCGCCCAGCTTGTACATGTACTTGATCGAAGACTTGTAGATGAGCGTCTTGCCGCGGCCGCGCACCTTGAGCGCGTTGCGGTCGTACCACTCGATACAGCCTTCAATGCGCTCGCCGTCTTCCAGCACAATCACCATCGGCGTTTGCGATTGGATCTGCTTCTGCAGATAGAAGAGTTCGGCGTGCCGGTTCTGTGAGTCCGCAGGAAGGCTATGCGTGGGGAACTGATAGGGGAGCGCTGATGAGGGGGTATTTCTTCGGGGATTTACGGGCATGCGCACGGGCTCTGAAGCGCGCGCAGGCGAAGGAGCGGGGGAGACACTCATGGGGAACGACCTTCTCTCAATCGGATTGCACTCAGGGCCCGTGGAAACAGCGTAGTGATTCGTCAGATCGGGAGAAGTGGTGTTCCTCAACATTTTGGCCTCCTGACAGCGGGAGCCTTTAACAGGATCCGCCTTGTTGCCGGACCCATACTTGCGCAATCGCCCACAGGGATATTTATGAGGCTCGTTAAGCCGGAAGATGCCTGGAGCCTTGTGGAGGTTGCTCTTTCATTCTGTAGCTGGTTGAGCCGCGCGTCAAGTGCGGGACGCGAATGAATGAATCGACGGGTGAGAAGCTCGCGGAATTTGAAAATTAAAGGTTGGAACGTGATTACGAAAATGGCTCGGGACAGTGAGTATCGGGACAGTGCAAATTTTTTCAGCAGGCTACTTTCAGCGCGCTTTTCTTAGCGCCCAGCGGGGATGCCGAGGGCCATGGCGTCGATCGAAAGCGAGCGCAGCAGGTTGCGGCGCATGCCTTGCTCCACCTGAACGAGAGCGCGCGCGGCGCCGTCGATCCAGTCGACGGACAAGCCTTCAGCAAATCGATTGAGCGTATCGGCGAGATCGAGATTGCGCACCAGCGAAGGAGTGCCGGCGACGACCATGAGGAGATCCTCAAATAAACTGCCGAGCGCGCGCAGCAGGTGGATGGTTTTTTCCTGACCGTCAGCTCCGCCGCGATAGGATTCCGTGGCGTGGAAGAGCTCAGAGTAGCCGGGCTCCTGCGCGAGCGAGTGGTCGATCAACGCGCCGGGCGACGTGCCGCGGTCGCGCAGCGCGGTGCGCAGAATGATGAGCGCGTCGTGACGACTGGCGAGATAACTTTCAAGGTCGAGCGAGAATGCGCGTCCGACGGCGCCCTCGGCGAGGCGTGCAACGAGCGCGCGGTCTTTGGCTTTCAGTTCCGGACGGCGCTCGGCGAGCAGTGCTTCAATCTGCGGCGCGGGCAGGGCGCCGAGCCGGTGCACGACGGCGCGCGAGCGGATGGTGGGCAGCAGCTCCTGGGGATTTTCCGTGAGCAGGATGAGCGAGGTGTGATCGGGCGGCTCTTCCAGCAGCTTGAGCAGGCTGTTGGCTGCTTCTTTCATAAAAGCAGAACAGGTGAAGATGGTGAAGGCGCGCTTCGCCTCGATGGGCGGGCGGTAGTAGGCGGCGTGAATTGCCTGGCGCACCTGGCCGAGCTTGATGAGGAGCTGCGGCGGATCGGGCGGAATGATGAGCACGTCGGGATGCGTCTGGACCATGATGCGCGTCTCGCGCCTGTCGGTTTCGCGCAGGTCCTCGCGCGCCTCGATGGCTTCGGCGACGCGTTCTTCGAGATTTTTGGCTTCGGCGATGCGGGTGCAGTTCGAGCAGCGGCCGCAGAAATCGGGAAGGCCGTCGGATTCGACGGGGTCGAGACAGTTGACGACCTTGGCGAGCATGAGCGCGAGCGTGTATTTGCCCGAGCCACGCGGCCCGGCGAGGATCAGGGAGTGCGGAAAGCGCCCGGCACGCACGCTCTCACGCAGGTGCGTGATCGTGACCGTATTGCCGAGGAAGTCGCGGAAGCCCATGGATTGAGTGTAGCGGGGGAAGCGGGGCAGCCAGTCAGCGAGTCAGCAAGTCAGCGAGTCAGCAAGTCAGCGCGCGCCGATTGGGCGCCCATGGATTTTTATCTTTACCGGCCGGAAGGGGGCCGGCCTGAAAGGGGCCGACCGAAAAGGGGGCTACCCCCACCCCCCTTTTGAGCGCTAAAGTGGTTTATTCTCTTCGACTTAGCTCGCGATCATTGCCTCCAGCCGGCTGATGAATAATGAGTTAGAGGCCAAAATAGTCGATAAAAAGAGTTTAGCAATTCTAGCTGCCCGGACGAGGGCTGGATGCGCGCTTCTCCGGAGTGTGGCTCGATTTATTGTGCGCCAAAGGGGGGATAAATTCTGCACGTGAATGCTGCCGAATCGCCCGATTCTCAATCACTCATGCGATCTTCTTGTTCCAGGCAAAGCTCAATGAGTGCAATGCCCTGTTATCGCCAGTTGAGGATGGGATGGATGGACACGAGCCCACTTTTCGGTAAGGATCTCTCTCGAGAGGATCAAGTGAGCGGAGGCCTAGTCGCTCTCAGGCCCCTATCTCGTTCACCGGTCCAATAGGCCCGCGAAGAGCGAATCCACGTCAAAATGGTCGTCAATAGTCGATTTGGAGGGGTATCGCGACTCGTGGTCGTAGTTGTCTCCGCGGTCCCTGCGTCCAGTAAGCTCATCTGCACGGGATTCGAGTTCTGCAATTTCACTTTCGAAATTGAGGCCGCATATCTTCCCGAGCTTCTGAAGCTCTCCGGCCTCATCTTGTGGTTCATCTTCCGTTTCTGCGTTTTCAACAACCGACTCGGAAGCAAGTTTTCCGGCTGCGAGAAACGCCTCCTTTTCAAGCGAAGTTAAAGGAGTCCCAGCGGTCGAAATGACTTCGGCGAGGCTGCGAAGTGAAGCGGCAGAACCAGTCCAAATATCATCTTCGTCGGTGAGTATGAGGACAACAGCTCCCCGAAACGCGGAATGGCAGACGGCCTTCACGTCGAGGGGCCAAGCGCTATCCCGCATTACCCACTCATGGAGGCTTTTGATGTCATGCGATCTGAAGAAATCGTGTTCCATGCCAGGAATGAGAGTGCGCCACCCATCTGTAGTAAGAACTCTATTCCGCAACTCCAGAAAGAGATCATCATTCAGTCCTACTTCTTTATCTATATGGAGCCGTAAGAGTGTTTGAGCTGGCGGATTCGCACTGCCGGTATCCCAGACCTGACGTGAAGGTTCGCGATAAGGCCTGTAGTTAATCAGATGGCCCCCGGGTATATGTTCGGCTGAAGACGCGATATTCCGCAGGGAAGCCCAAAGAGGTGCGGCGAAAGCGCGTGGCCTGCCTTGGCTCGAGGCCTGCGTGGTGATCTTGCTAACCTGGGGAAAGCAGACAATCGACTGGAGCAGCCGCTTGATCCATGTGACATCGCTTTCCAGGAAGCCGTCAACAAATTCTTCAACTGAAGGGTTGCTAAATTGCACCACAATGTAATTTCCTTCCCGTGCCGACATCCCTGGGTAACGATTTGTGGAGATGAAATTTCCGTCAAGTTGACGGATTGCGTCCAAGAAGTGAAGCTCAGACTCTTGGTCCCCTTCCGCGTTGATCATCTGCTTTACTGCGACTTTCAGCGATTCGAGTTCGGCGGTGCCGCCGAACGTCCATAAAACCGTCAGGATCGCCCTCGCGACTGGGCTGATGTCATTACGGAAGGGATGTTCCCAAATTCCTGCGGGATTGTCGAATTCGCGTTGAACGAATCGAACATATTCGTCATCTGTCATGGCGCGACTGTTCGCAAAGGCACTGACAGTTTCGACGATTCGCGGGCTAAAGTGTGTATGTTCGACGATCACCTTGTAGGCCCGGCTTTCCACGAGCCGGGAAAGGCGGCTATCCGGCAAATCCGAGAAATATAGATGATTGAAGAGTATCTTCGCCCGATGGGTCTTGGAATAATCTTCGAGTCTCAGCGTGCATTTCAGAATCTCGTTAGCACGGGCGGCGAATGCACCGTGGACGCGCTGGGCATCGGCGAGAATGTACTCTCGCGTTGAGAATATGAATCGGAGGTTGGGAGAGTGGCGAACTTTATCTAAGAATTCCATCAGCGAAAACTCTTCGTTTTTTGCAAAGCGGAGCGAATCGAACTGGAGCCGGCCGAGAAAATCGTCATACAAAATAACGAATTTGCGATCTGAAACTTCTGGGTTATGAATAAGACTCCAGGCATCTCGGATGTCTCCTACAACGCAGAGAGGTTCGAAGTCTTCTTTCAAGTAATGGCAGAGCAACATCCTCGCCAAGGTGGTTTTTCCGATGCCAGGATTCCCGACGATAAGGACATGATGTTCCTCGCGCAGAAGCGACAGCGCACGGTCGAAACCTGGGTGCATTACTATGCGGCTCAGTTGAGCCTTTATCGAACCTACGGTGGCTTGAGTAATATTGAAGATGCTTGCGTGTAGAACCCTCTCAAGCACGGCCGTGCTGGCAATCCAAAGTTTGAAATGTCCTCTCTCAATTTCCGGAAATTTTCTGAGGAGGCCGTTCAATTCCGATGCTCCGTAGATGTCACTCGTAGTTCTGCACCAAGGATGCAATTCCGACATAAGGGCGTCCTTGTTGTCCGGCGAAAGCGGAACGGAAGTCGCTAAAACGTATCGAGCGGGCCGCAGAGCATCAATTTTCTCCTTCTCCATCTTCACAGCCCGTAGGAGGTCCGTGGACTTGTGTGGCGCGTAGCGCTTGCACTGCACGATTGTGGTCCCAGGCGGGTCTAAAACGCGGGTGTGGCGGAGATCAATCCCATTGTCCTTACCCCTCTTGAATGTTTCGACCCTAACACTCCAATCGCGCGCTAGGAGATCAGCCACGAGATCTTCGAAGTCTTCCGGCGAAAGAGTTGTGAAATCATAAGCCATTCGAAAACGCCTTCCGCTCAAATCTCTGGAAACTGATCACGTCCCACGATTGGTTGTTTCCTACAGCATAGTTCAGACCACTCATAGAAGGCAGTACCAGTTAAGCCCCGGCAAACGGATTTCGGTCTTGCGATCTCCTACGGGGCGTCAGTGAGCGCAAGATCGCCAAAGCACTCATCGACGCTCCCAGCAAGAAACAGGCGAATTTGGGCTTCTGACTTTTTAGTTGCTCGGTCGAAATCGCCTCCTGCGGTTCTGTCGCGCCTACGGGGCTGGGAATTTTTTTGCGTTCTGTTCCCAGGACTTCGTCCTGGGCTAACTTCTGCGCTCCCTCCGGGAGCGAGTGCGCTGGGGAATGCGAGGGGTCTTGGGCACCCGGCCAGCGAGTCAGCGCGAATACGCTAGCGCGCTGGTTATTCCGGTTGCTGATCATTCCGGTTGCGCCGATTATTCCGATTGGGCGATGACGGCAAGTTAGCGAGTCAGCGAGACGACGCGAACCGGCGAGCCGGCTGAATCCCGCGTTGGGGCTAGTGTGGTGTCTCAGAAGTTCATGACATAAGCCCCGAAGAGCAACCGCAGATCTTTCGATTCCGTCCGCCTCGGCGGACTTCGCTCAAGATGACAGAGCAATTATGATGCGAACTTCTGAGACACCACGCTAACTGACATTGCGGAGGGGTCGAGGTGCGCGGGAGTCCACAAGAAATATTTCCCCTGAGTTCCCGTCGATGGCGCCGACGGGTTCCGGGACGCCGGCGGGTTCCAGGATGGCGACGGATTCCGTGACAGGCATGACCGGCAAGCCATGGCGGAGAAGGGCATGAAATTCCTGGGCCGAAACAGGGCGGCCATAAAGCCAACCCTGGCCGTATAACTTCTGCTGGACCAGGGAAAAGTAATCGGCTTGCTGGTCGGTTTCAATGCCTTCCACAACCACTTCAAGATTGAGCGATTTGGCCATGGCCAGGATCTGGGGAAGAATGGCCGCGGCGACCGACTCGGTGCCGATGACCCTGGTGAAGGCCTTGTCGATCTTGATGGTATCGGCGTAGAGATACAGCAGCTTGTCCAGGTTGGAATGTCCGGTGCCGAAGTCGTCGATATGGATCCTGTGGCCCAGCCGGCGCAGGACACGGATGGTCTCCATGGCCACTTCGCCGTTGGCGGCCGATCGTTCAGTGATCTCAATGATGAGATTCTTCGGCTTGGCCTTCGCCCGTTGAAGAGATTCAACCAGCATGGGCAGAAACGTGGGGTCGACAAGGTCGGCCCCGGCCACGTTGACGCTGAGATGAAAGGCGGGCCAACGGTGGAAGGTTCTTGCGAAGTCACGCAAAGCACGGTGCAACACAACTCTCGTGATTCCTCCCACGAACCCGAGTTCCTCAGCCGTGCTCACAAAAACGTCGGGTGAAACCGCATTCCCTTCCTCATCGGTCCAGCGTGCCAGCGCCTCTGCTCCCACCAGACGCCGTGTTGCCAGGTCGACGATGGGTTGATAGACCACCTGCAATTCGCCGCGGTTTACGGCGCGTTGAAGCTGCTGGCGCAGTTCCCGGTTGCGGCTGTCCACGAAGGAAAAGATGGTTGCCAGCAGGATGCCAAACAGGATTCCCGCAACTGTGCCTGCTGCAACCGTGATGATTCCGCCACGCAGAGCTTCGCCGACGGTGGTAGCGTCCGTCACGCAATTGAAGTGAAGGGACGAGCAGCGTGTCGCAGAGAAGGCCGCTCCCAGGCGCGCCGATGCGAGGGTGGTCAGATTCAGCTCATTGCCATGAATCACCCCGCTCGCAGGAAGGGTCAATGCCGGCCGGTGGGCAGCGTCCTGGGGTGTGATGGTGATGTGTGGCACGACGGGGCCACGGATGGGGGGCGGGTTGGCGCCCAACACAACGTAAGCAGTGCCCAGTTGCAGGGCCGCCCGGTTCAGGCTGAGATCTCGTATCGGAACGAGATTGCTGTAAGCGATGATGCCATCCTCGCGGCGAGTCTCCGGCTTGAATGGCCAACTGGACCGCGATTGATGACCCGCGGTGGTGGAGCAGTCAATCCTTCCACCGTGGATGCGACCGGCATCTTTCAGGTATTCCGAGCGGAAGACAAGTCCGCGGAAATAGGCGATCTCGGCGTCTGAGCAGGCGGGGTACGGCGAGCCCTTCAGGATTTTCAGAACGCTCTGCGCTTCTGTAAAGGCTGCGTCGTCCTGAGCTGCGGTGAGCCGTAAGTACTTGTCCAGCCAGTTCGAGGCCTGTTGGATCGCAAGGGCGCAGCCCAGCAAAGAGCCGGTTACCAGTCCACAGGTTACCAATGTGAAGCCGGCCATGCGGGCGATCGGGAACCGCCGCCAAAGCTTGCGGTTCACTTCGAGTCACCGGGAGAAATCTCTGTTACCAAGGTCATTGGGATATATCTCCCCCCTCGGATGAGAGATAGTTGATGGCACGGGATCGAGCAATGCTCCTTTATGGGGCAATCTGCCAGCTTCGGTAACCCAATTTCCAGTTACTTAAGGAATGCAGCGGCAGGTTCCGAAGACGGGGCTCCAGAGACTCGCAGGTATGTGCCGGGGAATCAGCGAATTAGCGAGGACGAGGCTGGCGTTATGGCGGCTGACCGAGTCTACAAGTCAGCAACTTGCGAGTCGGCAAGGGACCCAAAGGTAACTGCAGATCCGCATTCGGGTCCGACCGGCGCGAGTTTGCTGCGGCGACGCATCTGCGCGCGCAAATTCACTGCGGCGCGAATTTGCGACAGCGATTGAGATTAAAGGCCGGTGAAAGAGGTGGCGGGCAGCGTGGCGGTGACGACGACGCGCTCGCCGTGCTGAGTGACCTGGGCGGTCTTGAGGAGCTGCTGAAGAACATCCTTGCCTTGGCTGTCATCGAGCGGGAGGGTGATGCTGCGCGCGACGGTGACGAGCGTCGCGAGAGACGCGGCCTGATGGGCGGCGGTGTCTTCACTGGCGGCGATCTCCTCCACTCTTAATCGAACCGAGCCGAGCGCGCCGGGAACGGGGAGCGTGGGCGATGCGCTGGCGATGATGGTGGAGTCGGCGGCGAGGGGCAGCTCAAAGCCGAAGATGCGGATGGCGCCGCTCTCAGAGAAGGGAAGGCCGATTTGGCCGACGCCCCAGGCGAGCGAGAGCAGAGGCACGTCGTGATAGTGGCGCTCGAGCAGCGAGGAGCCGGCGAAGGGCAGCGCGGCGGCGCGATGGCGATCGAGGATGGAGTGGATCTGCTCGGTGGTGGGCGTGTTGGAGACGGCGACCATGTCATAGCCGACCTGCACAACGCGGACGGTGCGGCCCTCGGAGGCAATGCTGTAAATGGTGTGGCCGGCGTAGATTTCGCGCGAGGCGGCGTGCGCGTCAAGCCACGAATTCAGTTTGGAGCCGGTGATTTTGCCGACGAGCACCATGGAATAGGCGACGGGACCGTTGGGGCCGTTGGGATCGGGCATGCGGTGCAGCGCGATGGCGGCCTGGTCGATGTCGCGATCCCAGACAATGCCGGTGGCGTTGACGAAAGACTCGTAGTCAGGCTCGCTGGGCGGCGCGGGCAGACGATTGAGATGGGTGACGGCGCGAATGGGCGCGAGATTGAGGTAGACGATGCCGTCGGACTCGGGCAGCAGGCGCGCGGCCTCAGGCGGAGCCTTGGAGCGCAGGAAGATGGCCACGGCCAGCAGGACCAGGACGATCGCGACGATGAAGAGTGTCTTGCGGGTGCGCCGATTCATGATGACGGCCGGCGAGAGCCGTCAGGAATGAGCGTATCACCGAGGGCTGCGGGCTCAAGGTCTACGCGGCTGACGACATGAATTTGCGGGCGGCAGTCCAGGCTTAGCGCACGATGGCGAAGGTGTAGATCTTGCCAGAGCTGGATCTTTGCGCGGCGGCATCAACGGGAGCAACGAAGCCGTATTCGCCGTCGGCAAGATCCGAGCCGACGAGGACTTCGTAGGCGGATGAGCCGAGATCCCTGGTGGAGAAGTCGACGTCGTCGCGAACCGATCCCTCGGATTCATGGGCGAGGCCGCCGGTGACGGACCGGAACTCGCGGTTGTTGCCGTTCACACGCAGGCGCACCAGGCGGTAATCGAGCGGTGAAACGCCGTCGGGCACGTGGAGAATGAAGCGGGCCGGAGTGCGGACGACGAGACGGCTCCTCGCGCCGCCGATGACACCGTTCAGGTCCTGCTTGATGAGGCCTGCGGTGGCCACGTGCTTGACGATGCCTCCCGACTCAAAGATCACAACCTCCCAGTTGACCGGCAGCCAGCCGCCGTCGCCTAGCTTGTAGAAGACGCCCAGGTCCTGGGTTCCTTCGGGAAGCGGAATGGGCGGAGGCGCGGGAGCGGGCGGCGCGGCCATTACGCCGGGAGCGGGCTGCGACGAAGAACCTTTGGCGACGATTGCGGCGATGACCTTGTTGCTCGCGCCGGCCTGCTTGAGCGCGATGAGGCCATCGGGAGAAGTGTCGAATTTGCCGGGGTTCGAGTTGATGGTGGCAACGATGACGTCGTCACTGAGACCGGCCTGCACCATCCTGATGACACTTTCATCGTTGATGGTCTGGGCGATGAGCGGCGCAGAGAATGCCAAGAGAATGGCTGCGAAGAGTACTTTGCGCATGGTTGCGCCTCCTTGCCGTTACGAGGGCTAATGAGAATTGCGGCGAGCGCTCGAAGGTTGGAATCGAGAGGTGGTACTAAAAAAAGATTCTAAAGCAGTGGGAGAGCGGCGAAGTGAAATGGCGGCGGCAAAATGAGCCCCCGTTTGGGGGGCTGTTACGAAACCAGTCCGCGCCCCCATGCAACTTGAACCTCAGCGAAGCTGGTCGCTTCTGCTCAGACGGAGTGCCGGCGCCGGCCTAAAGTCTGGAAAGAGTCACGTGGGGAGAACATGATGAAGACAATGATTGAGAACCAAGTTACTCCTTGGTCCGTGCGCCATCCCTTCAGTACGGAAGATCAGGCTGCAATGGCCGCAATGCGCGCCATCGTCGAACCAAACAAAGGAAAGCTTCAGGGAACAAGTGCCCGAGTGCCATTTGACGCCATCATGGAGCACGTGGCGGCGCCTGCTGGGGTTACCTACGAAGCTGACCATGTCGGCGGCGTTCCAGGGTGGTGGTGCCGCCCCGAAGATGCGCGGCATCAACAGGCCCTCATGCATATTCATGGTGGCTGGTTCAATTGGGGCTCTGCACAGGCCTTTCGCCATCTGGCAGGCCATATCGCTGCTCACACGCGGGTAGCGGCCTTCGTGCCGGACTACCGGCTTGCGCCGGAGCACCCGTTCCCCTCTGCCTTGGAAGATATTCGCGCCTGCTACCTTGGCCTGGCCGAGCGAGGCTTCGCAAAAGTCGCAATTACGGGCGATTCCGCTGGGGGCACCCTGGCGCTTGGATTGCTCGTGTATCTCGCAGCCAACAGTGATGCCGGCAGCGGAGCTTTGGTGGGTGGAGCGCTGCTCTCGCCGGTGACGGATCTGTCCCTTTCTGGAGAAAGCTGGTTGACGCGCGCCGCTGCTGATCCCTTCTTCACGCAGGTTCAAGCGGCCGTGTTGGTGCGCTCCTATCTCAACGGTCACGATCCTGCAGATCCGCTCGCTTCGCCACTCTACGCGGACCTGAAGGGCTTAGTCCCGATCCGTGTGTCTGTCGGCGAGGACGAGGTGCTGCTCGACGATTCCGTCCGCTTGGTTGAGCGTGCAGTAGCCGCAGGAGTCGATGCTCGCCTCGAAGTATGGGAAGGCATGGTCCACGGGTTTCTTGGGAACGTGGGGAATCTCACAGCTTCCAACAAGACTCTTCAACTCCTCGCCGAGTTTCTCGTAGACCGATTTGCCTGCTAGGCCATGCAACGGTATTCGTCGCTCCGTAATCACAAGCAGTGGAGTTTCGTAACAGGCTCTTTGGGGACGGGCTTTTGGAGCTGGTCTCGAACGCGATCCCGGCGGTAATTGGTACGCGGTTGCCGCCTTTTCTGCTTCGATCTTCAGGGAGAAGTCCAATACTCGATTCTTGACCGCGCTCCGCAACTGCTCAAATTCACGATTCGGCATGTGCCGACGCCCGTGATGCACGGCGACGACGATCAGATTGTGCCGATTGGCGCGCCGCGAGGATGTGGCACCCGGCACCCCTCAGACAATTAAAGAAAATGGATGTCCTGCCGATAACTGTTCAGGGAAACGGCCGCAGATTCATGTGCGGTCAGAATGTGGGTTATTGGCATGCCATCTCTGGAACATCTCATCTATGCGAGCGTGGCAGCTGAGCCCTTCGGGGCATCGCAATTGACCGAACTGCTCGAAAAGGCCCGAGTCTCGAATGAACGTCGCGGCCTGACCGGGATGCTGTTGCACTGCGACTCCGATGGTAGCTTCTTTCAGGTGCTTGAGGGCGAGGGCGCGGCAATTGATCAGCTATTGGAAAGGCTCCTTCTGGATAAGCGCCATTCCCACCTGACGAAGATTATCAGGGAGCCGATCGCAGAACGGTCCTTTGAGGGGTGGACGATGGGCTTCTCGAGTGTCTCGCCAGAAAAGCTGAGAAAGATCGCCGGGCTCAACGACTTCTTTCAAAAAGGATCGAGCTTTACCGACCTTGATGCCGGCCGCGCGAAAAAACTTCTGGCCGCCTTTACGGAAGGCCGTTGGCGCCCGAAACATCTGGGCGCAACGGGTGCAGCAGCCTGAGAGTCGAATCGCCGGTTGCATCCCATCCCGACTTCACTTTCGCGTTTCAACCCATTGTTGACGCGAAAACTCGCCAAGTGATCTCTTACGAAGCGCTGATCCGGGGTTTGGGCAATGAGCCCGCCGGCCAGGTATTGCGGCAGGTATCGGCGGACACGCTGTTTACATTCGACCAGAATGCACGCGTGAAAGCGATTGGACTTGCCGTGCGGTTGGGAATCTGCTGCGACCTCAACCTCAACTTTCTGCCACGGAGCCTGGGCTTTTCAGCGGACTCGGTTCTCACCACCTTAGAAGCTGCAAATCAAGCCAATTTCCCAGTCAAGCGCTTGGTCCTCGAAGTAGTTGAAGGCGAAATCATTGACGACGCGACCCGATTTACCGGGCTCATCGCCGAATACCGTGGCTTGGGGCTGAAGTTGGCAGTTGATGACTTTGGTGAGGGATATTCCGGGCTCAACCTGCTGGCGGATTTCCAGCCCGACCAGGTAAAGCTGGATATCAAGCTGATTCGCGGGATTGAGCGGCACGGCCCGCGCCAGGCCATTGTTCGGGCGATCAGCCAAATCTGCTTCGATCTCGGAATCGATCTGATTGCAGAAGGGGTAGAGACCGAACCGGAGTTTGCGTGGCTTGCAAGCCAGGAGATACACCTGTTACAGGGTTATCTCTTCGCAAAGCCAGGTTTTGAGTCGCTCCCCGCAGTCCATTATCCAGAACTTTGAACCGGCACGCTGCCGACGCTCTGGCGCAAATCGAAATTGGAGTTGAGAAGCGTGTCATCCAGAAGTACCAAGGCCGTTGGGAAGCTTCAAAATCGCGCTGTGATTACCGGAGATCGAGAAATATCCCCTCCCGGCAGTGCTACGAAACTCGGGGCCCAAGCGCCTGCAACACGGATTTCACGGTATGGAGCGGGGTAGTGTCACGGTCCAGTGCCCTCGACTTCATTGGGTCAAGAAATGCCAAATCGGGATGCCAAATCGCCAAAGCGTGTTTCCAGACCCCTGATTCCGGAAACGTGGTAAGGCCTGTAGGCGCCCGTTGACGTTGCTGCCCGGGGAAATCGGTAAACCGTTGCCGACTTTTCATTGGAAATCACAACTAGTCCTCATAAACAGTCTCCCGGCAGTTTCCTGACAGCTCTTCTGGACTTGACGTCGAAAGATCGCGCAAAATTTCCTGTTGCTTTCCAAAAGGAACCATGCGATCATTCCTGTTGGAAACCTAAAGGGGTATCTTTCGATGAAGGAAGGGCGATGAAAGAAAAGCCGGACGTATTGCAAGGAACGCTTGCGCTGATGGTCCTGAAAACACTGGATGCCCTGGGGCCGCAGCACGGCTACGGGATTGCCCGCCGCATCGAGCAGATCAGCGGAGATGTTCTGGCTGTCAACCAGGGCACGCTCTATCCCCTGCTGCTCAAGCTTGAGCATGAGGGCTCCATCGTTTCGCAGTGGGGGGCATCGGAAAACAATCGCCGCGCCCGCTTCTATCGCCTTACCGCGGCTGGGCGCAAGCAGTTGCAAACGGAGACCCGCGACTGGGAGCAGACCGCGGCCATCATTGCGCGCTTCTTTGAGGTCAAAGCCGAGGATCTGGCGTGAGAGTTCTGCGACGCTTCCTGGTTCGCCTGTTGAATTTCGCGACGCGTCAGAGCGCCGACCAGCGCATCCGCGAAGAGATGGCCGAACATGTGGCCTTGCAGACTGAGGAGAACCTGCGCGCCGGCATGTCGCCCGCTGAGGCCCGCAGGCAGGCCGCACTCAAGTTTGGCGCGGCTGACGCGATCAGGGAACAGCACCACGCCGAGCACAGTATTCCCCTCATCGAGAATCTGCTCTTCGATCTGCGGTACGCGGTTCGCATGCTGCTGCGATCTCCTGGATTCTCTTTCATTGTCATCGCCACAATGGCGCTGGGCATTGGGGCCACCACCGCGATCTATAGCGTGATCGACGCTACGCTGCTGCATCCTTTGCCCTACCCCCACCCCAGCGAACTGGTGCGTATTGAAGCCAACCTTCCGGGCGTGGGCGCGCACGACGTTGGCTTCTCCATCCCTGAGTTGAGAGACCTTCGGAACTCGGGAATCTTCCAATATGTGTCCTTCTGCTTTTTCGGCACCGACACTCTTACCGGCAGCGGCCAGCCCACGCGCATCGCCGGAGGGACGGTCACACCGAGCTACTTCGCGGTGCTCGGCGTCGACGCGCAGTTGGGCCGCACCTTCGATCCGCACGACGCCTCACCCGGCTCCAACGGCGAAGTCGTCATCAGCGATGGGCTCTGGAAGCGCGCATTTGGCGCCGACCCGCACATTCTCAGCAAAAGTATCCGCATTGACAACGATCTCTTTCATGTTGTCGGCGTGATGCCCGCCAGCTTTCGCGACCAGGGCCAAACCAGCGAGCAGGTCAGTACCGAACTGTGGGCGGCGGATGGATTTTCCGACCGGGCGCCGCCGATGCGCGGCTCGCGTTTGGTCTACGAGACCATCGCGCGCCTTCAGCCTGGTCTCTCGCCTGAGGCCGCGCAGGGGCACCTCGATGCCCTGGTTGCATCGTTGAAAAAGCAATATCCGGCGGATTATCCGCCCCAGGCCGAATGGACTTTCCACCTCACTCCCCTGGCCGAGACTCTTGTCGGCAACGTTCGCCAATCGCTCATCCTGCTGTTCGGCGCGGTGGGCCTGGTGCTGCTGATCAGCTGCGTCAACGTTGCCAATCTGCTGCTGGCGCGCGCCAGCGCGCGCGGACGCGAAATGGCGATGCGTCAGGCTCTGGGAGCGGCAAGAATGCGCCTCATTCGTCAGCTCTTCACCGAGAGCTTGTTACTCTTCGTGCTTGGCGGCATCACCGGTTTCGCGGTTCTCTTCTGCGGCCGGAAATTCCTGCTGCAATTTGTTCCCGAAAGCCTGCCGCATCTCAATGACATATCCATCAGCTGGGGCGTGCTGGCGTTTGCCATCGTCGTCTCTGTCGCCGCCGGAACCATCTTCGGGCTTGCCCCCGCGTGGCTCACAAGCCGCCTTAATTTGACGGCGACGCTCCGGCAGGAAGGTCGTGGCTCCAGCGGTTCCCGGCGGCGCTCGCGCTTGCGCCATGTTCTGGTGATTGGTGAATTAGCCCTCTCCCTGATGCTGATGGTCGCCGCCGGCCTTCTGCTGCGCAGCTTCTGGGACTTATTCAGGGTGCAACTCGGCTTCAATCCCACTCGAGTCATGGCAATCGAGACTTCGCTACCGAATCCTAACGATCCCAGTACCGACATTTATCGAACTGCCACGCAGGAATCGGTGTTTCTGCGGGAAGCTCTCCGTCGAATCCGGACGTTGCCGGGCGTGGAAGAAGCCGCCGTCAGCGATCGGACGGCCATTCCCCTTGGCCATAGCCAGAACGATCGCAGAATCATTCCATTGCTTCGCGAAGGCCCGGAAGCGCAGAGCAGCCAGCCTCCGCTGATCGATACATCGATCGTCTCACCCGAATATTTCCACCTGCTGGGCATGACGCTCCTGCGTGGACGCCTCTTCGTCGACCAGGACCTTGAAGCTACGCCCCTGGTCGCAGTCATCAACCAGGCCGCGGCCCGCATGTACTGGCCCGGCAAAGATGGGAAGGGCGAGGATCCGGTCGGCAAGCGAGTCCGTTTGTTGGGCCGTTTGGGCCGTGCCAGGCCGGAATGGACCACCATCGTCGGCGTCATTGCCGATGCACGCACGGAATCGCTCGCGGACGCGGGCACTCCGCAGATCTACCTCGACATCTACCAGCGCCCCGCCAAGTTTCTTGCGTTCTACCTGCGTGGACAGGTCGATCCCGCCACCATCTCCGCGCAGGTGCGCACGCAAGTCCAGGCCGTCGATGCGGAGCTTCCCGTCTTCCACGCGGAGACCCTGAACGACGTTCTCTCCTCTTCGCTTTCTGTGCGACGGTTCTCCATGGAAATGGTGGCGTTGTTTGCCGCAACTGCCCTGCTGCTCGCCGCGCTCGGAATCTACGGAACCATCTCCTACCTCGTCAACGAGCAGACACGCGAGATCGCGATTCGCCTTGCCCTCGGCGCACAACGGAGCAACATCCTCAAGATGGTTCTGCGCCAGGGCCTCTCTTTGGCCGGCGCCGGCGCCGCCGCCGGCCTGGTTGGCGCGCTTATTGTTTCGCGTCTGATGGCCGGCCTGCTTTATGGCGTTTCGCCCACCGATCTGACCACGTTTGCCGGTGTCACCATTGTGCTTGCCGCCGTCGCGCTCGCCGCCAGCACCATCCCGGCGCTGCGCGCCATGCGCCTCGATCCGATCACTACACTCCACTCCGAATGACCTTTGGCACTGCTCGAGACTTGTTCAGTCTTTGTAGAACCTGGCACCGATGAGTGTGGCGACGATGAGCGCCGGCAAGGTTCCGATCATTAATGGAATGACGGTGCGTGGCGGAAAGAGGCCGAAGGAACACCACGTAGCGTCTCCAAGGCTCACGATCAACCACCAGGCGAAGGCGGCAATCAGCGCGGTTCTCGGGCGGGACGAATCGAAGCGTACAGCCAAAGAATCGAGACGCCCTCAAGCAGATCAAGCACGACATTGAGGATGAGAAATCCAGGCGTGGGCGCACCCAAACGGTTGTGCGGCAGCGCAGCAAAATCGCGCCCAAGCAGGGCAGTAACGATTGAGCCGAGCACAATCCAGACAATTCCGGCTAACATTCCGCACCCGATCAGGCGCGGCGAATTGATTTTGGTCGTACCCTGGGATCCCATGCGGCGCCTTTTCTTCTCACAACCCGAGTGCTGAGGGAAGAGCGGCTCGTCGAGAGCTACTGTGCGGGGCGGACGCGATCGCCTTCCTGGAATCCGGAGCCGGAGACGACGGCGCAGACCGAGGATTTTGCGTCGACATCGGTGGCCTTGATGACACCGACGGTTGTGGTGAGACGGCGGATGACTTCGCCGGTGGCGGGATCCTTGATCTCCTTGGTGACGCGCACGACCTCAAGCAGGTCGCCGCGCTTCACGCCCGAGCCGGTGCCGATGTTGAGGATGACTTGTGCGCCATCGACCGCAGCGACGAGACCATCGATCTTGACGGCCTGTACGGGTATTTTGGGAGCGTCGGCGACGAGGTTTGCGCTGAGCTTGTCCGTTGCGGCCTTGGTGGCCTCGCCGATGATGGTTTCCTGAAAGTTGCTGGAACCGAAATCGACATTGCCGCCGCCCGCGCCGTGCCAGTTGCCGCCGTTGCCGAGCAGCGACGTGGAAGAGCGGGCCGATTCGCCCGAGCCCTCGGCGACGGCAAGAATTTCGCCGGTCTCGACGTTGATGATGCGGGCGTCAATGTGGACGTTGGCCTTGGAGTTGGAGTGGCCGATGCCGCCCACGCCGAAGCCGCCCCAGTTGCCGCCGTTGCCGCCGATGTTGTGCTTCTGGGTCTCGCTGCCGAACTGGGTGATGGAGCCGATGATGATGGCGTCGACGCCGAGGAGCTTGCCGAGCTTGGCGGCGCTGCCTGGGTCGGCGCGATTGGAGTTCGAGAAATTCTGCTCAGTCATGAGCTTGTCGAGCGCCTGACGCTCGATGACGGAATAGGTGCCGTCGGTGACGAGGCCGGTGATGAGCAGGTCTGTGATCCCTTTACCGACGTCGACATTGCTGCCGAACATGCCAGTCGTGGAGCTTTGCACGGTGCCGTAGTCGAAATCCATGACCGCAACGCGGGGCTTGCGCGGCGCCTGGGCGCTGGAGGGCAGCGAGGAGAAAGCGGCAATGAGAAGAGGAAGGATTACCAGAGAGAGGTGGAGCTTTCTTGAGTTCATCGAACGGCCTCAATCAGAGATTTTTGGGAGAGGAGGAACTTGCGTTAAGGAACACGTCGCTCGTGGGAAAGTTTCACCGGGCGCAAGGAAAAGGGTCGGCTGTAGCTGCTGTTTCTGTCAAGGCAAATCGGCAGGGTTGGGCGGGAAGCAGGAGGCGCGGACCGGGCGCGAGCTTGTGTCCTGATCTTGGGACATTTGTAATCCTGCGCAATGCATCAAGAATGCGACAACAGGCGGCTTGGAATACCTGCGAAGTTCGCCTACGCCCAATCCCGCGTTCCAGCCCGGCGACTTCCACGCAGAGCTGAACGCGTCGCGTTTATGTACGCATCGTGTTACTATTTCTTGGAGTGATACCATGCCGGAATGATTGGCGGGTTCCGGGACGCGGACACCGGAAGGCTTTGGACCACCGGGAGATGCAAGCGGCTTCCGGCACAGCTAAATCGCCAGGCCTTGAAGAGGCTGTACATCCTGAATGCTGCTTTGACGTTAGAGAACCTGACTATTCCCAAAGGCAACAAGCTGGAGAAATTGCGTGGAGACCGGAGAGGGCAGCACAGCATCCGGATCAACGATCAATACCGCATTTGCTTTGTCTGGCGCGATGGGAACGCGCATGAAGTAGAAGTTACGGACTATCACTGAGGAGGCGCGGATTGCCTGGAAACGCTGCTCTGATTCATCCCGGGGAGATATTGCTGACCGAGTTCATGGAGCCGCTGGGATTGACGGCTTACCGGTTGGCAAAGGATCTCTGTGTACCGGCGCCTCGAGTGGGAGATATTGTGCGCGGCAAGCGGGCAATTTCCGCGGATACGGCACTGCGGCTGGGCATCTATTTCGGCCTACCGGCGCAGTTCTGGCTCAATTTGCAGAACGAATACGATCTCCGGCGCGCGGCCGCAAGTCCAGCGCTGAAGAGGCTCACGCCGCGGGCTGCCTGAGGCTTGTTTTGTGCGTTTGCCCGGCGCTTCGCAGGCGTTTGCTCCGCGTGGTCGGCTATGCTAACCTTAGTTTCTGTGCCGTGGCATGCGGTAAGTATTCGTGTGTCTGCATGCCGTCTGTTTTTCCGCGCGGTTTTGGGCTGGCGTAGCTCAGCTGGTAGAGCATCTGATTTGTAATCAGAGGGTCGGGGGTTCAAATCCCTTCGCCAGCTCCACCCAATCCGAGGCCGGCAGCGGTGAGGGAAGCGGCAAAGTTTTTCACCGGCGGACGTAGTTGAGTGCGCCGGGCCTGTCCTCCGCGGTTGATCCCACTGAGGTGCATGCAGCGAAAATTCCGGGGACTCTCCGGCGGTTGCGGCGTGTGCGAATGCAGGATTGGTGCGAAGGCAGCAGGGGCACAGGTGGCCGAGTGGTTAATGGCAGCAGACTGTAAATCTGCCGCTCCTTGGAGCTACGGAGGTTCGAATCCTCCCCTGTGCACCAGAGTTTGCGAGAGGGATTTGGGAGCGCGAGGGAGCTGGCCGGATGGATGCAGCGATGGCTGAGCAGAAGCGCGGGCCAGATGGATTGGTTGCGGGACTCGACGGCGGATTGGATCGGGGATCGGGCGGCAGATCGGGCGGGCCGAAGAATTCGGACGCCGATCTCGACCGCAAGTTCTGGATCGCTCTCGGGTTGTTTGCAGTTTTGGCGCTGCTGGCGTGGTTCACCATCGGCGATGGCGCAGTGGATGTGATGGGCAAGCCGGTGGAGATCAAACTGATACCGCTGATTGTGATTGGCGGGCTGGCGTTGCGAACGGTTTTAGCCCGGCAGGCGGAGAAGATCCGGCGAGCCGGGAGGCAGGGCGGTTGAGGTGCGAGGTTTCCCACCCTTTTCGCAAGCGACGCGAAAAAGGATGGGCACCCCGCTGGTTTAGGTTTAGTGGGCTGATGTAGCTCAGTTGGTAGAGCACTCCCTTGGTAAGGGAGAGGTCACCGGTTCAAACCCGGTCATCAGCTCCAGAAATGTTGGCGGGAGTAACTCAGTGGTAGAGTCACAGCCTTCCAAGCTGTTGGTCGCGGGTTCGAACCCCGTCTCCCGCTCCAGATTTTGCTGATGACCCGCTCCGGATTTTGCTGATGAATTGAGAAGGCCGCTTTAAAGGTAGGAAGAATGTTCGAGCAGGCGACGATCGCGGTACAGGATGAGAAGACCTACGCGAAGCTGCATGCGCTGATCGATGCGATCTTTGCAGCGAGCGACGTGGAGGTTTTTCTGAATCGCGTAACCCGCAAGAAGGTGCGCATCCGCGACTACGAGACGATTTTGAGCCGCGGGCTGCTGGGCAAGGAAGCGATTGAACTTTACAAGGCGCTGCCGGTTTCGGATCAGGGACTGACGCGCGAGCGCTATCTGGGGCTGGTGGAGAAGGTGCCGCAGGAGTTACGGCAAAGGTATTACAAGGCGTACGCGTATTACTGAGAGACAGGGAGGCACAACGGTGGCAGTTCTCGCAAACACGACCGATGGCATGCCAGTTGTATGGGGTGAAGAAATCGTTGGCCCTCAACCTACTGCCACACCTCATCTAATGGTTGAGTACGAGGCTGAAATCGCTGTTTGTGCGCCACAAATGGTGAAGGTAATTTTCACGGTCGCGCGTCCGGGATGGAATCTGGAAGTGCGCTCGCCTGAGGCCGAACGAGAAGCCTGCAAGTCGGCTTTGCGAGAGTATGTAACCAACAGCACGCGGGAGCACTTGATCGAGTTTGGATCCAATCCGGTGTTTGTTAGGGTGAAGCTTCAACCGGCGGCATAGCGGTGAATAGGATTTTGAGCTAAAACCCGGACCAGAAGAGAAGGGCGGAAGGGGAAGCAGAGATGGCGAAGGAAAAATTTGATCGTACGAAGCCGCACGTGAACGTGGGTACGATCGGACATATCGATCACGGGAAGACGACGTTGACGGCGGCGATTACGAAGGTGTTGTCGAAGCACAACCCGAAGATCCAGTTCCGGTCGTTCGATTCGATTGATAACGCGCCGGAAGAGCGGGAGCGCGGTATCACGATCGCGACGGCGCACGTGGAATACGAGACGGCGAACCGGCACTATGCGCACGTGGACTGCCCGGGCCACGCCGACTACATCAAGAACATGATCACGGGCGCGGCGCAGATGGACGGCGCGATTCTGGTGGTTGCGGCGACCGACGGACCGATGCCGCAGACCAAAGAACACGTGCTCTTGGCGCGGCAGGTGGGCGTGCCCTACATCGTGGTGTTTCTGAACAAGTGCGATGCGGTCGAGGATCTGGAGCTGATTGACCTGGTGGAGATGGAAGTTCGCGAGCTCCTGACCAAGTACCAGTTCCCGGGCGACGACGTGCCGGTGGTTCGCGGCTCTGCGCTGGGCGCCTTGAACGGCGAAGCGCAGTGGGAGGCCAAGATCGACGAGCTGATGGATGCGGTAGACAAGAACGTGCCGCAGCCGAAGCGGGATGTGGATCAGCCGTTCCTGATGCCGATTGAAGATATTTTTTCGATCTCGGGGCGCGGCACCGTGGTGACGGGCCGTATCGAGCGCGGCAAGGTGAAGGTGGGCGAGAACGTAGAGATTGTCGGGTTCCGCGAGACGCGCACGACGGTGTGCACGGGAGTCGAGATGTTCAAGAAGCAACTGGACGAGGGCATGGCCGGAGACAATGCCGGAATTCTTTTGCGCGGCACGCCGAAGGAGGACGTGGAGCGCGGGATGGTGCTGGCGAAGCCGGCATCGATCACGCCGCACACCAACTTCAAGAGCGAAGTGTATGTGCTGAGCAAGGAAGAGGGCGGCCGTCATACGCCGTTCTTCAAGGGCTACCGTCCGCAGTTCTACTTCCGCACGACGGACGTGACGGGGGTGGCGGAGCTGCCGGCGGGGGTGGAGATGGTGATGCCGGGCGACAACGTGCAGCTGGTGATCGACC
>Ga0302326_10005146_pt1 | contig 29913 bp, 35 predicted proteins | sample Palsa_T0_3_FD_202264 | JGI IMG/M metagenome (GOLD analysis project Ga0302326, IMG submission 202264) | Peat permafrost microbial communities from Stordalen Mire near Abisko, Sweden - Palsa_T0_3 | ecosystem: Environmental > Terrestrial > Soil > Palsa > Peat permafrost | place: Sweden: Abisko... | reverse complement strand
AGATCATGCCGCTCGTCTGCGTCCACGGTCCGCTTAGGCCACTGGCCGGCGGTGCTGGGGAGCACCGGCTCCAAGCCGCCACGGTGCTCGAACTGTTTCGCGAGCTCGAGTGCGCGTATCCGGCACTGCGCGGCTGGATCGTTGACGAGCGCGGCCTGATCAGGCGGCACATCAACGTGTTCGTCAACGGCGAGCGCGGGGGAGAACACACGACGGTTGCCGCTGACGCCCGCGTCGAGATCCTGCCCGCGATCACAGGAGGCTGAGCTGATGACCGACTTGCTGGTGTCCACGAAGAAGGGGCTGTTCGCGCTCTCGGGCGAGCCCGGGGGCGACTGGGAAATCGTCGCGCGGGCGTTTGCGGGCGAGCCGGTCGACTACGCCGTGCGTGACCCACGCACGGGGCGGGTGCTGGCAACGATGACCTCACCGTTCTACGGTCCGAAGGTGTTCTATACCGAGGGGCCAGCGAGCGATTGGGGACCCGGTACGCGTCACGAGGGGTGGGAGCAGGCCGAAGGCGTTGCGCTGCCGGCAGCGGGTGACCTTGCGCTCGAGCGGATCTGGGTGATCGCGCCCGGCGAGGGCGACGGGCTGATGTATGCGGGCGGGGATCCTGGAGTTCTGTTCCAGTCCGCCGACGGCGGATCCACATGGGAGATCAACGCCGGGCTGTGGGAGCACGAGACGCGCCGGAACTGGCAGCCGGGGGGCGGCGGGCTCTGCGTGCACTCGATCGCCCCGTGGCCGGACGTCCCCGACAAGCTGTCGGTCGCGATCTCGGCGGCGGGCGTGTGGCACACCGACGACGCCGGGCGCTCGTGGCGGCGGGGTAATCAAGGGCTGACACCGCGCTACCTGCCCGACGAGGCGATCGCCGAGCTCAGCCTGCCCGAGCCGCCGCCCGACGCTGACACGGCGCTGTGCGTGCACCATTTGGAGCGGGCGCCGGCGCGCCCGGAGCGGATGTTCATTCAGTTCCACGGGGGCGTGTACCGCTCCGACGACGCCGGTTCCAGTTGGAGCGAGATCGGCGCGGGGCTCCCATCGGACTTCGGCTTCCCTCTGGCGGTCGACCCAGCCGACCCGGACAGCGCGTACGTGATCCCGCTCGTGGCCGACATGGACCGGGTGATGCCCGACGGCCGCCTGCGCGTGTACGAGACGCGCGATGGCGGTGAGACGTGGCGGCCGCGCGGTGATGGGCTGCCGCAGGAGCACGCATACCTAACCGTCCTGCGCCAAGCATTCCAGCGCAAGGGCTCCGGGCCCTCGCTTGAGCTCTACTTTGGCTCCACGACCGGCGAGGTGTTCGGCTCGGGCGACGCGGGCGCAACGTGGTTCGAAGTGACGACGCGGCTACCGCCGGTGTTTGCCGTGTCAGCCAGCTGAAGCTGACTGTCGAGCAGCCACCTCGAACCTCGCACGGGAACCGCCCCTCGCAGGAGACACACCTTGGCGCACGGATCGCATGCGTCCGTCACCGGCCTGGCATGGCAAGGGGTAGCCCGCTCGTCGCCTCGATCCGTGGTCCGGCTGTCCGCATCCTAGTGGGCCACCAGCACGTCACCGCCTGCGTGAAGACGCGGTCAGGCGGGCTGCCACAGCTCGACCCGATTGCCCTCAGGATCGCTGACCCAGCCGAATCGACCTACACCCTCCATGTCCTGCGTCTCTTCAGCCACGTCCGCTCCCTTGGCGCGCAATTGCGCGAGCATCGCATCCAGGTCGCGGACCCGGAAGTTGAGCATGGTTTGCTGGGCGCGGGAGCCGAAGTAGTCGGTGTCGGACTCGAAAGTCGCGAACACCGTCAGCCCGGCTCCCTGATGCCACAGGCCGTTCTCATCGGCGTCCAGGCCTAGGCAATCGCGATACCACGCGCCCAGGGCCGCCGGGTCGCCGGCGCGCATGAAATATCCACCGATTCCAAGCACACGTTCCATGGGCCTATCTTGCCAGGACGGCGATCCGGCGGGCTGGCACCACACCATCGCCCGCTTCACCCCCGTCTCAATCGCGGGGGAACTCGTTAGCGCCAAATCCTGTTCCAATCCTCGCCAGACCCCTCACGGAACCAGCCCGGCGCAAACGCGCGGTCTTCCGGCTCATCGGTGGGATCGGCCATAGAAACGCCGCGCTGGCGGAGTTTGTACGGATCGGTGAGCCACATACGTGCTCAGCGGGCCGGGATGACGAGCGCTTGGTCGCGATCGCTGCCAGGCGTGGGCGTGGTCACTCGAGGCGTGGAGCACCGACGCGCCCGCCGACACCCAGACTGCCGCAATGGACGAATCATGGCGGCTTGCCCGATGAAAAGCGCAGCCCCGAGGGGTGCGATGATCCTGGCATGACATTCAGGCCAGATCCCACACGGCTCGGAGGGCTCGAGTGGGCGCGTTCCACCGGGGGACGGCTGTCCGGCGTAGAGCGCCGCCGGCTGCTCGCGGCAATCGCAATCGGTCAGTTCGAGAACCTGGCCGGCCGAGTCAGGCTGATGCTCGGGCGGCTGCCGGACGGCGCACGCGACATCGACGTCCGCTCGTTCGAGCCACCCGACTCGCTGTTGGCCCGCGAGGCCGAGGCGGCTTGCGCCGAACAGCCTGACGCGATCGCGGGCCATTCGTACCGCACGTGGATGTACGGGCTTGCGCTCGCCGCCCTTGACGGCGCCGCCCTCGATCGCGAGCTCTTTTACTGCGCAGCACTGGTTCACGACTTCGGGATCAGCCCACCGGTTCCCGGCCGCGACTTCACACTCGGCGGAGCCGATCGAGCACTGGCGTGCGCCTCCGCGGCCGGGCTTGCCGACGTCGACGGTGACCTGATCGCCGATGCCATCTGCGTGCACACCACTCCTGGTGTCACGCCCGATCGAGATGGCGCGCTGGGCTGTTACGTCCAGATGGGCGCGATGGTCGACGGCGCCGGATTGCGGATGTGGGACATCTCCCGCGAGAACGTTCGCGCGGTGGTAGAGGCCCACCCGCGTGGCGTTGACTTCAAGCGCGACCTGGTCGCACTGATACGGGCTGAGGCGCGAGCAGTACCGGGCGGGCGCTTCTCGCTGCTGGTCAAAAGCGGTCTGCCCGTGGCCGTGCGCCTGGCCCCATTCAACGACTGAGCCGTCTCAATCTGGCTGCCGCAATGGACGATGAGCAACGCTGCCCCATGCGGCCTAGACTCGGTCCGTGTTCAGCATTCGTCGCTGTCTGGCTGACGAGCGGCAGGCCATGCTCAGCGTCATCAACGCCGCGGCCGAGGCCTATCGAGACGTCATCCCTGCTGATCGCTGGCAGGATCCATACATGCCGTCGCACGAGCTGGACGCCGAGATCGCCGGTGGCGTGCATTTCTGGGGCTACGAGACCGCCGGGGCGACCAGATTTTTGGCCAGAGGAGGACGATGCTGGACGTCCGCGCAATCGTATGAGGCGCCCGCTCCGAAGATCACTAGCAACATCTGTTCGACAGTAGACGCCAGGCCAGACCGAATCGCCGGGCCGGCATAGACAGAGCCAAAGAGGCGGAGGAGATCGGCGAGGGGATTCTGTCGGTCAGCAGAAGGTGAGCGATCCTCACGTACGGGCGTCACCGCATGGGCTAGGGTCGAAGCGGCACAACTGCTTTCCTCCAGACCGCCTCTCGTGGCGCGTGATCGCATCGGCGACGCTCCGAGCCCCAGGCGGCGTCGGCGCCGACTGCTCCTTTACCACGGCTCGAGTCGTTGTCGTCTCCACAGCCGCCACAGTCGCCGCGATCGACCGGCGCCGCTAGGTCGTTCCGCGGACGAGGGCGAGCCCCCAGCGCATTACGATTGCAGTCGTCATGTCAGCGACACGCGCCAATGGCCAGCCGTCTTGGGCGACGCGCGAACACATCCTCGACGCGCTAGGCGCCGCGATCATCAATGACTCAGGCGTTGATCTGTTCGTCCTGTTCGGATCTGTTGCCCGCGGCGAAGCTCATCCACGGTCCGACATCGATCTCCTGCTCGATGGTCCAACAGCCCGTGACCCGCCGGCGCTGACGCGTCTCCGAGGAGAGCTGTGGGAAGCGCTCGACCACCCGATCGAGTTGCTGACGCTTAGCGAAGCGCGCAAAATTGCACCGGTTCTGGCTGGCGCGATCCGCGACGGACTCGTCATCGCAGACCGGTTCGATCAATGGAACTCCGTGCTGAGGATGCGCGACGAAATCGAGCGGGACGCTTCGATTGAAGTGCGCACTTACCCCGCCCGGCGAGCAGCAGCCTTAGCTCGCCTCAACGCAAGGGCGCAGCCATGAGTGGGCCCGAGTCCGATCTGGAGGGCCGGATCGTCGCTCACCTCGAAGAAACCTCAAACTCGTCCATCACGTGGCCATACGTGCTGAGGGTGAGCCGCGCGTCGTGGCCGAGCTGGCGAGCGACGTAGATCACCGAGCGCCCCTCGTGGAGTAGAAGCGACGCAAACGAGTGCCTGAGGTCGTACGGACGACCGTTCTCCAGCCCCGCCGCCTCGATCGCGCGCTCGAACGCCCGTCGGCGCCACGACTGGTACGCGGCGAGCGTCCAGGGCGTCCCGGTCGCTGACGGGAAGATCAGCGAGCTCTCGGATGGCCGGCCGCTTCTCAGTCGCCATTCTCGGAGGTCGACGGCGAGCGGCTGGAGCACACGCACCGTCCGATGAGCCGCCGTCTTCGTGTCCTTCTCCTCGCCAAGCGAGATGGCGCGCTCGACCAGAATCGTCTGCTCGCGGATGTCGCGCCACTGGAGCGCCAGCGCCTCACCGGGCCTGAGCCCGGCGTACGCCAGGACGCTGATCAGTGTCGCGTCGCGCGGCGAGCTCGCCGCTCGCATCCGCTCGATCGTCGCCGGAGCCAACGGCCGGACCTCAGTCCGACGCGGAAGCGCAGCCTTGCGGACGGCACGCGCCGGGTTCGATTGGATCTGCCCGTTCTCGAACGCGCGCTGAAGGATCGCTCCGAGCAGGGTGAGCGCGTAGCGGACCGAAACACGGCCGTGGCCGCCGGCGAGCCGCTGCGCCTGCCAGCGCGCGATCGTCTCAGGCCTGATTGCCCGGAGCTCGAGCGGGCCGAGTGACGGCAGGATGTGCTTGTTCAGAAGTTGCCGGTAGTGCATCCACGTCTTTGGCGAGAGCTGGGATGCGTACGCCTCACACCAAGTGCCGACCACGTAGTCGGCGAGCGTGACCCTGCCCATGTCCATCTCGGTGAGCGTCCCGAGCTGCTGCCGGCGGCGGAGCTCGGCACCGAACGTCACCGCATCACCCTTACGGTCGAACGTCTGTACCCGGTACCGCCCACCCTGCCGCCAGCGCACGCGCCAGCGCACCGCCCCGTCCTTCAGAACCCGCCTCTGGATCTCCATGCTGCTTCCTCGCTGTCTGACTTCCCACAGCATGCCACCCCGCTCGGCACCCTCCGGCTCACCCCACCCTTCTCCGGCACTCGCCACGCCCGCCGCCCGTATGCCCCGCCGCACACCGAGCCCACAAAGCTCGGGCCAGACTACCCGAACCCCATGCACTGCATTTTCCTACGTGGGGGGCGGGTAGTCTGGCCCATGGGCGAGCAGAAACCCCAGGTGCGGCGGGGCTGCACGGGGGCTCAGGTGTGTAATCGGATTACACACTTCGTTACACACTTTCCTACACACCTGAACGGGTCCGCCGCGGCTCCGGACGCGCTCTACGCCGCTCAATCGCGCTCCTGCCGCCAGCAGCTGATCGGCGGATACGCCTTTGGGACTGGAACCCGCGCCGATAGACTCGACTGATGGGCGTGACCGTGCAACTCCCCGATGACCTCGCAGCCCTCCTGGCTGAGGAGGCGGCGCGCCAGTCCGTGACCGCGGACGAACTCGCTGCGCGAGTGCTGGCCGAGCACATCCCTGCCCGACGGAAGCTCGGGTTCGTCGCGCTTGGCGCGTCGAGCTCCGGACGCGCCGCCGCCGAGGCGGAGGACACGCTCGCTAAGGGGTTCGGTCGCTGACGCTGGTCGTCGACACCGGCGTGCTGCTCGCTGCCGCCGATCGAAGCGATCCCGACCACACGGCCTGGAGGCGCATCGCGGACCGCTCGTCAAGACCGAGCTCGTGATCGCCGAGACCGGATGGCTGATCGACCGGCAGCTCGGAGCGGCTGGCCGAGGCCGCGCTTTACGAGTCCGCAGCCGCCGGCGAGATCCGCGTGGAGCCGCTATCGACCGCCGATTGGGCTCGAATCGCCGCGCTCACTATTCAGTACGCCGATCAGCACCTCAGCGTCGTCGATAGCAGCCTCGTCGCCATCGCCGAGCGACTCGCCGCAACCAGCATCGCCACCCTTGACCGACGCCATTTCGGCCTCGTCCGTCCTCAGCACGTTGCCGGCTTCGAGCTGCTTCCGTAACTCATCGCTGCGGTCCCCGACTGCATCCTTCGCTGACGTGCACGAGCTTGCGTCCCTCGGGTCTTGACCAGCCCCGCCGCACCCGTTCAAATCAAGCATCGACCCCGACTACCCGCACCCTCCCTCGTGAGATACGTGGGGGGCGGGTAGTCGGGGTCGTAAGCGAGCAGAAAGCCCAGGTGCGGCGGGGCTGTTCGGGGGCTCAAGGGTGGACTCGCAGTCCACCCTTCCGTCCACGCCACTGATACCATTTTGGTATGCGAGGCGGCGACTACGTAATGATGGCCCGGCGTCGCGCGGGACTCACCCAGCGCCAGCTGGCCGAACTCCTCGGCCTGCGCCAGGCCACGATCGCACGCTGGGAACGGGGTGATCGCGGAGTCAGCGTCGACGACGTCGAGCTGGTCGCGCACGCGTGCGGCCTGCAGCTCGAAGCGCATCTCCTAGTCGAGGACCGCAGCTGGTGGCCGCAGATCGCGATACAGCTCGAACTCGATCCGCTCGAGCGAGTACGGCGGCTCACCCCTCCGGGTGCTCCAGACATCGCAGCGGGGTTGTCCCAGCTTGCCGCGGCGGGCGTGCTAGGGCTCGTCATCGGAGAGGTCGCTGGGGCGCTGCATGGCTGGCCGCTCGTGCTCGGTTCGTCGACGATCGAGGTATGTGGGTTTGTCGACGGCGTGGGCTATCGCCTCCGACAGATGGGCGCTCGGCAGACCCGCCGTGGCAGGCACATCATGGCCGGCGGAGCGAGCGTCATCATCGACGAGGCACCCGCAGGCACGGGAGGCGAAGCGGACCTTGCCCGCAACCGAGTGGCGTTCGACACACCGGCCGGAGCCGTCGACGCAGCCGGACTGATCGACCTGCTGAGAATCGCCGACGCGTCAGACGCCCGCACGGCCCGACGCGACTCACTCGCACTTCAAGCGGTGCTCGACGTCCAACGCGAGCGCGAGGCCGCGGGCGCCCCCGACGAGCGGGCGGCGGGGGACAGGATTGCTGAATGGCTGAGCCAACAGACTCCGGTCGCATGAATCCTGCGATCGACGGTGAGCGCGAGGCGCTCCTGAAGGTTCTGGTCGATCACGACGTGCAGTTCGTCGTCATCGGCGGCGCCGGCATCCAGTCTCACGGCCGTCGTTACGACACCCTCGATATCGATGTCACGCCCGACCGCGACGAGGCAAACCTGCAGCGTCTCGCTGATGCGCTGAACGAGCTCGACTGCCGCCTCGTCACCGACCCGGCCAACACGGCTGCCTGGGTGCCACTCCCACCCGACTACTTCACCCCTCGCAGCCTCCTCGCCGCCACAGTCTGGAACCTGGCGACGCGACACGGCCAGCTCGACCTCACGTTTGCCCCGAGCGGCTTCCCTGCCGGCTACGAAGTCCTGGCGCCTCGCGCGGAGCGCCTGACCGTTGCCGGCACACGGATCGCCGTGCTGGTCGCTTCCCTCGACGACATCCACAAGTCAAAGCGCGCGGCCGACAGACCGAAGGACCGAGCGTATTTCCTAGCTGCCGGCGAGCCAGGCCGCGAATAGCAATCTGCGTGCGCTGGGTCATCTCGCTCGGGCGCTCATCCCGGACCAGCGCTGCGAGGAACTCGTGTGCAGAGTGCCGGTCGTCGATCACAGCGGCAGGCTGGCGCGATACCTTGCCGGCCATGACTCAGAATCCATCGGGGTCGCAGCGACCGAATCCGAACCTCGTCGCAATGGGCAGCTACTCAGTCGAGGTACTTGGACGGACGGGTCTGCGATACATCGCCGAGGGCGACAGAGCGATGTTCATTGACTCGGAGGTCATGGCGGGTCCCAAGATGGAAATTGCGGTGAACGCGGGCGGCGTGAAGCGATGGGATCCGCCACACGAAGCAGAGCCTATGAGTGATCAGACGCGCCAGCGAATACTCGTGAACATCCAGCTGGCGTTCGAAACAAGAGGCTGGGTCCTCAGCGTGGTGTGGCCGTTCGGTGAGTTGCAGTCAGACAGGACGTGGCAGTGGTCAACCTCCGGGGCGGCCGGCACGTAGGTTCCAGGATGCGTGTCGATCAATGGCGAAACCCGTTGGGTATCAGCCGAGCGGCGTCGGCCGGTCCCTATACAACGTGAGCGTCCTCAAGTCGTCGTCAGGGATACGGGGTGCAGAGACTCCGGCGCTCGCGGCGAAGGCGTTGGCGCGCTGAATCTCCTCATCGCGGTCCGATGCGAGAGCAGCGCCGTATGGCTTCAGTAACGCGGCGCGCACCGCAGCGAGGCGGGATGCCGCGGCTGGGTCAGCGGGATCAGCAACAGCGGACCGGGACTCCTCGATCTGCACCGCGCCGTCCCGGATGGGGGCCAGGGCCAGAATGAGATCGAACGCGAGGTAGTAGACCGTAGCTGCGCCTTCATCCACCAACGCCCGAACGATCATTGGTGTCGCCGCCTCAGACATGCGCATAAGGCTATTGGCACTGCCGCCTGGGCTAGACGCGCTCCTGCTGCTCGATCAACGGGGAGGCTGGCTCCCTAGGTGCCGTCCGGGTCCTGGACGCCGAGACGCCGCCAATACTCTCGGTCGAACTCCTCAAGTCGGTCGATTACGGGCTGGAGTTCAGGCAAAGTCTTCGGTAGGCGGTTTACCACCGCCAAGGTGAACTGGAGCCGCTCGTCGTTGCTCGATGCCCTCGTGGGGTAGTTCGATCCGTCGAGCGCGAGCAGCACTTTGTACGGATCCCGCCACTTGCCAGCAATCTCGACTTCCACCGACCACAGCCCGCGATCACGCACGAGGCGGATCGCGCTCGCTGTCTGTCGGCTGGGGTCGGCCAGCTCGACAAGCCGGTTGCCGAAGTGCGCATCGTCGCGCTGCTCCGCAACGACCGTGAAGCCTCGGTCTTCGAGTTCGGTGACGAGCTGGTCGAGTGCCGTAGGCAGCTCTTCGGCCACGACGGGACCGTAACAGTCCGCTCTACCCAGGCCTACGACCGAGGCTGTCCGTCGTCGATCACCGCGGAACTGTGGCAGCAGAGGAGCCGGAGCGCATAACGTTCGGGTCAAATGACAGAACGATTGAGCGCTCTCGAGCGAGCAGTCCTCGATCTTCTTCTGTCGCGAGAGGAGGACGGATACGAGGCACTCCGCGAGCAACTGACCACGGCAGAGGTGATCGCCAGGCGAATGACCGGAGCCGGATTCTTCACCGACCTCGGCGTCTCTCAAGACGCCCCGAGGGCGCCGAGCAGCGTCGGGAACCCGCTGGGACATGGCAAGGCTCACGAGCAGGACGTGTTCGCGGACATCGAGGGAATGGAGCACGGGGCGGGCTTCGTCCTCTGGCTTGAGGACGGCCAGATATCCACCCTTGAGGGCTTCTCCTACGCCGACGCCTGGCCTGAGGAGGTCACTGCCTTTGACGTGCGGTGGGAGAAGGTCAACCGGGTGGCGGATTCCTGATCCCCCTGAAGCGGCCGATTCGGCGATGCAGCTCCAGCGTGCGTGTTCACAACGACAGGAACCAAGAGCGAGAACATCGGACCGGAAGCGCGAGCTTGCTGAACCGCTCGCTTCCGGTTCGGGGGTCGAAGCAGCAGCAGAGCGACGCTGCACAAGATCCTGATGCACCCCTCATGCACCCCGGCCCGAGCCCGGACCCGCCGCCGCCTCGATTCCCTTAGGCGAGAAAGCGACCCTTTTCCAGCGCTTTCCTCCAGTGGAGCCAGCCGGGATCGAACCGGCGACCTCCTGCTTGCAAAGCAGGCGCTCTCCCAACTGAGCTATGGCCCCGTGACCGGACGAGTCTAGCGGCGGCGAGGTGGCCGAGATGGCCTAGAAATCGATCGTTCCGTCGATCAGGACGACGGCGTCGCCGCTCACGCGGACGCGGTCGTCGACCGCCTCGGCGCGCAGGCGACTCGGCCTGCCCATCTCGACGCCTTGGGTGATCTCAACTGCGCGGCAGTCCGTGTGCCGGGCTAAGTACGCACACAATGGACCCGCGGCCGAGCCGGTCGCGGAATCCTCGCCGACGCCGGCATCGTGGAAGAAGTAGCGCGCGCGGGCGGTGCCGGCGCCGGGGTCGCAGTAGGCCGCGTAGACGCCAAACGCCCCCCGCGGCTCGACGAGGGCTCGGATCGCCTCGAAGTCGGGCGCGATATGAGCCAGATCCTCGAGCGAGCGCAGCGGCAGCACCAGCTGAGCCAGCCCGGTCGAGACGACCTGGGGCGGCAGGTCTGAATCGGCCGCGGTGGCCGGAAGTCCGAGCGCGGCGAGCGCGCCGGCGGCGCCGCCGGCGTCAGCGGGGTCCAGCTCGGCTCCGAAGATCGCCGGTTCCTGCAGCATCGAGGCGGTCGTGACGCCGCCGGCGAGGTCGACGTCGATCGGCTGCAGACCCGCGCCCGTCTGCTGGACGTAGTGGGCTGCTTCGGTCTCGCCTCGCGCCCGCGCGACCGCGATCGCGGTGCCCAAGGACGGATGCCCGGCGAAGGGAAGCTCTCCGGTGACGGTCCAGATTCGGTTGCGGTAATCCGTGCCGGCGACCGTCGCGGACTGGACGAAAGTCGTCTCCGACAGCCGCGTCTCTCGCGCGAACGCGAGCATCGTCCGCTCGTCGAGGCCGTCCGCGTCGTGCACGACAGCCAGGGCGTTGCCTGCGAGCGGGACGTCGGTGAAGACGTCAAGCAGGGTGTAGCGCCGCTCAGCCGTCGAAGTCGAAGTCGCGGGGTGGCCGCTGCTCGAACCAGAGGCGGTCGTGGTCCGGCGTGTCCTGCAGGAACTCCGGCGTCTCCTCGAGGACGTCCTCCCGCTCGCCTTCCACGCTGGGACCCTCCTCCTCGACCTCTTCGACGCTGTACTCGACGGTGGACGGCCCGGTGTCGTGGGGCTCGTCGCCGCCGGGGCCCGCATACGGGTCGGGCTCGCGCGCGACGGGCGGCGGCGCGTACGGGTCGGGCTCGCGCGCGACCGCCGGCGGCGCGTACGGCTCTGGCTCCGCGGCGAGTTCGTGATCGAACGCCGCTGCCGCGGGCCCGGGTTCGGCCTCGCCGGTCGCGTACCCCGAGCCGGTCGCGTGCTCGGAGCCGCCGTTGGCCCACGAGATCTCCTCCTCGTCCGCGAGAGGCTCGAACTCGTGCACCTCCGTGCCGGCACCCGCCTCCGGCGCGCGCGGGTGCCCGGCACCGAGCACTTCGCGTTCTTCGCGCTCGACCTCGGTGGGGTCGGCACCCCGGCGGCGCTTGAGGTCGAGGTGCTCGCGGATCGCGTCGTCCAGCAGACCCATGTCCTTAAGCCTACTCGGCCCCAACGACGTCCGCCGCAGGCGTGGCGCCACACTCGGTACGGTTCTTTCCCTGGCGCTTGGCGACGTAGAGCGCGCTATCCGCGGTGGCGATCAGCGCGTCCTTGCTGCCGCTGCCGGAGGCGGCGACGCCGAGGCTGGCCGTCACGCGCAGGACTCCCCGACCGTCGAGCCGCGGAATCGCGAGGCCTTCTACCGCGATGCGGACACGCTCGGCGATGGCGTAGGCGCCCTCGAGGTCGGTATGCGGCAGGATCACCGCCATCTCCTCGCCGCCGTAACGCGCCGGCGCGTCGGCCTCGCGTGAGGATTCACGGACGACCCGCGCCACTTCCGCGAGCACGATGTCTCCCTGCGGATGCCCGTAGGTGTCGTTTACCGTCTTGAAGTTGTCTACGTCGAGCATGATCAGGCCGACCGAGTAGTTGTAGCGCCGGACCTGCTCCATCTCGGTGGCCAGAAGCTCCTGGAATCGCCGGTGGTTCGCGAGCGCGGTCAGCTCGTCGGTCACCGCCTGGCGTTGCACCTGGTAGTGGAGGTCGACATTCTCGAGTGCAAGCGTCGCCTGCGCGGCCAGTGAGCGCAGAACCTCGCGGTCGTCTTCGTTGATCGGACGACCCCTGCGCGCGACGGTGATGATCCCCCGAGGGTCTCGCTCCCCCTCGGCCGCCCCGAGGGGCACTGCGGCGACGAACTGATCCCCGGAGGTCGCCTCGCCGAGCTGGGAGCTGGCCAGGGCTGCGCGCTCGGCGTCCTCGATTCGCGCCTCGAACCCCGCCATGGTCCCGACCCGGGCCGTCTCCTCGAGCGGCGCTCCCGCTCTGGGGCTGACGCTCGCCCGGCCGCAACTCGCTTCCACCGCATCGACCGCGGTCTTCAGCGCGAGCTCGAGGAGCGCCGGGCGGTCCAGATTCGAGGCGAATGTCTGCCCGATCCGCCGGATTGACTCTCGCAGCCGGGCGCGCTCCCTGCTCAGCTCGTCGAGTCGGCGTTCGAGCTGGGCCGACATGCTGTTGAACTCCTCCCCCAGGGCGGCGAACTCGTCGCGCCCCTCGGTCGGCACGGGTGCGGAGAAGTCCCCGCTTCCGAGCCTGCGCGCTGCCTCGAGGAACCTTCGCAGCTGACCCTCGAGCGCGCGCGAGGCGAGGACCGAGAAGGCGAACGCGAGCAGGATGAACGCGGCGATTAAGATCGCGGCGATCAGCTCGCTCGATGACACGGAGGACTCGGTCTTGGTCAGGTTCAGGAGCACGCTGACGTGCACCGGCTTGCCGCCGAAGCTCGGATGCAGCACGGTGACCGAGCGGTAATCGGTTCCGTCCAACTTGACCGTTTCCCTTCCCCCGAGCTTGTGACCCGCTGCGGCTGACAGGTTGGATGCGAGCGTCCGGGGCCCCTGGCGAATCACGACTCCGACATCGTCCGCGCTCGCCAGGTCGGTCAGGTAGCTCCCGGCGGTAAGCACGGAGACCTCCACGGTCGCCGCAAGACGCTTGCCTGACGCCGGAATGGTCGCCGCGCCGGGGGCGATCGCCCCGACGCCGTTGCCTACGTCGACGAGCTGGGTCGCCCCGAGCTGGAGTGTGACCCGCACCAGCCCCGCCTGGGCCGCCAGCTGGGTGAGGCGGGCCTGCACAGCCGCGTGATTTCCGCCCACCGTCTGGTGTGACAGCGCTACTTCGTGCGCAATCACCAGCGCGATGTTCCGCGCACGGCTGCTGGCGGCGTTGTACAAGCTCGTGGCGGCGGTGCTCAGGCCAGCCGCATTCGCATTCGCCTTGCCCTGGTCGCTGTCCTCGATCAGGCGGAATACGAGCACCCCGATCGCGAGCATCGGGGCGATGACGATGACGACGAAGAAGCTGGTGAGGCGGGTCCGGAAGCTCATCGGGTCAAAGGCCTGCCGCTCACCTTATCGGTCACCCCCACCAATCACGTAGGGCGAACGCCGCCTTGCGCGGCAGCCGAAAGCGAGCCCTTCACGGCTAAACTGTCGCGTGCCGCGTGGCCAGTGCCGCCGCACGGGGCTATAGCTCAGCTGGAAGAGCGCCTGGATCGCACCCAGGAGGTCGCGAGTTCGAGTCTCGCTAGCTCCATCATGCTGGATATGTTGTAGTCGGGGAATGGCAGGCCTACGGGCTCATCGGTCGGAAGCGGACTGCGCTTGAGCCCCGGGCGATGCTGGGGCGAAACCCCTGAGGCCCCTACCTGAGCCGGGCCCAACGTTCCGCTTTGTAGAGCTTTTGGGGAAAATACGACCCCCTCCGCGTGCCTCCCGACCAGGTTCGCGGTCCACGCATACGATCCTGCCCCCCCCAATGCTCCAGGAATCCATACTCCCGAGCCATCTCAGCGCCGCCCAACACGAGTTCGCGCTCGAGAACGGCGCAGTGCCGGTGAGGCGCTCCGACGTCGATGGCCGCTCGATCTTCATGTATCGCCACGTTGGTCGCAGGACGCACCGTTGGCTCGTCGACGAGCACGGTCGCACGGTGGAGTCGGCATCCTTCCAGCGCTGAGCCGGGCGCGCACCATATGTCGTGATGGCGCGGTGGGTTACGCCCCCGGATCCATGTGGAGAACTACGGATGACCATTGCCGACGAACGGCCGACAACCCGAACATGGTCCAACTCGCTCGTGCCACAGGCCGAAGCCCTGCACGGACGCCCCTCCGATGGACGTTGAAGTGTCCAATCAAGACGAGCGCCGTGGCTGACGTGAAGCGCAAATTGGCTGTTCTCGCGTGGCAAGACGGGCTCGATGGCGATCCGCGCTGATCCGGTAGGTCTGATCGAGCCGGTGGACTACCTCCGGCCGGGCCTGGTGGCCAAACAGGGCAACGGCGATGGTTCGGGCGCTGCATGGTGGATCTGCGCGGGCCTGGAAGAGTCACTGCGAGCACGCGCTCCCGGGCTGCACGCGTCCACCCCGATGGTGCGTCAGCTCGCGAGCCGGGTCGGCGCGCGCTTAGGCCTCGACCCCGAGGCTCTCGCACTGCTTGATATGTCGGTCCGCGTGCGGGACGTCGGAATGCTGGCGCTCTCCGATCATGTGGTACTTGCGACCGCTCCGCTGTCACCTGAGGACTGGGCGCTCGTCAACCGCCATCCGGCCCTCGGCGCCGAAATGCTCGAGCGGCTTGCCCCCGTCTCCGCTGTCGCCGCGACCGTCCGTGCTCACCATGAGCGGTGGGACGGGCGTGGCTACCCGGACGGCCAAGGGGGCAGCGAGATACCGCTCGCGAGTCGGGTGATCGCTGTCTGTGACGCCTTCGTCGCAATGTCGCTCGACAGGCCGCACCGCCGGGGTGTGGGAGCAGAAGCGGCGCTCGAACGGGTGGCCCATGAACGCGGGGCGCAATTCGACCCGCGGGTGGTCGACGCGCTCGTCGCGGTGCTCGGTGACACGTATGCGCGCAGCGACTCGGGTCGCTCGCGCGGGCGGCCCGACGCCGGTGGACCATTCGAGCGGTCCCGGCTGCATGCGGTCCGGGATCGACAGGACATGATGAGCGCGATCGCCGAGTTCGACGTCGTTCCCGCCTTTGCGCCCGCTCATGACCGCCTCATGGCCGCGACGGACCAGCCCGATCCGGCAGTCAGAGAGATCGTCTCGGCGATCGAAAGCGACACGGGTCTCACCGTGGCCGTACTGCGCCGGGCGCAGGATGCCGGGCAACGCCGCCCGATCGCGAGCATCCCCGACGCGGTGGCGGCCCTGACCGTGACCGAGATCCGCGACGCCGTCGAGCCGCTGCCGCGCGCCGAGTTCCCCTGGCGCACCACGCAACTGGAAGTCCTGATGCACCGCTCCCGCGTGCACGCACAGGCCGTGACCCGGGCTGCGGTACGCCTGGCGCGGGAGTTGGGCAAGGGAGACGACATCGTGGTGGCCGCGTTGCTCCACGACATCGGCAAGCTGGTCCTGGGTCGGGCCGACGCCCGGTATGCGAGCGCCGCGCTGGAGGATGTCGTTCCCGAGCAGCGGGTCCAAGAGGAACGGCGAACCTACGGCTTGGATCACGCGAGCCTCGGCGGCCTGCTTCTGAGCCGATGGGGGCTGCCCAGCTCGCTCGAGGACGTCGTCGCCGCCCATCACCGCTCCGAGGCCGATGACGAGCAGGCGACCTACGTCCGCCTGGCCGACATGGTCGTCCACCATGTTCAGGGCGAGCCGATCGACCGCAAGGTAATGCTTCGCCTGGCCGGCACCTGCGGGCTATCCGCGGCGACGCTCAGAGATCTGCTGTTCGATCTGCCGCACTCGGGCGGGAGTGACCGGCGCCGAGCGGAGCCGTGCCCGCTGTCCGCGCGAGAGACCGCAGTGCTTCGCCTCCTCGCTCAAGGCAAGCTCTACAAGGTGATCGCCGCGGAGATCGGCCTGTCGCCCAGCACGGTGAGAACTCACCTACACAACATCTACGCCAAGTTGATGGTCGCCGACCGTGCTCAGGCGGTCCTCAAGGCCACCGAGAAGGGCTGGATCTGACGAGCCAGGCGGTTTTCGGCGCGATCGAGGGCCGTCCGTCGATCGGCGACCGGGATAATCCGGCCATGGGACTAGAGCTCGCGACCGCCCCGATCTCGGCGACCGGTCTGATCGCCGGCTTCGGGGTTGCGGTGGCGAGCGGGTCGCGCGCGCTCGGCGGCGTCGTCCTCGCGTGCTTCGGGCTGTGGTGCATCGCGATCTGGCTGCGGCGGGACGGCCGGCGGATCGCCGCGCGACTGACCGTGGTCGGGCTGCTGGCGTTTGCCCTCTCGCACGTGCTCGGGCTCGTGATCGGCGCCTGGCCGGCGGTTCTCGTCGCCGCCGCGGCAACCGCGACCGCCTGCTGGCGGCTCTCCGACGTCCACCGACCGCCGCTCAGCCGTGAACCGGCGACAGATTCGTGCAGGCCGGCACGCCGACCGCGCGCCACGCCTCGCGATCGCGATCGTTGATCGCGCCCAGCTCGACATCGAGCTGCTTGATCGCGACGACGGGATCGTCGCCGTGCCGAAGATTGTGTTCGGTGCCGATGAGCGCATCGAGCTGCTGGCGCGAGTCGCTCACGGCGATGTGAAACGCGGTCGCCAGGTCGCGCGGTGGCGCAAGTTTCCGGAGTGCGTCGAGCTCGGACTGGAAGATCTTGATCCCCTGCGCGAGGAACGCGGTGCCACCCGAGTTCGTACGCGGCAGCGCGATCCGGTCGCTGCGCCGGACCGAGGCCGTGCACACCCGGCCGGCCCGCGCCCGGAGCGCCCGTGGCGAGACCGTTCCGCTGCCGCAGCCCGAGAGCGCCACGGCGGTGATCGCAACCGCGATGGCAGCCGTCGCGATGCGGAGCCTCACCTGAGCGATCACCGCCGGATCGGGATGCCGAGCAGGCGCTCCAGCTCGAGGACCGTCTCGCCGGCATCGCGATGATGGACGGTGGCCATTCCCAGCTCGGCGGCGGGAGCGAGATTGAATGCCAGGTCGTCGACGAACACGCATTCGGCGGGCGCGAGGCCGATCCGCGCCGCGCCGAGCGCGTAGATCTCCGGCGCGGGCTTGCGGATGCCCACCTCACCGGAGATCACGACGCCGTCGAACAGCTCAGCCAGCACGGCACGGTCATAGCGGCGGGTTCCCCACGAGTTGGAGACCATGCCGGTGAGGACGCCGGCGGCGCGTGCCGCGCGGACCGCTGCGAGCATCGCCAGATCCGGCTCCGAGCCGGCGAACAGCCGGTCGATCAGCCGCGCTCCGTCGACGCCTAGCGCGGCCGCGAACAGGGGCTCGAACTCGGCCTCCTCCATCTTCCCGGTCTCGAGCGCGATCAGCAGGTCCCGGCAGCTCCGGTCCTCCCGGAAGCGCTTCCCGATCGTCTCCGGCTTCAGCCCTTCGAGCTCACAGAAAGCGCGAAAGGAGGCGAACAGGTCGGTGGTCAGCACGCCTCCGTAGTCCACGAGCAGGCCGCGGTAGCGGCCGTTCTCACGCGCCACGCTGCGTGACCTCCAGCGCCCGCTCTGCGAGCTCGACCACCCCTTCGCCGAACGACTTCAGGAACGGATCGTCGGTGCTCCCGGCCACCGCACGCTTGTAGTTGCCCTCCATGAACACGATCGCCTTCCACAGGGCAAGGGTCAGGTACCAGTCCAGCGATTGCATCGAGCGCCCCGAGCGCTCCTCATAGCGGGCAATCATCTCGCTCCGGGTCGGGAACCCGGCCTGGCGCGTCACCGTCTGGAGGTCGAACATGCCAACCGGCTTGTCGTCGGCCTGGATCCAGAACATCATCAGGTAGCCGAGATCGGCGAGGGGATCGCCGATCGTGGCCAGCTCCCAGTCGAGGATCGCGGCGAGGTGGGCGGGCGGGGTGGGCGCGAACAGGGTGTTGCCGAGGCGGTAATCGCCGTGGACGATCGTCGCGACGGGCGACGGCGGGAGGTTTGCCGTCAGCCACGCCCCGACCTGCTCGACGGCGGGCAGATCGCGCGTGCGGTTGTGCTCCCACAGGCCGGTGAAGCGCCGCACCTGGCGCTCGAGGTAGCCGGTCGGCCTGCCGAAACCCTCAAGGCCGGCGCCCGTCCAGTCCACGGCGTGCAGCTCGACCAGCGCGTCGATCAACTGACTCGCGATCCGCTCGCGCTCCCCCGGGGCGTCGAGCGGGCCGGGAATCGAGTCGGTGATGACCTCGCCTGGCACCCGTTCCATCAGGTAAAACGGGGCCCCGATCACCGACGGGTCCTCGCACGCGAGGAGCACCTCGGGCGCCCTGACCGGGGTCGGCTCGAGCGCTCGCAGCAGCCTCGCCTCGCGCAGGACGTCGTGGGCGCTGGGGGGGAGGGGCCCGCGGGGCGGCCGCCGCAGGATCACCTCGCGCCCAGCGCTCGTCACCGCGAGGGTGACGTTGGAGTGGCCGTCGCCGATCGGGGTGACCATGATCTCGGCCGGGTCGCCGTCGCCGAGCCCATGGGCAGCGAGCAGCTCGGCGAGCGGCTCGATCACCAGCAGGGGAGCTCGGGCGCCCTCGGCAACGTCGTCGTGACGGCGGATGATGTCGTCGGGAGCCAGGGCCTGGGGCATGTGCCCGCCAGGGTACCGCCGACAATAGACACGCAAGCCCTGAACAGGAGATGAACATCGTCCGATTCCCCTGGTGCAGCGGTGCTTCCCTGCCAGACTGGATGGATGGAAGGTCACTCCCGCGGATCCGTGCTCGTCGTCGATGACGAGCCGACGATCGCCGAGGTGGTCGCGCGCTACCTCGAGCGCGCCGGGTACCGCACGCGCATCGCCGCCGACGGGGTCGCGGCGATCGAGGCGGCAGCGCGCCAGCGCCCCGACCTCGTGGTCCTCGACCTGATGCTCCCGCGGATCGACGGCCTCGAGGTCATGCGGCGGCTGCGCGAGCAGGATCGGGAACGGATCGCCGTGATCCTCCTCACCGCCAAGAGCGAGGAGGCCGATCGCGTGATCGGCCTGCGCCTCGGCGCCGACGACTATGTGGTCAAGCCGTTCTCGCCCGCCGAGCTCGTCGCGCGCGTCGACGCCGTGCTGCGACGGATCGACACCTCGCCCGAGCAGGAGGTGCCGCTCGAGCTCGGGGGGCTGAGGATCGACCCGGCCGCTCGGCGCGTGTTCGTACGCGGCGAAGAGGCACTGCTCACCCAGCGTGAATTCGACCTGCTCCTGTTCATGGCTCGCCACCCCGGTCAGGTGTTCTCACGCAATCAACTCATGGATGCGGTCTGGCAGTACGCGTTCTACACCGACACCTCCACCGTCACCGTTCACATCCGTCGGTTGCGCGCCAAGATCGAGATCGATCCGGCCCAGCCTGGTCACATCCAGACCGTCTGGGGCGTCGGCTACCGCTTCCAGCTGTGAAGGCGATGCGACGCCTGTACGGCACTCCCGCCCTGATCCTGGCGGTGGCGCTCACCGCGGTGGCGGCGGCGGCGACGATCGGCGGTCATGGCGCGCTGGTCACCGTCGGGCTTCTCGCCGCGATCGGCGCCGGTTCGCTGGTGGCGGCGCACGTCGTGGTGCTCGCGCGCTCCCGCGGCCGCGCCGGCCCGCTCTCGCGGCAGTTCGCCTTCGCGGTGGCGATCGTGATCGGCCCGCTGCTGCTCGCCCTGGTCGTGATCGGCCTGCTGATGTTCGTCTCGAGCCACGACGCCGAGCTTGTTGCGGTGATCGTGGTGTTCGTCGGCGTGATCGCGGTCGCGGCCGGCCAGCTCCTCGCCGCGGCGATCATGCGCGACGTCGAGGCGATCAGGGACGGGCTGGCGGCGGTCGGTCGGGGCGAGCGCGAGCTGCGGATCTCGACCACGGGACGGGACGAGCTCGGCGAGCTCGCTGACGCGGCAAACGTGATGATCGAGCAGCTGCGGACCGAGGAGGCCGCGCGCGACCAGTCCGATCAGGCTCGCCGCGGGCTCGTCGCAGCCGTCTCGCATGACCTGCGAACGCCGATCACCTCGCTGGCGCTGCTCGCGGACGCGGTGGGCGACGACATCGTCGACGAGCACACCAGGCGCTCCTATCTCGACCGCATGCGGACCCACATCGACGCGTTGAGCGCGCTGATCGACGATCTGTTCGAGCTTTCTCGGCTCGAGGCCGGGGACATCCGCTGGTCGCTCGAGCGCGTGCCGCTGCGAGAGCTGGTCGGGGAAACGGTCGCGGCGATGCGCGTACAGGCGGACCTGAAGGGAGTGGCCGTCCACGCTGAGGTGCCACTGGAGCTCGGTCCCGCCCAAGCCAACCCCGAGAAGCTTCAGCGGGTGCTCTTCAATCTGATCCAGAACGCCATCCGTCACACCCCTGCGGATGGCAGCGTGGTGGTCCGCGCCGAGCCTGTCGCCGACCGGATCGAGATCGAGGTGGCCGATACCGGCGACGGGATCGCCGAGCCCGATCGCGATCAGGTGTTCGATGCCTTCTACCGCGGCGGCGCCGATGCGTCTCGGACGAACGGTGGCGCCGGGCTCGGTCTCGCGGTCTCGCGCGCGATCGTGGAGGCGCACGGTGGGCAGATCTGGCTGCCCGACTCGTCCGCCGGGACGCGCGTTCGCTTCAGTCTGCCGGCGGCTATGTGAAATCGCCTAGGGCGAGGCCCTACGCCGCGACGGGCACGTCGACGCGGATGACCCAGTCGAAGCGCCAGCCGGCGAGCTGATCGTCGTCGCAGGCGACGCCGGCCACGGTCGCGCCGGTGCTGCGCTCGATCGCGGCGAGGAGATACGCGAGACGATCGCGGAGCTCTTGTCCCTGCTCGCTCTCGTCGCTCGCCCAGGTGGCGTCCGCCCCCTCGATCAGGATCGTCACCCGGCTCGGCCGGTGCCGCGTTACCTCCTCGACGAGGTCTTCGTCGAGATCCGACGCGCTTCTGTGTGCGATTGCTAGTAGATCTGACATGACTGGGAGTCTCCTATTCGCTCGTAAAGAGTTCGTCAATTGCCACGAACAATTGCCTATCGACAAGGTTGCGCCTTAGCCCAAATTCGGCGGCCGACTACCCTGGGAGGGCGAAGATGCCCGAGCTTCCAGAAGTCGAGATCACCGCCCGCCGGATCGGCGCCGCGGTGACCGGTGCGCCGGTCGAGTCGACGCTCGCCCCCGGCCTCAACGCACTGAAGACCTTCGACCCTCCCCTGGCGCTATTGGACGGCCGCCGGATCGGCGGCTTACACCGCCGCGGCAAGTTGTTCCTGCTCGACTTCGAGGACGAACTGACGCTGCTGATACATCTGATGTCAGCCGGGCGACTGCAGCTGTTCGACAAACGGGCTTCGCTGCGTGACCGGACCTCGCGCTTCCTGCTCCGCCTCCCGGACGGAGCCGAGCTGCGCCTACGCGAATTCGGCACCAAGCAGCGAGCCTGGGTCAAGCTCCTGCGGACCGCCGACCTCGAGCACGACGAGACCCTGTCGGCGCTCGGTCCCGAGGCCTGGCCGGACCCACCGCCGTTCGCGCCACTGCTCGACGCGCCGCGTCCGCTGCACGCGCTGCTGCGCGACCAGCACGTGGTCGCCGGGATCGGCCGCTCGTGGGTCGACGAGATCCTGCACGACGCGAAGCTGTCCCCGTTCAAGCGCGGCGCCGACCTCGACTCCGATGAGGCTCAGCGACTACGGACGGCGACAATCCGCCAGCTCGGTCGGGCGATCGCCCACTACGAGGAGGCGATCGGGCTGCCGATTCCCGACAAGCTGCCGATGCCGCTGAACGTCCACCGCCACCAGGGCGAGCCGTGCCCGCGCTGCGGCGATCAGCTCGAGGCCGTGTTCTACGAGGACTACGTGATGTCCTACTGCCCGACCTGTCAGACGGACGGCAAGCTGCTCAAGGACCGCCGTCTATCGCGGCTCCTGAGATAATGCCGCGCCGATGATGATCGAACCCGGTGACGAGGCCCCCGACTTCACCCTCCCCGACCAGCGCGGGGAGCCGGTGTCGCTGTCCGGCCTGCGGGGCAAGCCGGTCGTCCTGTACTTCTACCCGAAGGCCGACACGCCCGGATGTACGACCCAAGCCTGCGGAGTTCGTGACCACGCGCTCGACTACGAGTTCGCCGGTGCCGTCGTGCTCGGCGTGTCGCCGGATCCGGTCGCGCGGATCGCCAAGTTCGCCGACAAGTTCGAGTTGACATTCCCGCTGCTCTCGGACGAGGAGCACACGGTCGGTGAGGCCTACGGCGTCTGGGTCGAGAAGTCGATGTACGGCCGCACCTACATGGGCATGGAGCGGTCGACCTTCGTGATCGGGCCCGACGGCGTTGTCACGAACGTATTCCGCCGCGTCAAGCCCGCCGACCACGACAAGCTCGTGCTCGCCGCGCTCGCCTGACTGTTCGCGCGCGAGCGCTACTGGAGCCCCTCGCGCGCCTCGCGCACGAGGGTCACGGCTTCCGGGAAGACGTGTGCGATCACGCCGCGGAGCTGGTCGGCCTGCTGCTCGGTGGTGCCCTGGATGTTGACGCGGTTGATCGCCGCGACCGTTAGGTCGACGGCGAGCTTAATCGCGTTGTCTGCCCATGCGAGCCGCTGGGCGCCCTGCATCTGCTCGGCAAACTCTCCGAGCCGGCGCTGTAGCTCGTCCGGGTCGCCGAACAGATCTCCGAAGCCGCTTCCTTCCATGCGTCAATGGTAACCGGTGGCTGTATCGGGCTGGGTCGCGCGCTACGGCGCCCGCTCGGCCAGGACGGCGATCGTCCCGCCCCGGCGCGCGAGCCCGGCGGCCAGCTCGGTGATCACCGCGACCGGGGCGAGCGGCAGCGCGAGCACCGTGATCGCCAGGTCGGGAGAGCGCGCCGGCGCGTTGCGCTTCAGCAGGTTGTAGAGGTAGGAGGGATGGGAGGTGAATCGGCTGAGGACCGACTGCCACATGCCGAAGGGATTGTGTTCGGCGAGCAGGTGGTGGGTGCGCACCGGCGTGAACCCCTGTGCGCGCAGGAGAGTCTCGAGCCCGGCCTCGGTGAAGTGCACGCGGTGGCGCGGCACGTCGAGGTGGAACCAGCGCTCGCCGCCTAGTCGCGCCTGGACGCTACCGAGGTTGGGAACCCCCACCAGTAGCGCGCCGCCGGGTCTGAGCCAGGTTCGAATCCGGGCCAGCGCCGCCCCCGGGTCCTCGACGTGCTCGAGCACGTGCCACAGGGTCACAGCATCGAACGAGCCCGGGGCCGGCGTCGCCTCCGCGATCGTCGCCTGCTCCACCGGAGCGCCGATCGCGGCCGCCGCGACCACGCCGCGCAGCGATGGCTCGATGCCGCGCGCACGATAACCAGCCGCGAGCGAACCGGCGACGAAGCGGCCGCGGCCTGCCCCGGCGTCGAGCAGGCGTGCGGGCGGTGGCGCGAGCGGGCTCAGGATCGACAGCCGCCGGCGGTCGAAGGCTCGCAGGACCGGCGCGGCCGCTCGCGCCAGCCGGGGATCGCCGCCCGAATACGCGCCGGTCTCGTGGATCAGCGCCGGCGGCTCGCCGACCGTGACTGCCGTCCCGCAGCTCCGGCAGCGGCGAAGCTCGTAGCGTGCAGGCCCGAACGCGGGCTCGGCGCTGGGAACCGAGCGCCACGCGGCGAGCGGCCCGCCGCATGCCGGGCAGACGTCGCGGGTCCGCACCAGCGCGAGTTTAACGCGGGCCCGTAAACTGCGGCCCGGATGCCCGGTGCTTCCTGCCAGCCGGCCGCGAACCCGGCGCGCGACCGCTACCAGCGCGACCAGTCCGCGCTCCACGGCTAGCATAGGCGCCTGATGAACCAGGATCAGCTGCAGCGCGAGAACAGGATGCGTGTGCGGATGGCGGCGGTGCCCGTGGTGGCCGGCCTCCTGATGGTCGCCGCCGCCGTGATCTCGCTCGTCGGCCTGCACACGAAAGTCGATGAGCTGACGCTCGACCTGATCGTCGCGCACAAACGCTTCCCGATCGACCTGATCGGCTCGCTGATCAACGCGATCGGGCTGCTCGCGCTGGCCACCGTGCTCAGCTTCCTGTGGCGGGCCACGAACGACCGCAAGCCCACCTTCTCGATCGCCGTCAAGATCGTCGCCGTCGTGGGCGGCGCCCTCGCGGCGATCAGCGGCGTGGCGTACCAGGTGCTGATCTCGATTACCGCGCACAAGTTCGTCACCACCGGCCAGCAGACCTACGCCGAGGCCCATCACCTCACGCGCTCGACGATTCTGCTCGCGCTGCCGATCGTCGGTCAGGCCGCGGAGCTGATGCTCGCGGTCGCTGTGGTGCTGATCGCCCTGAACGCGATGCGGGTCGGTCTGCTCCCGCGCTTGATGGGTTATCTGGGCATCTTCGTCGGCGTGCTGTTCCTGTTCCCGATCGGCTCGCCAGTGCCCGTGATCCAGGCCGGCTGGCTGTTCGCGCTCGCATATCTGCTCTTGGGGCGCTGGCCAAGCGGCTTTCCGCCAGCGTGGACTGAGGGCGAGGCCGTGCCATGGCAGCCGAACCAGAGGGTCCGAGAGCCGCGCCAGCCCCGGCCCGCGCGCGGCGGACGCGCCAAGCCGGTGCCCGCGCCGGCGCCCGAGGCGGTCACCGCGCCGGCCGCCGGCCCGACCCGCACGACGACGCCGAAGCGCAAACGTAAGCGTCGTAACTAACCACACATAGACGCGCCGATCGCATATTCGTCCAGGCCGCTCAGGCTTTGCCGGGCACGTGCCGAATTCAGGTGCAGAGGCCCAGCAGCCACGGCTTCTCGGCCCGCCTGTGTCAATCGCTTTCGTCGTACCCGCTTCCCCATATCGAACGTACCGAGCTGTCAGCTCGCGATCCGTCAACTCGCCGTTGCATTCGTTGGCCGCCGACTCGTCGGTGGTCCAGCTCTACCGCAACAGCGACTTAACGCCCCGGCCGAGACTTCCCCGGCCCCCGTCCACGCCGGGGGCCGGGGTTGCGGGGGCCTGCGAAATTCGGCAGAGCCGAATTCCGTGGGAGTTCGGTCGCTGGCTCGGGCGCGGCGGCGATGCTGGCGCCGAACTCCCGGGGGCTGGCGGGATCTTCGGCTTTCCGGAGTTTCGGGGCGCCGTTAGTCTGACGGTTCGCTATCGAACTTGAGCAGGAGGCAGCATGGCGCAGTGGGACGGAAGGACCGTGCTCGTCACCGGTGCCTCGCGGGGGATCGGGAAGGCGACGGCTGAGCGCTTCGCGTCGCTCGGGGCGCGCGTCGGATTGGTGGCGCGCAGCGCGGCGGCGCTCGAAGAGCTTGCGGCGAGCCTGGGGGGACAGGCGCACGCGGTGGCCGCCGACCTCGGCGATCCCGCCGAGTGCGTTCGCGTCGTGCGGGAGGTCGAGCAGGCGCTCGGCCCGGTGGACGTGCTCGTCAGCAATGCCGGGGTTCTGCATCGCGACTGGGTCGAAGACGTGACGGTGGAGGACTTCGAGCAGAGCTACCGCCTGGGCGTCGGCGCTGCGATCTGGCTCACGCAGCAGGTGCTGCCCGGGATGCGGGAGCGCGGCTTCGGGCGGATCGTGCTCGTCTCCTCGGAGCTCGGGCTGATCGGCGGCCCGACATACACCTCGTACTGCACGACCAAGTTCGCCCTGATCGGGCTCGCCGAGGTGCTGCAACAGGAGCTGCGCGGAAGCAGCGTGCGCGCGTGCGCGGTGTGCCCGGGTGACGTGCGCACGGGACAGCTCGAGGAGGAGCACGCGTGGGGCCCGACGGGCGGCGTTACGCCGGAGAAGGCGATGGATCCCGCTCGCGTGGCGCGGGACATCGAGGCCGCCGCTGCCGGCTCGAGCACCGTGGTCGTGATCGACCGCCCGCACCTCCGGCTCGTGTTCAAGCTCATGGGCGGACCGCGGAGGCTACGGATGATGGTTGTCGCGGACGCATTCAAGAAGCTGCTCGGTACGCGCGAGCGCTCCCCCGCCGAAACCTAGCGGGGGTCAGGTCTCAGTCAGCGAGAGCCGGTACTCGATCAGCATCAGAACCAGGTCCTCGTTCCACTCCTCGCCGCTCGCGCGCCAGCCGCGGCGCTCATAGAACCGACGTGCGCGAGCGTGCAGCGCTGGCGTATACAGTCGCACCGCTTCGTACCCCTGGGCCCGTAGCTCGGTGATCGCGGCGGCGTGCAGCACCGGGGCGACGCCGCGGCCCCACCACGCGGGCAGCACGAACAGCTGCCACAGGTGTCCCAGCCCCGGAATCGTGGTGGCGCTCGCCCACGGCTGACCGGCCCGGCGCAGCCGCGCCGGCGTGAACGCGATGTGGCCCACCGGATCAGAGCCCGCCAACGCGAGCAGGGCCCAGGTGCCGTCGTCGAGCAATCGCTCTGCCATCCACCTGCCTTCGGCGTCTACTTCCGGCGGCGTCCATCCGAGCGGGGCGAACTCGACGTAGGAGTCGAATCCGGCCTGGATGTCGGCGACCAGGGCATCCAAGTCGTCGATGGTGGCGCGGCGGGTAGAGATAGATTGCACCGGGAAGAACACGGTTGCACAATTGGGCCGGCGCGAACATGCCTTCGTTGCTCGAACGAGGAGAGGAAGCAACATGAGCTCGAACACTGAGACCAGGTTCTCGTCCTATGACCAGGCGCGTGCGGAGCACCGCTGGGAGGTGCCCGAGCGCTACAACATCGCCGCCGACGTCTGTGACAAGCACCCGCGCGAGAAGCTCGCGATGGTTCACGAGGACTTCCGCGGAAATGTGCGCAGCGTGACCTGGGGCGAGCTCCAGGACCTGTCCAATCAGTTCGCGAACGTGCTCGTCGCCCACGGCGTGGAGCGGGGCGACCGCGTGGCGATGCTGCTGCCACCGACGCCCGAGACCGCGGCCGCGTTCCTGGGAACCTGGAAGGTAGGCGCGATCCTCCTATCGATGTCGGTTCTGTACGGCGACGACGGCATCCGTCACCGGGTCACCGACTCGCAGGCCAAGGTGCTGGTGACCAATGCCGCCAATGCCGACCGGATCGAGCACGAGCTGGTGCAGCAGATCCTGATCCTCGACGAGACGCTACTGGCCCACGGATCGACCGCGTTCACCTGCGTCGACACGGCCGCTGAGGACCCCGCGCAGCTGTACTACTCCTCCGGCACCACCGGTCTTGCCAAGGGGATCCTCCACGCACACCGCTACATCCTCGCCCACGAGGAGTTCGTCTACTGTCACGACGTCCGCGACGGCGAGGTGTTCCACGGCATGGGCGAGTGGGCCTGGGCGGCCGGGATCTGCCCCCTGCTCGGTCCCTGGCGCTATGGCGCCGTGCAGGCCGTGTACCAACGCGAGGCGGGCTTCGAGCCCGGCAAGCAGCTCGACTTCCTCTCCCGCCACGACGTCACCAACGTCTTCGCAACTCCGACGGCGATCCGATCGATGATGTCGATCAGCGATGCCGGCACGCGCTACCCGCAGAAGTTCCGGATCGTGTGCTCGGCCGGGGAGCCGCTCAACCCCGAGGCGATCCGCTGGTTCCGCGATCAGTACGGCGTAACCGTGCTCGACTACTACGGCCTGACCGAGTCCTACCCGCTGTGCGGGAACTTCCCCTTCATGGAGGTCCGCGACGGGTCGATGGGCAAGCCGCTGCCCGGCTGGGAGGTAGCGATCCTCGACGAGGACGAGCGTCCGGTGGGCGTCGGCGAGCGCGGCGAGATCTGCCTCAAGGCGCGCACCAATCCCCACTATCCGATCGGCTACTGGAACCGGCCCGAGGATTCGGTCGACGTGTTCGGCGGTGAATGGTTCCACAGCAAGGATGCCGCCAGCTTCGACGACGACGGCTACTACTGGTACGAGGGCCGCGCCGACGACGTGATCATCGCCGCCGGGTACCGGATCGGGCCCTTCGAGGTCGAGTCCGCCTGTCTCGAGCATCCCGCCGTGGCCGAGGCCGCGGCCGTCGCATCACCGGACGAGCGCCGCGGCAACGTCGTCAAGGCGTTCGTCGTCCTCGCCGCCGGACACCAACCGACCGACGCCCTCGCCGAGGAGATCAAGACCTTCGTGCGCGACCACCACTCGGCCTACGCCTACCCGCGGAGGATCGAGTTCGTCGCCGAGCTCCCGAAGACGCTGACCGGGAAGATCAGGCGCATCGAGCTGCGTCAGCGGGAGCTCGCTCAGCAGGGCTGAGAGCAGCGACCGCCCCGAAAGGATGCATCCGAGCGCACGGGTACCCTGCCCGGCGTTCGCACCGGCGCGAGCCGCTACTTGATCGGCGGCGGCGGATCGGGGGAAATGATGAAGATCATCACTAGCAGTGTCGCCAAGGCCGCGGGGGCCTGACCGTGTTTCTCGGTACGACGCTAGGGCCCGTCTCTGAACTGCTGCAGGCCGGCGTGGGATCGGCTCGAGCAGTTTGCCGATCGATGGCTCTTCGAGCAGGCCACAAGCACCGCCGATGCCTAGCTCCCTAGCCAAGGCTACGCATCCGCGGCGCTCGGCGCGGGAGCGCGGGCCTGAATCCGGATCTCCGACAGGATCCGCTCGAGCCTCGGCTCGGTCACGCGATCGACGTGGGTCATGGCCGCCGCGACCGCGGGGTGCACGTCGGCGATCCGGGCATGCATCTCGTGGGCGACGGCGCGATAGCTCGGGTGTCCCTCGCGGCCCGAGCGCAGCTCGATCAGCTGCATCGCCTCGCGGGCGTTGAGGTCGAGGATGAAGCGGATCCGGTAGCCGAGGCAGAGCGCGTATGGCGCGGCCTGGGGCAGTCCTGCGTCGACCAGGCGCTCGTACTCGCGCTGGGAGATCTCGAGCGCACGGCGGTACTCGTCTCCGCAGCCGGCGAGATCGACCTGCTCCGGGACCCCGGCGCCGAGGTCGGGAGTCAACGCCTGCCACTGGACGGTCAGCATCCGGTGGCGCTGAAGGTCGCGGAACGCTCCGTAGTCGGAGACGATCTCAAACCGGTAGCGGAGCGCCTCGAACCCGCGGCCCGGGCGATGGCGCCGGTTGGCTCGATCGCCGACGAGCTCGGCCAGTAGTCGCCCGCGCTCGTCGGCTCCGAGGCCGGCGACGGTCTCGGCGATGACCGACTCCGAGCAGGACGCGGCTTCGAACAGCAGCGCGGCGAGCAGGTCGTCCTCGTCTCCGTCGCTGCGCAGCAGCGTCACCGAGGGGCCGTGGGGTGCTTCGACGCCGAGCTCGAGGCGTTCGGCCCAGCGCCGGCCCGCGCGCTCGCGCTGCTCGAGGTAGCGGACCCATTCGCCGCCGCGCTCCGGTCGCTCCACCCGGGTGAGAAAGCTCGGGATCACGAGCTGCAGCTCGTGGAGGATCATCTGACCGTAGCTCTGGGCCTCCGGGAGCGGGTGCGCGAGCAGGTGGAGGATGAGCTGCTCGTAGGTCTGCCCGGTGGCGAAGATCCCCATGTGCGACAGTGAGCTGGCCGGCAGCAGGCCGCGGAGAAGGTCGAGGGCCTTCGCCTTTACCGCGCGCGCGTGGGCCGCCGGAACCTCGCCCTCGGCCCGGGGAAATTCCCGCTCGGCCCAGGCGCCCACCCGCCCCAGCGACTCCGAGTAGATCGAGAACAGCTGGTCCATCGCCGCCGTGTACTCGGGGCCGAGAGCGGGGTCGCGGTAATAGCGAAAGCCTCCGGGGGGGTCGGGCAACGGGACGTCGTAGGCGATGTAGCGCGTGGACTGCTCCAGGTAGGCGCCCAGGCGCGGGCGCTGGAGCACCTTGGTCAGAACGTTGGAGACGAACTCACAGGCCAGGTGGGCCCCTCCGAGCTGCGCGACCGAGTCGTCCCCGTAGCCGAGGAAGATCCGCTCGTAAAGCTCGGCCGCGCGCCGCCCCTCGGCGTCGCCGG
>Ga0302326_10005143_pt1 | contig 29927 bp, 23 predicted proteins | sample Palsa_T0_3_FD_202264 | JGI IMG/M metagenome (GOLD analysis project Ga0302326, IMG submission 202264) | Peat permafrost microbial communities from Stordalen Mire near Abisko, Sweden - Palsa_T0_3 | ecosystem: Environmental > Terrestrial > Soil > Palsa > Peat permafrost | place: Sweden: Abisko... | reverse complement strand
CGACCTAGTCGGCGATAAGTACCTCTTGGCTCAGCTGGTGACAAATCTATTGGACAACGCAGTTAAGTACTCCACTCCTAGGGCTCGATCGACCCCGATGGAGATACAGGTGAGCGCGGCCAACTCGACGGATGGATGGCTCCGAGCCGTGGTCAGAAATTGGGGTCAACCGATTGATGAGGCAGTTGCAGAAATGATATTCGAGCCTTTCATCCGCGGAGAACAGCATCACCGAGTTAGAGTTGTGCGCGGAATGGGATTAGGTCTCTACTTATCTCGTGTAATTGCCATTGCGCATGGGGGTTCGATACATCTGACCGAAAGTCGAGTCATGACTGAAAAGGACGACTGGGGACAGGAGGGGGCACTGACCACCTTCGAGTTGCGGTTACCCCGCAACCGTTCGGTCGGTCCTCACAGATTTCGCTGGTCACGGGACCGGCAGGAAGGTACACTTCGAGCTGGACATTGAATGGAGGTGGCAGATGGAGGAGTTTTCGGATGTACTGTTGGTTGAGGACGTCGCGGCAACGGTCGAAGGTTTAGAGCTTGACCTACAGATGCGCGGAGCGGCTGTGCGCCGCGTCCCGGATGCGGAAGCTGCTCGGACTCTTCTGACGGTCGAAGAGTGGAGCGGAGTACTGTTTGACGTACGAATCCCGGAGCGGCAAGGTGAAGAGCCCTCCATCGAGGCAGGGCTAGCCCTAATCCGCGATACGGTTCATGGTCTGCTCGGCTCGGCTGCTGCAGACGCGCCATTTGGCATTATAACGCTCCAGGTCGCAATTTCCGAAGTTGAAGAGTTTATTGAGCTTCCGACGTTCCTCGGCTTCTTTAGCAAGAATGAAGACACGCGACGGTTATTTCGCGTGCTGGAGGAGAAGCGGTTAGTTTCTAGTAAGCTTCCAGCTGAGAAGCTGGAAGAGGGCGCGGATGACCGTCAGGCAGTGAAGTACATGGTGTTAGGATTAACGGACGACGGCAGATGTGCTGTCGTCGAGGCACCAAGCGTGGGCGATGGGAAATGCCTGGTAGATATTAGGAAGTTTCTACCTTCTGTCCGCCGGCGGCTGTATGAAGGTCATGTGCCGTTCTACGTGCGTGGCACCGGCAATGTGAGGGATATGAGTGTTATCACGCTTGATCCAAGTGATTTCGGGTCACAGATCGAAGAAGTTGGAGAGCCTATTCGACTGGACCATATCTCGAGTGGCGGAGGTTAATCCACCTGCGTGCGAGGTTCTCGGTTAGGATTTTGCGGGCCGCAGGGTCATTTGTCCTAATGCGTCGGCAATCTCAAGCCTGCAGTTCCTAGGGACCTTGACCCTTTAGGTTTGTTGTTCGCGAGTCAAGTTTTGGGGGAGGCGTGATGTGTGGGTGAATACGGGCGTCTGATTGTTTTATGCGGCTATTCGTAGGGTTTGGGCGAGGCGGTCGATTTCGGTGGCGACGTTGTCGAGGGCGCGTCCCAGCGGTGAGGGATGGGGTTGGTGGGTGCCGGTGTCGGCCATGACGGTGGTGAGGAACCGGTTGTGGACCCGTGTCAGGACCAACGCGGCGCGCAGCCCGAAGCCGGTGGTTTTGTAGCGGAAGGTGTGGGGGGTGCGTTCGATGAGGCCGTGGAGGCGGAGGCGTCGCAGGTTGTAGGTCATCTGTCCCGGGGTCATTGCGTCTGGGTGCAGGCCCAGTGCGGGGGCGAGGAGTTCTCGCAGGTCGCGGCTGGTGAAGCCGTCGGGGTGGGGGCAGAACACGACCAGGGCGACGAGCAGCGCCTGGGTAACGGGATGGTCGAAACGCAGGGCAGGCACGCGTTGGCCGTCGACGGTGACGGGCTGGCACACCTTGTGGTAGGCGTCGGCCCCGGCGATGGTGTCGCAGCTGGTTCGTTCGACGTCGAGGAGACGCCGGTTGGCCTTGTAGCCGATCCTGGCCAGGGTTGGCAGGTTGTGCAGTCTGCGGCCGACACCGAAATCGCCGGCGTCGTTGATTGTTGTTTCTGTTCGGATGCCATGGATCAAGCAGTACTTCAAACTGTCACACGTCGCTGAGCATCTCCGCCGCCCGCTTATAGGGAATGTGCTGACGCTGCGTCACATAGACGCCCAACGCCTTGACCTTGGGCCCCCAACACGCCGGGGCGGTCGCCTCGGCCGGGAACACCCCGCAGTTCACCTTCCCGCAGCTGCACACCACTCGCTCGGCGACGTGCTCGGTCACCTCCACGGTGATCTGGGGCAGGTCGAACACCTGGCGGGCCTCGCCTCCCACCACCTTGGCGCCGGTCAGATCGGCGCCACACCCAGCGCATATCGCAGGGCGGTGCGGACCCGGCGGTCGACGACCGATCGCTGCGACAGATGCTTGCCCTCCGAGCCGGGCTGTTTTCCCTGGCGGCGGGCCGCGGCACGCCGCTCCGCCCGGTTCAGCTTCGCTTCCTCCCGGGCCGAGTTCGAGTCACGCGACGGCGGGATCGAGGAGGTCTTCGAGGTCCGTCCCGACTTGGACTCCAAATCGGCGACCCTGCTCTTCAACTCGCCGACAAGGTTCCGCAGTTCGCCGATCTCGGATTCCAAGGTGTCGTTCTCGGCCCGCAGCCGGTCATTCTCGGCCACCAGACGCTCGACAACCTCATCCCCACCGGCCATAGCAATTTGTACATGAAATCGCGCGGAAAGTGGTGGATGGTCAGCTCAAGAAACGACTTCCAAAATCGTGGGGGTCTGAAAAGTTACGTTCCTAGTCCTGACCGGCCGTCACCTCGTCGTTTCGTGTTCTCAATCGAACTCGATGGGTACGGAATCGCGCCGCTCCCGTAACGCAAGCAATGAAGCAAACGTATAGGGCTGTTCACGGTCTACCGTCGGATTCAAGGTGTCCTTTAGAACCGAACCGCTCTGATTTCGGAGGGCCTTCCGCTTCGAGACTAGAGTTCGGGACAGTAGTGGTTGAGTAGGATAGCGGTGAGCTGCTCCCCCCGTAAACTTATTCGGTCAAGGTCGGAGGTGTCCATTGCCCGAAAGTTGGTGGGGTAGTCGGAGGTCCCGGTACGGCCGACGAGGTCGGGGACTGGTACCGGCAGTCGTTCGTCTCGCATGCCGAGGTAGGCGTGGATGAACCCGTTGATTCGTCCAGCTGCAGCGGCTTCGTGGAGTCGGGCACGTGCGCCATCCTGGGCTCGTTGGTGTACGACGGCGAAGCTTTGGGTGACCCGAGATGCGAAGAAGTGGCCGTCGGTACGTGTGAATCTTCCTCGACCGGCGTCGCAGGAGATGATGTAGTCGCAGTCGTAGACGTGCGCGGTGTGAGCGGGGGAGCGCCCTGGTTCGAGGACACTGACGCCGAGGTTGTCGTACACGCCGCCGTCGGTGAGAAGGACGACCTGGGCCTCGGCCGGGCTGCCGCTGTCGCGCCGGAAGGTGTACCGCCGTTCGACTGCAGGCAGGAGGAGGGGGAAGGCACCGCTGGCGGCGACGGCCTCGGCCACCTGGACTGGTTCTTGAATGGTACCGTAGGGGGAGCAGGAACTTCGCAGGCTGCCGAACCGGACGGCGTTGCCCGTCTTGAGGTCGGTGGCGGTGATCACGGTGGCGAGGCGGGGATGGGTCACGTCGCCGAGGGTGCGGTTTCCGAAGGCCCGGCTGGCGAGGACGTCTCGCAGCGCGTCAGTACGGTTCGCCCCACGCAGAGCGAGTTCCTTGGAGTGCCGCAGGATCGTGGCCCGAAGCGCCTGGCTCGAGTTGCGGACCATTGGGCCGGGTCGGAGCGAACGGGTGAGCATTTCGAGCTGGAAGCCTCGTTGGAGCTGTTCGGTGACGAGTTGGTCAAAGTCGTCGAAGCCGTCGGGCCCGTATGCGTACAGGGCGGCGAGGACGCTCCCACCGCTGATCCCCGAGATCACCTTGACGCGATCGAGGACGCTGCGGTCGTGCAATGCGCGAAGGCAGCCCAGGCCGAAGCAGGTGGCCCGGAATCCGCCGCCTGACAGGGCCAGTCCGATCGTTGGCTCGGTCATTCGTGCGGTTGCCTCCGTGGCAAGAGGCGACGTCGCCGACGCCGTCGCCGGGGCGGCGCCGTGCGCCGGTTGCTCCATCCGCCCGGCCAGCGTTCAAGGCTTCGCAAGTGGGGGGTTGGCGGTGTGGCAGGGGCGAGCGACGCTGCATCGCGGGTGGCCAGGCGAGCGTAGACGTCAGGAGCGTCGCCATTGTCGAGCCATTGTTCCCATTGCGGTCCTCCGATGATGGCGATGAGGGCCCGGCGCGGACCGTCGGGAAGCGGGCTGACGATTCGACCCATGGCAGATTGGTCGGTGGGGCTTGGCGCTGCCCGGCCGTAGGGGTGGATATGCCACATTCCGACGTATCCGGTCAACCGGCCGCTGCGTTGGCGATGGTGGCTTATCAGCTCGGCGACGCCTTCGGTGCCGTGCTCGAAGTAGACCTCCGACAGGAGGCTGTCAGGTGGTGGACCGGAGGCGTGGTCAACCCAGACGCAGCGGCAGGCGTCGTCGATCTGCCCGAGGAGGAGGCCGCCGGTCTCGACTTTTGGGCCTCTTAGGCGTGCGCCCCGGCGAGATTCGGATCGGATTGTTGTTAAGGCTTGTTGGGCGAAGCGCATTTCGTAGCCGGTGTCCGGGTCGACGGCGATCAGGTCGTTGGGCCAGGCGAACCGCTGTGTTGGTCGTAGACCGACAGCGTCGTTATCGAGACGGGCGATCACTGCCACCATTGGGCCGGCATCGTCGTGGAGCGCACCGAAGGCGCCGTCGACAAGGGTTCCGGCCAACGCCGCCAGTTCGGCTGCGGACCCGACGAAGGTGGGGGATGAGCAACCGGGTTCTGGTTGGAAGATCTCTGCGCGCTGCTCGGTAGGAAACAGGTCGTGGGCGATGTCGCGGAGGTCGTCGACGTGCCGCTGGCGGGCGAGAAGTGCGATTCGTCGAAGGATGTCGCGCCCGGTTCCGGTGGCGCCCACGTTGGCGATGGCCGCGATGCCGCGTCGGGCGGTGTGGCCGACAACAACGGAGATGACTGGCGGCCAACATTCACGTTTTGTGGCGCGGCGGCCTTCGAGAAGTGACGCCACGGCGGCATCGGCCGTGGCATCGATCACCAGATCGAAGTCGGGCGTATCTCGACTGCCGGGCAGGGCATCTTGGGCTTGGCCGACGACAGGTGTGACTGGCTGGTCGGCTCGGATTCGGTTGAGGTGTTCGGCGAGGACCTCGGCCTTTGGGCGTCCGATGTCGTCATAAAGGTAGGGCTGGCGGACAAGGATGCCCGGGGTGACAAGGTCGTTGTCGACGATCTGCAGCGCTCGGGCTCCGGCTCGGACGCAGAACTCGGCGATGGGCGCACCCAGGGCACCGCATCCGAGGACGAGGATGCGCTTGCCCTGCACCCAGTTGGCCGGTGAACCGCGGTCGCGCCGGATGGTGACTTCGCTGCGCGCCTCCATGACTTGAACCCAGCTCGTCTTGGCCGAATCAACCCAAGATGGGAGAAGCTGGTTTGCCGCGGCTGCAAGTTTTGCAACGGTCTCATCGTCGATGTCCTTGAAGATGAGGTTCTCGGCGATGAGTCTGCCCAGGTCATCGAACCTCCAGCACACGAGGTGCTGCCGGAGCCGGCCGCCTGCTTCGCGGCGGGATGGCGTGCCGACGAGGATGTCGACGGCTAGAGGCTCGGCGTTCGCGCCGGCCACCATGTTGTTGATCGCGGCGACGATTCCGACGGCGCTGAACAACTCGGCTCTCGGTACTCCTAGACGCTCAAGTCGTCCGACCAGTTCGGCTACCCGAGCGGGGTACTCGAAGCCGATTTCTTGGTCGAGCAGGATCCCGAGCATTCCAAAGCGGTGTTGCGCCTGTAGGCGCCCGTCGGCGAATCTGTCGATGAACTCGCTTAGGGACGTCCACTCCTCGACATCCCATCGATCGGCCCGACGTCGGTCGGCGACGCCGACCATGAACTGGTAAGCCGCGGCGGCTTCCTTACTTGGGGCTCTGGTCGCGGTTGGGCCCGTCTGACGTCGGTTCGATGGGACCTCGGGGCTGCGGTCCCCGAGATCGGCACGTACGACAACGACGCCGTTCGTTCGGTCAAAGTAGGCGACGGGCGGGTGGAGGGGGGCGTCGTCGGGGTCGAGTTGCCCGAGTGACGCTCGTTCCAGCCAGATGAGCAGACGGTCGATCAGGCCGTTCATGCCGTCCGCCGGGTTCCATTCTTGCGACGGGGCGGCGTACAGGCACAGCTGACATCCCCATTGGACATGGGGCGTCCCGGCCCATCGGTAGTGGGGCGTCCAGACGTAAGGCACGTCAAAGGGGAAGCCTGGAGAGATCAGGATGCGCAGCCGCTCCCGGTGCCGAAGCGTGATCCCCCCTGGGGCGTGGGCGACGCCGCGGCAATCCAACGACACCGTCGCGACGATCAGCGCTGAGTCGGGCAATACCGAGATCTGGACCAGTTCGATGGCTCCTGTGGCGAAGGCGGCGACGGTCCGGAGTTGGTCGACCGCTAGCCTTTGCCCATCGCTCTGAGCAACGCCGGTCACGCCTGCCCGAAGCCGACCGGCTGCTGCGGGGCGGCGGCGTCCCCGCGGGCGGTGGCAACCGCCGCCGAGATCTGGCCAAAACCCTGCTGAGGACTTCTCCCCAGACGGCGCGCCCCCCGACGGGTAATAATCGTCCGGGCGAGTCCGGCAAGTACGGTCACGCCTGCGACGACTGCCGCTCCCTTGATCAAGGCCCCCGCGGCGTTTAGATCGACAGTCCCGTTATCTTCGACGGCGACAAGTTCGAAGCCGGAGGCGCCGATGACGAAGACGGCCGGGCGCGGCGCCGCCTCGTTGGGGTACTCGCCGGTGCAGACGACGTCAGCGATCTCCTCGTACCGGGCGACGGCCACAAGATGTGGCGGGTTGTCCCCCTTGTCGTTCTTCGCGGGAAGCTCGCAGCTACTGACGACGACCACCGGGTCGTCGCCGGCGTGACGCTCGAAGGCGTCCATGATGTCCTGCTTGAGGACGTCGACCCCGTCCTCGACGGCGTACATCACCCGCTTGGAACCGTGGTGGGCGGCGAGCATGACGTCCCACGCCAGCCGCTTGGGCCGGTTGTGGGACTCGCTGTAGTCGAAGATCTTCGTGATCGTCGGGTAGGCGAGGTCGCCCAGGAGCAGTACATGCCCTTCGGCTCCTCCGGCGTCCCGCAGCGTCATCTGGAGGGCGAGCGATGTCTCGTTGCGGGCTGCAGCGCAGTCATCCTTGAACGGAGCGTGGATGAACGCCTCGAACATGGCGGCGAGGTCCTCGCCGTCAACCACCGTGACGGCCTGCCCCGGATAGCTGAGGTATTCGTCGGGCAGCTGGCTGTAGGCGTGCTCGGAGCTGTCCGTGTCGTAGCCCACCACCCGGATCCGGTCGCCCGACTCCGGTGCCTTGTCGGCGGCGACAGCGTCCAAGATCGCTTCCACTCGGCGCACCGCCTCCTCGTGGAATGCCTTCGCGTCCGGGCACAGCTCCTGGTCCCCTTCGGTGAACTCCCGCCACAGCCGTGGCGTCGCCCACAGTTCGCCGACGGTCACCTTCGTGAGGAGATCGGCGAAGCCAAGGCAGTGATCCTTGTCGGCATGGGTGAGCACGAACGCCGACAGATACGGACGTCCCTTGACGACGGGCAGCACCTGGACAAGCCGCTCGATGACGGCGGCCACGACGGCCTCGTCGTCGTCAGCCATGGCCATGTCGTGCAAGTCGACCTGGATGACGTGGCGATCGTCGATGACGATGGTGGTGCTGTCGCCGGTGCCGACCGGCCAGAAGATGATCCCCCGGTCCGGCAGCTGAGTATTGGTCATGGGTCCTCCGCTGAGGGTTGTTGGCGGGGACCAGCGACTCGTTGTACCGTTCAAGCGTCAACACGAACGGGGTCCTCGCCGGGCCCTGCGAATGGAAGTTGGGGGGCTGGCGTAGCCAGCCCCCTGACGCGCCATGGGGCGGTCCAGGACATCGTAACTCCGATCGGGACCGGCTGCAACACCCCATCCAGAACGTCGGGGATGGCAAGATCAACGACTAGAGAAGTACGAATTCCCCTTAACTTCCACGGTGATCCTTCCATTTCTGCTGCAAGAACGTCTACAGTTGGAGATATGGAAAGCCTTGTGGATATGACAGTTGTTTACCTGTCCACCGAGTCGATCCAACATGCCTGAGTCGTCCATCCAGTATCGAGCGGCGCTCGTGGCGCCGGCCGTGGCCCCTGACCGGATTCTGCTGGCGCGTGAACTGCGGGGCTGGACCCAGACTGAACTCGTAGCCGCGGCCAGTGACGCCTTCACGACAGCGGCCCTCAGCCAGCTGGAGCAAGGCCGGACGCGACCTTCGGTCAACACCCTGATGGCCATCGCCGACGCGACCGGCTGTCCAGTCGAGTTCTTCGTCCGTCGTCCCCTCGACGCCGACCAGCCAGGCTTCTTCCGGAGCCTCAAGTCGACCTCAGCCCGGCAGCGCCGCCAGCATCTTGCTCGCGCCCGACTGCTTCACGACTTCGTTGTCGCCCTCGAAGATCACGTAGCGCTCCCCGAGCTGCGCATACCGAAGCTCCGGTTGCAGATCGATGATGGCCGCTTCGTCGAGTCGGCCGCCCAGGTCGTCCGACGCGCCTGGGACCTCGACGATGGGCCGATCCCCAATGTCGTCCGTGAGCTGGAAAGGCACGGCGCAGTGGTCGTGCGAGCTGCGAACTTCACCCGGGAGGTCGACGCGTTCTCTGTTTGGTACCAAGGGCGCCCGATCATCGTCCTCGGCTCAGAGAAAGGCGTCACAGCCCGATCCCGGTTCGACGCCGCCCACGAACTCGGTCACCTTGTCCTGCACGCGGATCAAGATGCTGGGAACTCAGATACCGAGCGGCAGGCCCACGCGTTCGCAGCCGCCTTCCTCATGCCCGAGTCGACAATCCGCGGCGAACTGCCCGCAACCGCCGACTGGTCCGTCCTCATGCGCCTCAAGGCCCGGTGGCGGGTCTCTATAGCCGCTCTGCTCCGACGAGCCCGCACCCTCGACATCATGAACGAGCACCGCTACACCAACGCAGTCAAAGCCATGTCGGCGCGCGGCTGGCGAATCACCGAGCCTGGCGACGACGTGCTCGGGGCGCTCGAACAACCAGTCCTGATCGACCGAGCCCTCCACCAACTCCACAGTCTCGGTCTCGACGTGGACGCCATTGCCGCCGAGGCGGCACTGCCTGCCGCAGATCTGCACACTCTGATCCGAGCCACACGAGACCCTCGCCCCGGTATCCGGCTGTAACGACCCGCAGACTGAACCGCCGTTGCTATGTAGGCAACGAACTGGCAGCGACACCCAGGCAACTGATTCCCGGCCGTGGGACCAGGTTCGGCCCTCGTGGCAGTAGCACCTGGCGGGCAACTTCGACAGCCGTGGTTTGGAGGGCCAGGCCAGAGCACGCAGTTGCACCACCCCCTGCGGGGGGTGCCGTCCCGGGCAAGTCTCGTGGCATGTTCGGGTCTGGCGGCGGCCTCGGGGGGCGGCCCCGCCCCCCGAACCCCCTCGGGGTGGCGACCCTCCGCTTCGCTCCGGGCCGCCGTCAGTAAGGCTTCGAACACCCGCTCGATGGTTAGCTTGGTTTGACCAATCGGTGCTCTCGTCTGGGCCGGTCGCGGGCAGGGGCCCTCTCAGAGTTGGGTGACGACCACAGATGACGCTTTGTCGTTGATGGCGTCGCCTACGTAGGCGGCATCGGCTGTGAATGTCCACGCCTTCCCGTCGAAGTTGGCGTCCTCGTACAACGTCACCTTGAACCCGCGCGGGACGCGCAGCGAGCTGATGCTGTTGTCGGCGGCGACACGGTCGTAGGTTCCAACCTGCAGCGTCTGATATCCGCCGGCGAAGTCCCGGTCGGTGTACAAGACCACCGAGCCGGCAACGGCGCCGGTGCTGCTCAAGGCCACCGCGTTCCCGTCAGCAGCGGTGCCGCTGCTGGCTGTCGTGTTGCCGCCGCTGCTGGCTGTCGTGTTGCCTCCCGATTGGGCGGTACCGCCATTGGCGCCTAGTTGGCTGACCGTGCCGCCGCCGGTGATGCTGCCGGCGCTGGGGGAACCGGTGCTGGCCATGGCAGCGCCGCCGCTGCCACCGTTGCCGCCCCTTGCGCCAGCAATCTGAGTTACCGGCTTTACCACGACAATGATCACGGGCGGCATCGACACTCCTTTGCTGCTGAACCGGCCACAAAACTAGCAGCGATCCAGATGTCGGCTGCCACGGATCCTCGCGCCGGCTGGGCGGCGACGAGAATGTCCGCCGACGCCTTGGTGTGGCCCGTTGGCGTGCCCGAGCCATACGGACCAGGAAGGTATGCGGTTCTTGTGCAGGTGTGGCGCCCCGACCGAGTTGGCCGAGAACTCGCGTGCGGTCCGGTCCGGGAGTCACGAAGCCAACGGCACGACTTCGAGGTGAAGACCCTGCTGGGGAAGGCGGCGGTGCCGCGACCAGCGACCTGAGAATGCCTGTGGTCACTGTCGACCGCGATGTTGGTCGGGTGGTCAGCACGGCCGCAGGGAGGCGACCCGCCCCGCCCGTCGTGCTCGGCCGCCGTTGAGAGGAGGCCGTTGACCGTGGGTGAAAGTCAAAGGCGAGGGCGCGGGTAGGAGGTGATGGCGCCCTGGGGGGCGGCGTCGCCAGTGTTCGGGGGCGGTGGTGTTTGGGGGGCGCCATCACCTCCTGGTTCCATTGTTGGGGGTGGCGGTGCCCGGGTTGTCAAGCGGCTGCGCTGTTAGGGCCGGCTCCCTCGCGCTCTTGGCCGTGTGGTCCCGTAGGCGGCGGTGTTGGTTGGGCGGGTCGCCGCCAGCCCTAACAACGGTCCGCTTGACAACCCTCGTCGGCGCCTGCGGACAGGGAGATCTTGGGCCCGGTCGGCGCCCGCGAGGGCGTCGTGGCCGGTGTGTCACGTCGGGTGTCAGGTACGATTGGAAGTACAATCGCATGTCCAATAGTGCCGTTGACCTGCGGATTCGTAGGTCCGGCCGGGTCCAAGATTTTTTCGCGATTGGACTTGGGGTTGTACCTCGGGTCGACGTTCCGATTGGACCTGGGGGCGGATCGTTGCCGCCATGACCTCGTCTCGTGGTGGTGCTGTCGCTGTCATCGTCGATCATGTGGCCTCTGCCGGGACCGGCCGGGAAGCCCGGCGGGCCTGTCTGCGCTGGGGTGTGGCGGAGCCGGTGTTGGACGGTTTCGCCTGCCCGGCGGAGGTCGCGGCCGCCTGCCGGGCCGCCCGAGGCGCAGACCAGGATCGCCTCATCGCGGCGTTGCTGGCGGTGTCGGCGGGGGACGGCTGGGCGCAGCTGACGATCCTGGCCGGGCTGTCGCTGCGGCTGGGGTGGGTGGTGGCCGGCTGGGAACGCGCCGGGATCGCGGCGTGTGATGTGGCCGACGCGGAGGCGGAGCTGGTGGCCGCGTGTTGGGCGGCCATCGCCGCCGCCAGTGACACTCCGCCGCCGGGGCGTCCCGGCCTGGTGTTGGTCGACCGGGCGTGGGGGCAGGTCCGTACCATCCGACGCCGGGACCGTCGCCGTGACTCCCGGCTGGTGGCGTTGCCCGATGGTGTGCCTGTCGTCGTGGCCTGCGGCGGCTGGGGTCGGCCCTCGTTGGAGGTGTTGGCCGGGGAGGTGACCGGTGCGGTCACCGCCGGTCGGCTGGGGTTGCGGCCGGCCCGGGCGGTGTACCTGACCCGGGTCGCCGGCCTGTCGACGGGGGAGGCCGGGGCTCTGTTGGGCTGCGGGGCGGCGACGTTGCGCACGATGCGGGCCCGGGCCGAGCACGCCCTGGCCGCCTGAAACGGGGGGCGGGACCAATGTTGTCGATCGGGAAGCTCGACGCCGACCGGGTGGAGTACTACCTGCGCTGCCTGGCCGAGGGCGAAGACGAGTACTACCTCTCCGCGGGGGAACGCCAGGGCTATTGGCTCGGGTCGGCCGCCTCCCGCCTCGGCCTTCACGGCAACGTCGAGAAAGACGATTTCGTCGCCGTCCTCAACGGCTTCGACCCCGCCACCGGGACCGGTCTGGTGCGACAGGCGGGCAGCGACGGGCGGGTCCACGGGTTCGACTTGACGTTCTCCGCCCCCAAATCCGTTTCGGTGGCCTGGGCGTTCGGCGACCCGGAGACCGCCAAGATCATCTCCGACGCCCACGACCGCGCCGTCGCCCACGCCCTCGGGGTGTTCGAAACCGAGGTCCTGCGGGCCCGGCGCGGTCACGGCGGGCTGCGCCAGGTCGAAACCGAAGGGATCGCCGCCGCCGCGTTCACACACAGAACGTCGCGGGCGGGCGACCCGCAGGTCCACACCCACGTCGTGGTCGCAAACCTCACCGTCGACGCCGAAGGGCACTGGTCCGCCCCCGACGGCAGACGGATCTACGGGTGGGCCAAAACCGTCGGCTACCTCTATGAGGCGGAGCTACGCAACCAGCTCACCGAGCAGCTCGGCGTGTCGTGGGGGCCGGTCCGCAAAGGCATCGCCGACATCGAAGGGATCGACCCCGCCCTCCTCGAGCGGTTCTCGAAACGCCGCAAGCAGATCGAAGCCGAACTCGAACGCGTCGACCAGCACTCCGCCAACGCGGCCCGGGTGGCGACGCTCGCCACCCGCCCGGCCAAACAACCCGCTCCCAGCCTCGCCGCCCTCCGCCAACAATGGATACACGAGGCAGCCGACCTCGACCTCCAGGCGCCCGACATGACGGCGCTCACCGGCCGGCCCGCCCCGGCCCGCCCCGACCCGGCGGCGCTGGTTCAGGAGCTGGTGTCGGCGGACGGCTTGACCCGCGACCAGTCCGCCTTCGACCGCCGCCATGTCCTCCAGGCCGTCGCCGCCGCCCACCCACAAGGCGCGTCGACCGACGCCGTCCGGGCCGCCGCCGACATGGTCCTGGCCGACGAGACGGTGGCGGCGACCGCCACGGTCACGCCGGTGGCGGGCAGGAGCTGGACCACGACGGAGTTGTTGGCGGTCGAGGCCCGCATACTCGACGCCCCCGGCCGACGCGCCGGGCAGAACCTCGCCGTCGTCCCCGTCACCACCCTCGAACACGTGCTGGCCGAGCGACCCTCGCTGTCGGAGGAGCAGCGGGCCATGATCGCCCGGCTCACCCTGCCCGGCGACGGCATCGACATTGTCGTGGGACGCGCCGGGGCCGGCAAAACCTTCGCCCTCGACGCCGCCCGCGCCGCGTGGCAGGCATCGGGACATCGGGTCATCGGGACAGCCCTGGCGGCGAGGGCGGCGGCGGAGCTGGAATCCGACGCCGGGATCCCGTCTTCGACGATCGCCCGGCTGCTGATCGACACCGAACGCCCCGACCCCAACGCCGCCCTCCCTCCCGGCACCGTTCTGGTGGTCGACGAGGCCGGGATGGTCGGCAGCCGCACACTGGCCCGGATCCTCGACGTCGCGGAGCGCGACCGGGCCAAAGTGGTGTTGGTGGGCGACCCCCGCCAGCTGCCCGAGATCGAATCGGGCGGAGCGTTCGCCGCGCTCGCTGCCACGGACACGGCGGTCGAGTTGGTCGAGAACCGCCGCCAATCGGCCGAGTGGGAACGCGCCGCCCTGGCCGAGCTGCGCTCCGGGTCGGTCGCCAAGGCGATCTCGGCGTATCAGGGGGCGGGCCGGGTCCATGTCGCCCCGTCGGCCGACGCGGCCCGCGACGCCGTGGTCGATGACTGGTGGCAAGCGAGACAGGAGGGGCAGGACGCCGCCATGTACGCCCTGCGCCGCTCCGACGTCGATGACCTGAACCGCCGGGCCCGGCTTCGCATGCGCGCCGCCGGCCTTCTCGGCGACGAGACCGTCACCGCCGCCGGCCGGGAGCTGGCGGCGGGGGACCGGGTCCTGATGTTGCGCAACGACCGCCGCCTCCAGGCCCGCAACGGCACCGTCGCCACCATCACCGACCTCGACCCCGACACCGGTGCCATCACCGCCACCGCCGGGGACAAGACGTGGACGTTGCCCGGCGAGTATCTGGCCGCCGGGCATGTCACCCACGGGTACGCCACGACGATTCACAAGGGGCAGGGGGCGACGGTCGACCGGGCGTTCCTGCTCGGCTCCGAACAGCTGTACCGCGAGGCCGGCTACGTCGGCCTGTCCCGCGCCCGGTTCGGATCCGACCTCTACATGGTCGACGCCGACGGCGTCTACCGCCACAACGGCGTCGACATTCCGCTCGACCCGATGGTCGAGCTCGCCGGGCGGCTCGGGGTGTCCAAAGCCCAGGTTCTCGCCCTCGACCACCTCCACCCCCAATCCCCCTAGCGGGAGCGGGATGTCGACATGGGCCTCGGGCTATGAACCGCTCGACGCTGCCGGCGTTGGTGGAGCGGATCCTCGGCGGGCCCAACCCCACCCCAACCGGCGCGGTGCCTGCGGGCGGGCGGGGCTGGCCGGGCCTGTTCCTCGGGATGGGCGCACACGGCCCCGTTTACGCCGGCCCGGAGCACCATCTGCTCGTCGTGGGCCCGCCCCGGGCAGGCAAGACGACCAGGATCATGATGCCCGCCGTCGCGTTCCATCCCGGCCCGGTCGTTGTCACCTCGACCAAACCCGACGTCCTCGACGCCACATTGCCGTGGCGGTCGGCGATGGGTCGCTGCTATCTGTGGGACCCGACCGCCACCACCGCGCTGCCCGAGGATGTGGAGGCGTTGCGCTGGTCGCCCATCGTCGGCTGCCAAGACTGGGACCAGGCCGTCGCCCGGGCCCACGCCCTCGCCAACGCCGCCCGACCCGATCACGGCCGCGGCCAGGAGAGTCATTGGGTCGAGCGGGCCCAGGCGCTCCTCGCCCCCCTCCTCCATGCCGCCGCCCTCGTCGACGGCGACATGGCCTGCGTGCTCCGATGGCTGCATCACCGCGAGCTCCAACAACCCGTCAGCCTGCTGGGCGAGTACCGCTCCACCATCGCCGCCGACGTCCTGATCGGGATAGCGGCGACCGACCCTCGGGAGCAGTCCGGGATCTTCTCCACCGCCGACGGCCTGTTGGCCGCGTACCGCACCAACGCGGCGTTGCAGGCGGCCCGCCACCCCGATTTCGACCCCGAGAACTTCGCCGCCTCGACCGACACCCTGTTTATCTGTGCGCCGGCGACCGCCCAATCGCAGCACGCCGCCCTGGTCGTCGCCCTCCTCGACCAGATCCGCACCGCCACCTACCGGCAACGCCCCAGCCCGCCGATGCTGTGGGGCCTCGACGAGCTGGCCCACATCGCCCCGCTCGCCGACCTGCCGGCAACGATCGCCGAAGGCGGCTCCCAAGGACTCATAGTGCTCGCCTGCCTGCAGGACCTGTCCCAGGCCCGCACACGATGGGGGCCCGCGGCGGAGGGGTTCCTCACCCTGTTCGCCCACACAATCGTCCTGCCCGGGGTCGCCGACATCGCCACCCTCCGCCAGATATCCGCGCTCGCCGGCGACGCAGACATTCCCTACACCAGTGTCAGCCGGCCACGGAAACTGTTCGCCCCCGCCACCGTCACCACCAGCCTGCAACGCCGACCCCGACTCCCCGTCGACCTCATCGCCGCCGGCCACCCGCAGCACACCCTGCTGCTCACCCGAGGACGGCCATGCAGCATCGTCCTCCCCGCCCCCGCCCGATAAACACCGCGGCCGGCGTCGGCGTCCAGGAAACCGCAACTGTCGTAGCGGGCGATCATCGAACCCTCGCCGCCCCGAGAGCCCTCTCCCCGTCGGCGCCGGCCCGTCCCGCCGATCCGCAGTGGACGGCCGGGCGCCGATCACCGCTTCGCCTTGCTGGTCGGCCAGCCGTGCCTGCATCCCGCTAGCAGCGGCAAGGCGATACAGGGCCGATGCGGAAGGCCGGTCAGGTGACAGGGGAAAGACCCAGGCTCGCCCCCTGTGCGCAGCGCCGGCCAAAGATTCAGGTCGGATGACCACAAGGTTGGCGGGGGGCTTGCCAGCCCCCCGTACCCCCTGCCCTGCGCCTCGGTCGCGTGGCTCCCTCGTTGCTCCGAGAACCACGAGACAGACCCCGGCGGTGACAAAGCGGCCCGGGCACCGCCGGTACAGGCCTATGGCGCGTTATCCGTGGTAGACGATTCGGTCAACCAAGCACGGAGCTCATAACCCACTCTACGACCCCGATGATATAGAGCGGTGTACACGCGCTCCCTGCCGGATATAGGACGCCCATACCCCTGGTCCTTGAAACCAGCGGCGTATGATTCGAAACAGGTCGTAGTTCCTCGGCGGAATCTACCTGGTCACCACGCCCCTCTCGGAAGAGAGAATTGCTCGTTGTATGTAATACCTTCGGCTCGGATAGCCATCGGCAACTCTCGACGCATTTCGCCCATGACCCGGAGAAGTGGTTGCATAGCCTCAGCGAGTTGGTGGTACACAGAAATCGCATCTGCTTCGGGTTCAAGGTCTGCCGAAACCATCGAGATTGTCACCGCGCCAGACCCAACGCCACCGACCGAACCATGTCTCGGTGACGTGTGGGCAACTGACTGAGGCCGCCTCCGATGGTAATCCATTCCTCTTCGTTGATCGAGGTCTATGAACCTGTTATCCGCGGCGAGGTCAGCAATCGACCGTGCGATCCGGTACAAATGCCTGTTTGACGTAACACCTGCGCCTGCGGTTAGCAGCCGCGACGCGTCATGCAAAGTTAACCATGCCGAGCGGTCATCAACGCCGGGTGCGAATCCTCTAGCTTTGGGGCGGGAGCGACATATTGAGGTAGCAGCGCGTGGGTTCAATAGGCTCAATCTCAGCCCGAGGTTTCCAAGGCTATGGGCGGCCCCCAACAGGAAATGACTTGCACTTTCGGCCGTCGCTCGCAGAATCAAGGTCTGGTGCTCCTTTGCTCGGTTCTGGGATGTCGCCAGTATTCGCTGCGTATCTTGCTCGATCGTCCAGCATAGGCCGGCCTGTTCACCGATTGCCCCCATGAGTCCATGTAGCTCCACGATGCGGTTGTATGCCGGGACTTGCCTCTGCCGATGTGTGTGGCTCACTTGAGCCCGAAGTTCCGCCCACGCACCTTTTTGGCTCGCGAGCTGCCAACGCATTGATTCTGACGCAAAATGCTTTCGCTGGTGCCGCGCTTTTGGCGCCGAGACAACGGCGTTTGAATCCCAGACGAGTGATCGTGCGAGTAGCCCTGCCGTATGACCCTCGTCGACATTCATAGGTCCCATTCTTGACGGCTCCGTTTCTTTACGGCGTTTAACGTCCGCAACGCTCGAGTCCGCATTTGCGACAACTTATCCGATCGGTCGGAGCTGAGTAGTCGTCAAACGCCTCGCAATGCAGATGCGGGAGGCTGGGCCGACCGCGCTAGTTCAGTGATGGCGCCCGTCGAGTCTTCCCTTGGTTCGTCGCGACCCGACACACTACCGGCTATTGACCTCGACCAACGGTCCAGCGAACTGCCACTCCCTGTCGGGAATCCATGCGCCGACACTCGTGAACTCGGTCCATGCCCGAAGGTCCAGTCCGCCGCCTTGATCCATCGCCTGCCGCTCCCCGAGGATGCCCGTGATGAGCTCACAATTCAACGACCTGAGACGCGTTTCGAGCCAGTCGGAGCGGGCGAGAAGGATCGTGTGTTCTCGCTGCCCTTCCGGTGTTCGAAGTGCTCGGACGACGGATTCGCCATCCTCCGTCCACTCGGCCGAGGTTCCCACCCAACGGGCGTCCCCGAGGAGAAGGCCGGTTGGAACCTCGAAGGAGACGGATTCGTCCAGTGAGCAGTCCAGAGTATTGCCTTCCCAGAGGTATGTCTCGGTCGCCGGCAGCACCCGTACAGCGTCGGGATCATTCCAACTCTTGCTCGCCGGCTCCCATGTGGCGGGTTCAGCGACTTCAAGATGCGACCACGGGCCCTCACCGAGGTAGGCCCGGTGGGGACGGTGCCGTTCCGGCATCCATCGTCCGAACAGGCTCGTTGTTGACAGCAGCTGGAACAGCCTCGCTCCATCGCCTTGATGGGTCAGCCACGAGAACTGAAGTATCCACTGCCGGCGATCATATTCTCTGATTCTGGATAGTTCCGGCCGTCGCATCCATGCTGAGTGCCGGTAGAGAGCCACCCATTCGTCGCCACGCTGGCCTTGATGAAGCACGAGTTCGTGCGGGCGTGGAAAGCTGCCTGTCATGGCCGCCCATTCATGTGGTGTCCCGCTCGAATCCATATCGGGTGTCGCTGGGAGCCACCTGTCGGGGTGGTCGTCCACGGCGACGCTCGACACGAGTTGACCGTCGGCCATCGTGCTGCAAGCGAGACTGGGGTCGATGTCTCGACCGAACCACCCCCAGGGCCCCTCATACGGTTGCGGCTGTCCGTCAAACTTGCGGCTTCGATGGAAGTTGTCGGACAGTCGAGCGAGCAGCTCATGAAGGGCCAGCCACTGGTACTTCTTCCCGAATCGCTCGGGTTTGTGGGCATCACGTCCCGAGTGAAGATCGCGGCGGTGCTCGAAAGCCGCGAATCGGTCAGGTGTCCACCCCACGGTGATCGCCTTCCATGCCACCCACCGGCCCGCCCACTTTGCGTCGACTTCACCCAATGGATCGTCATGAGCTCGGTCAGACGGTCGCGGTCCGCCAAGAGGATGCAGGCTGAAATCATCGACATCACAGGCGATGACGTACTTGTTGAAGTCGCCCATCCAGTCGAGGCACGAGTCGAGGATGTCCCAGCACCGCCACTCCGGAGGATCGCTGTCGACGCGACCGTAGGCCGCCTCGAGTTCGTCCGCTGTTGGAGGCTCCACAGGTGGGTCGGCACCGTAAGGCGGAGCGGCTCGATCCGTCGCTGCATTCTCCAGGAGACCTCGATGCGTGGCCCATGTCACCACTCCTCGTCCGGCGTCTCGGGCGAGGACGTGCACCGGCATCGTCCCCTCGTCGAAACGGCGGAGCACTTCTCGGGCCAGGGTCCGGGCTCCTTCGACGTCGTCGTCCCCTCCTCGCATGACCGAGCCGTACGCAATGAGGAAGAGGCGTTCGGTGAGGTAGTGGTCGTCGACCCGTTCGCACAGCGAAAGCAGGTGGCGGACGACGGGAAGTCTCCCGCGTAGCAGTTCCACGAGGGCCTTGGTTGTATGGTCCCGGAGGCGACGGTTCGGGGTCGTCAAGACCCAGACCAACGGCAGGGCTGCCAGTGCTACGTGGTCTTCGGGCGAACGGTCGTCCCGACGGACTGCCCATTTCAACAACCGCTGGAAGCTGTCCGACTCGTCAAAAAGATCGAAGAACAGGGGCCCCCACGTAGCGTCACGCTCAGGCATCGGCAGTTTCAACAGCGTCTGGTGCAGCCATAGCGCATTGCACGGATGTTCAGGCCGCGGCGCCAAGGTGAACACGGCATCTCGGGCTTGGTCACGGAGATCCTCGTCGGCCAACGCCTGCTCAAGCAGCGCGAACGCTCGCGACCCAAATGCCCTGGGATCTCGATCCATGAGGCTGTCTATTGTGACCTGACGAAGCCGCCACCCTTGGGTCCCGTCAAGAACGTCGATTAGCTCGACCCCGAAGCGCTCCGGGAGCAAGACCGCGGCAGCCCGCCAGAACGCCGGCCGCTGCGCGAGGTCCTCCATCGCCGACCCATCGAGCGCTCCGTCGCCGGCTCGACGGTCAAGAAGGCCGGCGACGATAATGTGTTCAGAGAACGCTTGGAATGGAAAGCTCACGACCTCGCCGACCTTGAAAGATGGCATCGTCTCGATGAGACCGACGCTCCTCATCTGACCGAACAGCGTGTCCGGCCACTGGTTCCGGTCAGGAAGAAGCGCGTTGACTGATAGCTCAAAGTCCGACCGGCGCACTGGCCGTCCACCGGAGTCAATAAGGGCATCGACGAGGAGACCGATCGCACAGGCGACCACGTCAGTAGCGGGGCTGATTCGCAGTCGTTCAACGACAGACACTGACCGCAGCCGGGCAAAGGCTGAAAAGACCTGCGACCGGCCCCGAGCGCCGACCCCGGCGGTCGGGTCGGCGGCGAGTATCTCACAGTACATGTGGAGAAAGAGTGGGTTCGTAAACGCGGGGTCGAACACCGGGACGATCGGTTTTGGGATCCTGTATAGTTCGCAATAGTTAGCCAGGGCCTCGTCCGCAACTCCGGCCAATCCGGGGTGGCGCAGGATCGGTAACTTCTGGCCGCCAAGGACGAGCTCTTCGTAGTCGGCCCTCCAGGTCACCGCGAGAGCGAGCCACCGATACCGAGAGATCCTATGAACCAAGCTCGGGATCTCGGATCTCCAAGAACGGGGATCCTGGCTCTCGTTCAAGGCATCGACGAAGATGACCGCTCGATGTCCTGACGCCTCCGCCAGGGCGTCGAGCGCGCCCAGAAACTCTTCGACATCGGACACACCGATGCCGAGGTGATCTCGGAAACAGGGCCACCAAGCGCCGTCGGTGAATCGCTGCCCCATCAGGACAAGCGCCGGAGTTCCACTTGCTAAAAGGTCGGCGGCCCTCTGAAGAACAAGGTGGGTTTTGCCCTGCCCAGCAGGACCGCTGATTCCGATCACACCAGCAGCCGCCGCCCCGGCTGTTCTGGAGTGCAGGAAGGAATCAATGTTCCTAAGGCCGAAGTGCGCTCTGCGAAGGAGCTCCAACGGATGTGAATCAGCGACCTTGCCGGCGAACGCTTCCAGCCTAACCGAAGTGCTCGACACAACGGATGCGAGATGACTCGGGTCAAACACCGGTCGCATGAAGAGAAGCTCATCGCCAGCACGTCGGAGATTCTCGGCTTCTTCCAACAGGAATTTGTCGCCAGGAGTCCAGGCCGTAAGGTCATCCACAGCCGAATCGAGAGCTGTCACAAGCCTGCCGAGATATTCGTCTGAAAGTCCCACTGCGGCCACTTCGGCTTCGAGGTCGATCGTCGTATGAGCCTGCGGCGTGTAGCGCTCACCGGCGATCACACGAGCCTCTTCCCAACGTTGCCGCAACCAGGCCCAACTCAGATCCACCGCCCCGAACCAGAATGCCCGCCTGCCGGCATGTTCCTCACGGCTGAGCCGGTCGAGCACATCCCCGCCACGCACGACGCCGAACTGGAGACGATCCGCCCCAGGAATCTCCTGCCTCCACCGAGCGACCGCTGCGTCCCAGCGGTCCTGGTCAGACTCGTACCGAGGGCTCGCATGGTCCGTGAAGTCGAACGGCACGACGAAGCTGAGCTTCGTCATCTGGGGTCGATTCGCAGCGACACTCTCGACCGAAGTCTTCATGTCACTGAGAGCGGAGGCAAGATCCTTGTAGAACTTCGCTTGATGGCCCTCTTGGTGGCCATCCTCGAAGACCTCATACCACTCAACCCCACCGTCTGGGGCCCTTGTCTTCCTTGTCTCCACGACACCAGCGCGGGTGCGATCCCGTACCTGGTAGGCAAGTTCCTCCCACGCCCTGTGCTGACTTCCGCCGAACTCCCTGATGTGGAACATGGTCGTCATATGAGATTCCGTTATTTGTTCGACACGCGACCGCTTTGCAAATAGCTTCGATGAGCGACGGTCACTGGCCTACAGGCGTGGAACTACACCAGGGTGAGATTGTATCAATCTGGCCGCTTCGTTCCGGGCAGGGGTCGGCGACGGGACGGGGTTCGGGAAACGAAGCTGATGTCCCGCGGGAAGACAGTCGTGCAGTCGTCGATGACGATCTGGACCACGTGTTCGCGGGCGAGAGGGTCGCACAGGTCCGACACCCACGGCTCGAGCCTCCCGGCATGAGCGCCAGGTGCGCGGGACCGGCACATTAGCGGCGCGGAATAAGTCGCGCTCGTCGTCCGGCAGAACCGTGGTGGCGGCGGTGGTGTGGCGGTGCCAGGCTCTAGGATCGGGTAGTGAGCCACACCCCGCCGGTAACGCAAGCGCCCCGTGATAGGGGCTCGGCAGTCCGGGTTTCCTCGGGATGGCGGTCTTGGTTGTATCGCCCTGTGAACTCCAGGGCCTTCGTGGTCGGCGTGCCCGGTCGGGAACTCACCACCGTGGGCCGTCGAATCCTTTGGATCCGGTTGACGAAGGCTCGGGCCCCGGTATGTCGCCCTGCTCGGAGCGGCGATCATCGTCGCCGCGATGGCCTACATGCCCTTTGTGACCTTGGTCCCCGGCTTCATCCGCGGCGTGGCCGCGGGGATGGGCGCCACCGCGTCCTGGCCGCTTTCGGCTGGTATCTCCTCCTCAGCGACGCCTCGTTCACCTGGGGGATGGGGGCCCTGGGCGAGTACTGGACCTCCGAGGAGCTTCGAGGGCTCGGTCGAGGATGGACGGTTCTGAACAGCCTGCACGTGCCCGGCGCCAATGGCACGCCGCGCGAGATCGACCATGTAGCCGTCGGGCCCGGCGGCGTCGTGGTCATGCAGACGAAGCTGCGCCCAAGCGAGCTGCGGCAGATCGACGCATCGAGCAGTCTCACAATCAACGCCGCCGCGGTCGACGCCCACCGCCAGGCCGTCGTGGTCAGATTGTACCTCGGGGACCTTGTCGAGGACGCGTCGGTGTTGTCGTTGCTCGTCCTGTGGGGATCAGGCCTGGCATCGGCCGACAAGGGCGTCGCGAGCAACCGGCAAGGGGTCGAGATCGTCCACGGCCGGGATCTGGATACCACGGGTAGCCCAGTCGCAGCGGCTGGACAGGACCGCGATCGAACGAATCGTTACTGCCCTGGAGCCGTGTCTCGCCCCGAAGCAGCGTTTGAGAGACATGAAGCCGCCGGACGGCTGGAAACGCCCCACATCGCGATGATGGCCCCCTCCTGGCCGCCGGCGACGAACGACCAAGCAGGCGAATCAGTCCAGTCGATGGGCCGAAGATCGTTCCACTCCATGGGTCGACATTATTTCGTGCACGGCCCGCGTAGGAGCGCCGGTTACTTCGCGCTACTGCGGGGAAAGGTTGGCAGGCACGATCCAAGCGGGAACCGAGAGTGACCGGGGTTGCAGCGGTGACCGCCTTATGCCGACGCTGGGCGCCTCCCGTCGTTGCACAATCGCCGACTCGCGTCAATGTTCCCTCCTTCGGAACTAGCTACCGACACGCCTTGCAGAGCCACCTGTTTCTGTACCCAACGGGCCTCAGGCTAGCATCAGCGTTCTGGACCGGTATTTTGGGAACGCTCCTCGTTCGTCGAAGGTTCCGCTCAAGGGAACATCTCCGACGCGTGGTTCTGAAACACGGCCCCATAATGACCGGATCAGGGATTGAGCCTGGACGTTGGAAGGTCGAGCATCTCTGCGGCCCTGAGAGTTTGGACGTTCTGATCCGCCTCAAGCCCCCGTGCATCGAATCCTGCCAGCACGACTGGCATTCTGTGCGAATCCCGGTCGGCGATATTCGTTATCGCCCGGCTCGGCCTCTCAGTTGCGGGCTCGGAAAAGGCTATCGAAGGGACGGCCTCGTGGCGGGGAATGTCGGGACGCCGAAAGCGATCAAACTTACCCGAGAGCGCCAGGCCCCTAAAATGCGCAAGGCGGCTCGACATAGCCGCGACAGAGACGAGGCGACCCGACCCCAAGGATGGGCCTGTACGGGCATTCGTAACCGATCCCCGGATCGTCCGTCCATACGGCCGGACTCGACTAACCTGGTAGCGTGTATGTCGTGGTCGCATCAACGAGCTCCAAAGCCCTCTGGCTGTCGATACCCTCAAAGCCAGTGATAACCTATGTTGACGACACCGGACGCCAACTCTCGCGCCGAACAGCGGCGATAGTATCGAATTGAGGGCACTGTATGTCCACGTTTGTCAGTGGCCTTTGGCTTACCTTAGCTGTATTCCTGGCGTTGGTGTTCATTATTGTTCTGCTACTAGCAGTCCACAGGATTGCGGGTCGTAAACAGATTCTCTTCGATGAATGGGAAGACCTTCGACCGGATCCGGAAGAACGCGTCGCTCAGAGCGTCGGTTCGATGGTCAGGCACAGACTAGGGACAATCCAGCAATTGCAGGAGCGGTCCGTCGAGAGGGTTGAGGTTGCCTATGCGCTTGACATTCCTACTTTTGCACAAGGGCTCGACGTCGGTGTCGAGATGCTGGGCGATGTCCAGATGGGCTCGACCCCAGCCGTAATTACGGCCCTGATCGTTTTCATTGTGCAGGCCTTCCCGTTCCTATCAGGGCGCAGCCGTATGAACGGCAGCATACACCTCCACGGCACCTCCCGACGCCTCCAAGCGAACCTTGTGCATTACCGTCATCCCGTTACAGGCGCCAGGTGCTCAAGGCTTTGGGAGGTGACCACGGATCCTGCAGATGACGCGACTCTCGCGCAAGATGCTGATGAGCTGGCATACCGGATATATCTGGATCTACTTGGTGACGAGGTTTTCAAGTCATGGAGATGCTTCCGTGAGTTCTGTGTGGGGTTGGCACATCACATCAACTATATTGATCTCGGCCAAGATTCGGAGCGCGATCAAGCCGCTGACCATTACCGCGCTGCCCTCGCCATGGAACGTGGTAATGTCATCGTGAGCTACAACCTGGGCGTTCTCCTTTATCTCCATTATGAATCAACCGACTCAAATAGCGCTGCGCTAGAACTATTTCGCGCGGCTATCTCGGCTCAGAATGTAGATTTGCGTGCACGCGCTGACGCTGCAATGGCGAACGCACTTGTAACGCGTGTGCACAGATTCGCCGGGGGGTCGCCCTGATCTCGAGGAAGCCCTCACTCTGGCTGCTCAAGCTGCCGATCTACGGCGGAGATCTGACGTCGCAGCCAAGGCTCTTGGCTATGCTCATCATCAACTCGGCGAATGGATATATGCGCACCCACAACACGGGGAAGACTGGGAACAGCTATCCATTTATCATCGGCAAGAAGGGCGCCGAGGATACATGCGCGCCTTGAAACTCAATCCTCAGCACTATTTTGCGGCAAACAACATGGCGAACTTGCTGCTCGAATGGGCAAAGGTGACGGAGAAGCCCAATCGGCGAGAACAGCTGCTCGCTGAGGCCGCAAGTTCGGCAGAGCATGCGCTTCAGGTTAACCCATCCTATCATCATGGTCACGACAATCTAGGCAACATTCGGTTGGAGCAAGGCGACTACGCAAAGGCGTTATTAGAATATCAGGCTGCAATGCTTTATCAGCCGACATATCCCGAGGCCATGAACGACATTGGGATGTTATACCTAGACAATGAGTTCGCGGTGGCGAAGACTGCCGATGTCATCAGGTGCCATCAAGCTGCACTTGAGATGACGAGTCCGGAGTCGACTCAGCAGCGTTCGAAATTGTGCAAACGTGTTGTGGACCGAGCACGCCTGCTACAGCGGCAAGGTCGCCTCGTGGCAGATTTCGGTCTTGGTATACCGACGAACCCAGCGTGCGAGTGTCGGCAGCTGTGGAATGTTCCGACGCACTGAGTTCGAGACTCCCCTCCTTTCCCAATGGCAGCGGGGTTCTGGGTCGAATTTCTCTTACACAAAGCGACACCGGATTCGGCTGGCAACGTCCTACTTCGGCACGTCGTCAGCGCGAAGTAACAGCGAGTGCGGTGCGAGTGTGCGCGGTCGGCGAGACGCCGGGCTTTTCAGGCAGCGAGGACCGTTTGCCACGATTTCCGGGCGATGATCATTCAGTTGGTGGTAGCAACTCGAGGCCGATCCCGAGTTCGGCACATGCAGCGCTGAGGAGGGGAGCCTCAATGGTCGCGCGGATGTTCGCCCCGGTGATCATCGCCGTGGCGAGCGCTTCGGCGGTGAGGTAGTTGACTCGCCGTTGCAGCCGTAGGGCGCCCATGACGGGAACAAGCAGGCGGGGTCCGGGAACGACGATCTCGGGGGGAAGCTCATCGAGGAGTTCGTGGAGTTCTGCTTGGGCCGCTGAGGAGAGGTCCGCGGCGACCCTTGAAAGCGATCCCGTGGACCTCTCGTCGTGTATCGCCCGGTGGAGTCGGTAGTACCACGAACGCGTCGTCAGTATCTCACCCATGCCGGCGGCGGCGAGGAGATGGGCCGCGGCCCGTTTGGTGAGGATTGCCAGCAGGGTGGCATCGTCAACGACAGTCGACACGGCCGGTCACCCAGGGCGTTCAGATGGTGGCGAGGTCGGGGTCCTCTTGTCCGAGTCGTCTGACTTCCCGGGCGTAGGTGCCATCGGTGAGGATCCTTTGCGCGAAGTCGGCCAGCTCCTCGGAGACGGAACCCTCGAACGTGCCGGTGATGATCGGGCGAAGGTCACCGGTTGCTGCTGCCCGGGCACGGGCGCGGGCGACGGCCGTGTCAAGTTCTGTCGGGGCCTCATGCTCTATCGCCACGACACGAGAGTACCGGCCCCAGCGCGTGGCTTTCACGCTCCTCGTGGTGTCCTGTGCGTTCCGGCCTGTTCGTGGGCTGGTTGACCCAAAGGAGCGCTATCAATGTCCACCTGTCGCCTGCACACACGTTGAGATCGTTGTTGCCGACGAGCCTGTTGAACGAAGGGAAGCCCTCGCCGTCGCCGGCTTCCTGGCGGGCTACAGCGGCAGCACGAGGATTAGCTACGCCAGTGACCTGCGATCGTTCGCGTCGTGGTGCCACCAAGGCAAGCTCACACTCTTCAGTGTCCGCCGGGCCCATCTGGAGCTGTTCGGCCGGTGGATGGAAGAGACAGGCCGGATGCGCTCGACGGTCGCCGGCGCTTGTCCACCCTGGCCAGCTTCTACAAGTACGCGGAGCCGGAGCAGCTGGTCGAGCGGAACCCGGCCCTGAACGTGCGACGCCCCAAGGTGGATTATGAGTCGCGTACTCTAGGCTTGGACCGCAACGAGCTCGGCGCATTCCTGGTTCAAGCGGGCGTCGGCTCCTCCCGGGATCACGCCTTGACGTCACTGTTGGCGCTCAACGGGCTGCGGATCGCCGAGGCCCTGGGAGCCGACGCCGAAGACCTTGACTTCGAGCGAGGACATCGGACCCTCAAGATCGTGCGCAAGGGCGGAAAACGGGTGACGATCCCCCTGGCGCCTCGTACCTCGCGGGCCTTGGATCTGTACCTTGGGGAACGCACGACAGGCCCAATCTTCTTGGGAGCAAAGGGCGAGCGGATGGACCGCCATGCCGCCGACCGAATGGTCAAACGCTTGGCCAAAGCGAGCGGGTATCGCCAAGCGGATCAGCCCGCACAGCCTCAGGCATTCCTTCATCACCGCCGCCCCAGTTTCGACGCTGGCGACGCCCTCCGTGACGTCCAAGAGGCCGCCAGCCACGCTGATCCCCGCACCACCATGCGCTACGACCGCGGCCGAGGATCACTCGACCGCCACGCCACCTACATCGTGTCAACCTTCTTGGCCGGCGCCTCTCGATGAATCCAAACGGGCCGGACGTTACTGAGCACAGACAACGTCCGGCCCCGCCGGTTACCGAGCGCAGTCGAACCTGGCTCAGCCGAACTACACACACCCCAAAGCCAGTCCATCCATTTCCATCGAAGGCCACTCTGGGCATATGATTCATCGGTTCGGTCTATCGGATCTGCTTCTATGCCGCTTTGCCCGCGAGACGTAACGACAACTGACACTCCGTAGGGTTGATGTCCAACGAAAGGACAGCATAGTGCAACAAGCCGCGGTAAAGAGAGTAGGAGTCTCGGTGGTCGGGTTCGACTCGACAACGGAGGCGGCACTGAAGGTATTGACTGTTCAGATAAACCGCCTACAAAGGCACCTGGAATTCGACTTCTACAGTTACGACCATAATGACACCTTCATTCAACATCTCCTGCCCGGATGTACCGTCGATCTCAGCTCAGACTCGGCTATACGAGCAGAAATACCCGACTTCGTGACCCGACATACGAAATATCTCATGAGACTACAGGAGGAGCCTCCGGAGTGGTTTGTGCTGATCACGGTAGCTCGTGATGAGGGTAACTACTATAGCCGACGAAAGGCACCTGTATCTGTCTTGTTACTTGGCAACTGGTCAGCGGCATGTGCTCCTCCGTCGGTCGTGGAGTTTCTGTTGACGGCCCTCGTGCGAGAAGGAGCTGCAGCGCTGTCTCCTCGACAACGAGAGTCAGTTCATTTTGGTGAAAAGGGGTGCTTGTTCGACTATAGCTTTCGTTTGAGTGATGCTCGGCTCAAGGCGGTCAACTCCTTCGTATGTCAGTTCTGTCGGGCTCGGCTGGCGCTCGACGGACACGCGACCTTTGCGGATGATATCGAACGAGTCCTTGATAAGTCATGGCTTGGTAAGTCCTCAGATCCGGCGACCCCAGCGGGGATCGTTGCCAACATGGGCTACGACCTGTTCCTGAACAAGGGATTGAAGCCGACGAAGCGCGAGCGCTTGGTTTCCTCTCTTCAAGATGAAGGCGTGAAGGCGCTGTATGCGATCATCGTCGCAGTCCTCATCGCCGCTTTGCTCCTGGCGTTTGGTCTCAAAGCTTCTGGCATATGACTCGGTTGCGGTGCGATTGAGTATTGTCGGAGTAGCACTGATGTAGGAACCATCAATCCCACTCGCGGCTACTCTAATCCGAACCGGTCGCGCGCTGACGACCGCTCGATATCGGCACGTCCTTCGCGCTCGGGAATGCTCAAGGCTGGCGGCGGCTCATCACAAGAGCGCTTTCCGGCGGAGGGCCCAGGACTCAACTGTTTGAACCACCGGGTCCTGGAACTGTGGGACGGATGGACCGGGGAGTCTCTTGCCGAATATCGCCCGGGCATTGGGCGATGTCGGTTGGTCCTTGAGACCTGGGTCCGCCCGGCCCCGACGTGTTGGGCCCGGTATCGGTCCTGCAAACTGGACCACGGGCGCGAGCGCGCTGCCCGAACCACGTTTGACGGCGGTCGTGTTTATCGGCATGCGATGTGACGACCCTGCCGCCGTCGCCCGAGCCGGGGGCGAACGCCCGCACGGTAATAGGATGCTTCGATGTGACCGACAATGACAGGACGGAGAGTGCCGGCGGGATTCTCTGGCACGAGTACCGGAGGCGAGTCCGATTGCTATTCGTAGGTTCGGTGTCTTTGGTGTTGCTCTGTGGAGCTGTCCTCGCCTTTTACGACCCGGCGCCGCTCGCGATAGTAGCGCTGCTCCTAATTGTGCCGGTGTACTTCAACCTGCGAACCAAGCGGCGCGCGGCCGCATCGGTCAAAGTCTCATCATTCGCGCAGGCGACGGTCGCGTACGTGACGACATCGCCCGTCGCGCGAGCGGCGGCATACGGGCGCCGCAGCCCTTCCTTTCCGTCCCAGCCAGAAGGCCAGTTGACGATTCGACCAGAAGGAGTCGGATGGTCGCCGACGAAAATGTCAGCCCGTCGTGGAGCCGGCGCGTTCGAGATTGAGCGGCGCCACATCGACAGCGTGACCGTCTTTCGGGGTGGCATGAGCGTTGGCGTCGAAATCGATGTTGACGGTAGGGCGACGCTGTTCGTACTGCCGGGGGCGACATGTTCCCGCATTGAGCGGCGGCTAAATGACGTCGGTCTTCCACCTTCCGCAGGAAGTGCCGACTAGCACGTATACGCGCCGTGTTGTGCGAGCGTGAGGAAAGACGCCGTCCCTGTCCAACTGGCCTCATCGAGAGGTTGCGGTGCGAAGGGTTACGTTTCCGAACACCGCAGCGAGTTGCTCAAGGTAGGCGGGTTACAAAGCCACCAACGGGTGCCCCAGTTCGGCACGATGTTCGCGCTCGATAACGCTCAGCGCCAGCGGCGGTACTTGACGTAAGGAAGCTTCCCGGCGGCTGCCCTTCCGGTTTGCGGATCGACGGTCGAGCTGTGCGAGTCGCAACGTTCAGTGTTCTTCAGTATCTTGGGTGAGAGGCTGTGGCTCTTGAAGGATATGCGCGGGCAGCCTGGTCGTGGTGCGGGCAGCCCTGGGATCGCGCTCTCTGGTGGGACGCCGTTGGCC
>Ga0302326_10005142_pt1 | contig 29930 bp, 33 predicted proteins | sample Palsa_T0_3_FD_202264 | JGI IMG/M metagenome (GOLD analysis project Ga0302326, IMG submission 202264) | Peat permafrost microbial communities from Stordalen Mire near Abisko, Sweden - Palsa_T0_3 | ecosystem: Environmental > Terrestrial > Soil > Palsa > Peat permafrost | place: Sweden: Abisko... | reverse complement strand
CGAGTTGGGCCATCAAATTGAAGTCATTCACGACAGCTATCAAGATTTCGGCGCCGGCCAATTCATCTGGCGCTTAGGGGATCCAGCGGTCGAAGGGTATGTTGCCGCGAGCGATCCACGGCGCGACGGCCAGGCGGCAGGATATTGAGGTAAAAACCAAGACGTCTCAGCCAAATAACAAGGGATGACCATGTATACATTTACCTTACGCCGCGTGGTTCTTATGTCGATGCTGCTATTCGCTGTCGAGGCCGCTGCGGCCACGGCCACGGCGCAGTCACTACCGCCACCGGAGAAATCCGGCGTCACAATCATTCGGGCGGCCCGTCTCATTGATGGCCGGGGCGGCGAACCGCTGGCACCGGCGATGGTTCGGGTCGAGGGAGATAAGATCGTGGCGATCGGATCGTCTCTGCCCATACCGAAAGGCGTACGCCAGATTGATCTCGGGAACTCAACCCTGCTCCCGGGGTTCATTGATTTGCATACCCATTTGACGGGACGCAGCGATGTTCACTGGGAAGACGCGCTGGTCAAGACCACGCCGCCCGAAGATGCGCTCTGGGGCGCTCACTGGGCATTGGTTACGCTGCTGGCGGGATTCACAACGGTTCGCGACATGGGACCGGACTGGCCGTACACGGATGTTGCGCTTCGCAATGCAATCGATGCCGGCGCTGTCCCGGGTCCGCGCATGCTCGTTGCCGGTGCCTACGTGTCATCGACCGGCGGTGCGGGCGATGCCCTGCAGTTCTCTCCTTACGTCCAGGTCCCACTGGTTCACAATCTGGCCGACGGTCCTCTGGAGATTACCAAGGCCGTTCGCACCAACTTCAAGAATGGCGCGGACTTCATCAAGATCTTGGCGACCGGGGCGGTTCTCTCCAAGGGTATCGTGCCGGGTGCCCAGCAATACTCGGATGAAGAAATTCGCGCGGCGGTCGTTGAAGCAACGCGTTGGGGCCGGGATGTGGCGGCGCACGCGCACGGCACGGAGGGCATCAAGGCCGCCATCCGCGCCGGCGTGCACACCATTGATCACGGCTCGGGTCTCGACGACGAGGCGGTCGCGCTGTTGAAATCGCATCCGAACACTTATTACGTCCCAACGCTCGCGCTCATGACGGTGAACATCGATGAACAGCACGCGAATGTATTTCCGCCCGCTGAGATGCAGCGGATGCGGGAGCTCAAAACCATGGCCGAGGCGGCGTTTCGACGCGCGTTGGCGGCGGAGTTGCCGATCGGGCTGGGGACCGATGCGCCGGTGATTCCTCACGGACTCAACGCACGTGAATTTCGAACGCGGGTGGCCTTGGGCGAAAAACCCATGGCGTCCTTGGTGTCGGCGACGCGCATCAATTCGCAGATCATTCATTGGCAGGATCGCGTCGGCACCGTCGAGACCGGAAAGCTCGCCGATCTTGTGGGCGTCCCTGGCAACCCGCTTCAGGACATCACGGTCACAGAGAGAGTCGGATTCGTCATGAAGGGCGGGGTTGTTTATCGCGCTGAACTGGCGATGGCGCGTTAGTTGCCAGTGACGGCTGCGTGTCGACCAAGTTCTTACTTATCGACGCGAACCGTCCGCATCATTCCGCCGTCCTCGTGCTCGAGTAAATGGCAGTGATACACCAAGGTGCCGACGGCATTCGGATCTCGAAAGTCCATGCGCAACCTCACGCACGATTGCACCTGGTGCCGGGCGTGGACATACCTGAGAGGGCGTCGCGGCACCGGCACAGACTGGCCGCCCGATAGCGACTATCAAGGCCAAGCACCAGAACAAAATGAGGTCAACAGGGCGCTTGGGCATAACGGGACACCGGGATTGTAACGGGCTAAGGTTGGCCCGAAGCGCTGGCAGGAAGTCAGGCTATGGCCTCATTGTTGCCGGATTGTTACATTGCGCCTTGGGCCAAAGAATCAGCCACGGGAGATTCCATGAAGTCCAATTTCTCACGGCATTTCATCACGGTCTGTATCTGCGCATCGGCGGCGCTCGGTTCCAAAACAGCCGCCGCTCAGTCGGCCGCTCCCTGCAGTCTTCTCACATCGGCGCAGGTCACCGCCGCGGTCGGCGTGAACGTCGGTGCCGCGCAACCGATCGCCAATACGGGTTGCTCATGGTCTGGTCCGCATATGATTGTCACGCTGTCGCTATCGGACGGGAGCAAGTGGAACCAGATGAAGACACCGGTGCCTGGAATGAATAGGACGCCGGTTTCAGGTCTCGGCGACGATGCTTTCTTGACCACAATGGGTTCGGCCTCCAGCAAACAGTTCGTAACCTTGAGCGTCAAGAAAGGCAGCACGGCCTACCAGATCAAGGTCTACGGTCCCGGTGTGACCGAGCAAATGTCGATGGAAAAGACGCTCGCCGGCAACGTCTTGGCCAATTTATAAGACAGGCAGCGTCACCACCAGACGATTGAGATCCGCGGTGCGCTCATAGCGCATCGAGCTCGCGACGCGATGCACTAGTTTCAAGCCGAAGCCACCCTCAGCCGGTTCCGCGAGCGTCCTAAGGTTAGCGGCATCGCTTCGGCTGCAGGGGTTGAAGGGTATTCCGTCATCTTCAAACGTGACTGCGATGCCGTCGTTGTTTATCTCAACCGACACCGCCACGCGCAGCTCGCCGCCTGGCGGTGCCCCATAGCGCACGATATTGCCGATGATCTCCTCGAAGACCAGCTCGATGTTGTAGCGGGCGCGGACGCCAGGCTTTGTTTCCTCGCGGTCGAGGGCGCCGCGCAGCTGCAGAAAGGCCTGTTCGAAGCCACGCGGCGTTCCCGCAAAGCGGAGCCGAATCGGGTTCGCGTCGATGTCAGGAACGCACGGCGGCCAGCGCCGATGCGGCGTCGGGCTGCACCGAAATGATTTCGCCAAGCGCAACCGTGTTGAATACTTCTTCGACCATCGGCTGGGGTTTGTACAGCACCAATTTGCCTTGTTTCTTCGACAGTGCGCGAGCAACGGATATGAACATCCGGATTCCCATGGAACCGATGAATTCGACTTGGGACATGTCGATCACCGCGCGTGCCGCGCGCGGAACCAGCGTCGCCGTAAAGCGCAACTCGATGCCGGCGACGCCCGGCGTGTCGAGCCTGCCGACCAGTGCAACATCGACCAATCATGCACGATCTGCGGACTTGCCGCTTGGGCCAGGACGGCGCGCAAATGCGGACTTCGGTCGCATTTTTCGGCGGCCTTTGCAGTGCACTAAACGCAGAGCGTGAGCAAGTGCTCAAACACTTCAAATTAGGGGGTTTACTGTCTTGTCAAAGCCGGAGGAGCGATTCCTATGTTGCTGAAGACACGACCTATCGCGAAGGCACGAACGTCGGCCCCCGTCGACAATAACAAATCGGTCAAAAAGGAGGCCTGGCATTCGGTGTCGATCATTCGAGGGCGCGAAGCCTGCACGGCGGTCGCGGAGCTGAATGGGCGCAAGTGGCTGTCGGCGGAAGCGCCGCAGCTGCCTATCAAAGGTTGCGACGCTAAGCAATGCGATTGCCGCTACCGGCATCACGCCGATAGGCGATCAGCCGATCGAAGAGAAACCAGCGGGTTGGTCTCCGCGCCGCCTAAGAACGGTGAACGTCGAACAGGTCAAATTGACAGGCGCAATAAGGCGCCTTAACCGCGCCGCGCCTTGGCCAGCACCACCTTTTCAAACAGCTCGTAGTTCGATGTAGCCGCCCTGTCGGCGCCGAGGGCGTGATAGTAGGAAATCGTAATGGACGTCTTGCCGCCGGGCGAGCCTGGGTCAAGATCGAAAACCGCGATGCCATAGCCTGTATCGGTGTCGCGGCGCGCCGACCAGATCGCATCTTCCACCGCATCCGCGCCCAACTTGGTGAAGGAGCCAGGGGTTTTCGCCGGGATCGGGCGATTCGCCTTGGTGATGACTTTGGCCTGGGGCGCGCCGCTGTCGGGGTGCGTCCCGTATACGTCGAGCGGCGAGCTGGTGCCGCCGCCGCCGAGAATGAAATGAATGGTCCCGAGGCTCGTATCGAATGCACCGTTCGTTGGATTCGACCTGATAACCGGCTTGGGCTGCAAGGTATCGACCGGAACGCCGCTTAAGGCATCGCGCCCCATGTTGTGATTGCAGCCGCGCACCGGCCAACTTCTTTCGTAATCATGATCGTGTCCGCAGAGCACCAGATCAACGCCGTAGCGGTCGAACAGTGGCAGCCACGCCTCGCGGATGCCCTTATCGGACCCGTTGCCATTCTTCGCGGAACTCAAGGCATCCTGATGCATCTGCACGATGATCCAGTCGATTGTATGGTCGCGTAAAGCGGCTTCGAGGGTGCTTTCCAACCAACGGCTCTGAGCGCCCTCACTGTAACCATGGATATAAAGAGAGGTGCCGGGCGCAATCGGCGGGTTGCCGGTACTTGGCGCGGGTTGCAAAGGCACGGGGCCGCTCACGAACGCGCCGCTGTCCTGGTAGATGACATCGTCGGCGGAGAGTGAAATAAAAAGCACGGAGCCGACCTGGAAGCGATACCACAGGCCGGGAAAGGACGTCCCATTGGGCGGCAGCGTGTATCGGCTGAGATAGGAATTAAAGCCCTGCGCCCCGTTGCCAAACTCGATCTCGTGATTACCGGGGCAGGGCATCCATGGCCGCCGCGAGGCTGAGACCTGGACATTATTTCCGAAATCCGCCCACACCGAGGGCTGCGCAGTGGGATTCAAGTTCGCGTAACACAGATCGCCGTTCAGCAAGTGAAATAGGGGTTGAAAGCGTTCCACCGCCTTGACCGCGAAGGCGCTCTGCGGCGAGGAGAGTGTCCACGCGGTGTTCGGAGTCGCCAAATCCCCATAGCTGGTCCAGCGGAAGGGTTTCCGTCCTCGCGGTGCCGTCTTGAAGGTTGCCGCAAAGGGCTGCGCGCGATTGCGATCATTGTCGGCGGTCACCGAGTAATGAAACTCGGAATCGGCTTTGAGTCCTGCCAGGTCCGCGTGATAAGTGAACACCGTCTGGCCGTTCAACCCGTCGGTGTACGTGCGTTGCACGGCATGAACGGTGCGCGAAACAGAGGATTGAGTGAGATGAACTCGAGGATTGAGCGCTTGGGCGGTGGAGGCCCAAGACAGGCACACGCTGCTGGCCGGATCCTCTCCCCACGTGAGATGGATTTGTTCGGGCGTTCCATCGGCGGACTTTGACTCTGAATCTCCGTCCAAGTCGCGCGAGGATGCCGCGCGCAAAAGCCCCGAAAGACCAACGCCGGAGACGAACGTGCGTCTGGATATTTTCGCCATGGATGTCCTCGATTCAATCGAGCATTGTCAGGCAGCCTTTAGCTTATTGCACGGGCTGGCTGCGAATCAGCATAAAGCAGGCGATTTGCTCGGCTTAAGCCGGTGCGGTCTTTCTTTCCCAGTAGGATTCGACGACGAGGATATCGTTGAGGAGGCTTTGCCTACAGATCTCGCCCTCATCCCCGTATTGGCGCCAGAGCCGTTGACTGAACCAGACGGTCAGCCAACCTCGAATTGTCACAAGTTTGTCACGTGGCCCGTTCCACGGTGCGGCCTGTTGCAGCATGCTGACGATTCCTACCGCTTCCTGAAGCGCAAGATCGTTTTTACCCGGGCCCGCTGCAACGACTTCGCGCAGCTGCTCACAAAGCGCATTGACCTCTGCGTGCTGCATGTTCTCGGGGACCTCCTGCCAATCCGCGCAACGAGATCCACGGAGAATCTCACGCCACTGCGACCCTATCGCACACCCCTTTTAGTTTAAACCTAACCAGGGACCAATAAGTTCCCCTGAAGAAGGGCTAGTGCTTGCGTCGCCCGCGCGGAGAACTCTCCGGCATGTGGGCTCTTGTCACAATGCGTCTATCACGCTCCAACATAGACCCAGGATTTCACACCGGACTTCAGCGTAACCAGAACACGCGTGTACTCGGATACCTCGTACCGATCCGCAGCGGCAAGTTCCGCCGCCTTGATTTCAAACACCATGCCGGTCACCTCATCCGCGGCGCTACTGCGTTTGGCAATCATATGTTGCGATTTGCCGCTCAATGCCACAACCGCGGGATCCTTGATTGTGATTGGCAGTAATGAGTAGCCCGGCAGGGAGTCCTCGCGACCCGAGAGCAATCTCCCGAAATTAGCCATCTGCACCGCGCTGTCGCGCAGCGTTCCATAGGAAAATAGCAGCACCACATCCCGGTTCGGTTTGCTCATGCGAAAATAGTATCTTAACCGTCGCGATCGTTGCTACGGCACATCGACGTCTCGGCACTGGGTCTGGCCGGATGGTATTGTTTGGCGGCATGCAGGAAGAGAACTCAGCCCCACCGGCGAAGGATTTGCGGCTCAATGTCATGACGCTCGCTGGCATCGGCGCTCTGGCATGCATTGCCGCTGATATGGTGCACGAAGCCCTAGGGCATGGGACAGCATCTTTGTTGATCTCCGATCCGATATTGTCGCTATCCACAGTCGCAATCCAAAATGCCAGCCCAAGTCGCCTTGTGTCTGCGGCCGGGACGGTTGCGAATGTCATCGTCGGCGTACTCTCGCTGCTGCTCCTGCGCCGCCGTCGGAAGTTGACACCGTCAGCGCATTTCTTGTGGGCCTTTGGAGCCTTCAATCTATTCAACGTGGGTTATCTGATAGCGTCCGCTGTCATGAATAGCGGCGACTGGGCAGCTGTGATCGGCGGGCTCTCGCCGCCGTGGCTGTGGCGTTGTCTACTCGGAGTCGTCGGGATTATTTTCTATGTCCTCAGCGTTAGATGGGTCGCAAGCTTCGCGATCGACTTCGCCAATCAGCGTCAAATCGCTATCGGAGACGGCGACCGTCTGGTCTGGCCCGCATATCTCTCCGCCGGTGTGGCGCTGACGATCGCATCCATTTTCAATCCGATCAGCCCTAGCCTCATACTGGGCTCTGGGGTTGCTGCCGCATTCGGTCTGAATTGCGGCATTCTATTCGTGCCGCCCATCATCGCAAGGAACGCGACTTATCATGGGGCTGGCGAAGGGCGGATTCCGTTTAGCGCCTTCTGGCTGATTTTGAGCGTCGTCATCTCTGGGCTTTTCATCGGAATTCTCGGGCCTGGAATTCATTTTTCCCGCTGAGCGATTACGCCGATCCGCCTTAACGCGTTACTTCTTGAGCTGAAACCGCACTCCGAATGCATAGCAGGAATTCACCGGCTGGCCATCCTCGGTCGTCGCGCGATAGTGTCCAGAACCGGCTCGCGCCAACTTAAGCGCCGCCTCATCGAGTCGCAAGATTCCGCTGCCCTTCACCGTGGTCGGATCGGAAGTAAGTCGACCTTTCCTATCCACACAAACCTGGACGGTTGACATTCCCTCTTCTCCCGAACGCACCGAGGGCGGCGGGTAGAAGTCTGCAGTTTCTGGAAATCCGGCGCTGGGTCCGCCAGCCAAACGCTCAACGACATGACTCGGCGTATCCGTCTGAAGCGGCTGCGAGATGACTTCACCAGGCTTGTCAGGGAAGTCGGGTATCACGTCGTCCGAAATTTCTAGCCTGGGGGGCGACTCTACAACCGGTTTCTGCACTTCAATCGTCCAGTGGTTTAATTCCGCTCCGGAAAGTGTCACGGGCACTCTCTCGGGCGGGACCGACCTAACATCGTGGTTTTGTAAATCGGGAGGCGTCGCGGCACTGCGCGTGTGAGACAGCGTCGCGATCAGTCCAAAAAAAAGCGCGGCATGGAGTCCCGCAATGAGGAATAGCGTGGCGGAACGCAGCGAGAAGTAGCCGAAGTTTCGATCGACGAGTGTGACGAATCCGTTCGCGGGCGCGACCGGACTCGCCGCCGTCACTCGGCCTCGCTGCTGATCAGTCACAATCACCAGCGTCGCCCAACAGCACCCCAAAGCGAAGCGTAGCCTCGACATGGCGGCGGATCGAGATTCTAAATCTGCGAGCCACTCCTCTTCGAGCCTCGAGGACAAAGTTTCTGGGGCCCGACCAGCTGCCTGATGAATCAACCAACGAGGCACGCTGCTCAGGTCGGTTTGCGTCGATCGCCCGTTGCGCTGGCTCATGCGAGTACTCCTCGATTAAAGCTTGCGAACACTTCACCGGCATGTCTCAGGCCCGTTGAAGTCAACCGGTACAGCCGTCGGCGCGGCCTGCCCGCGCGTGAGGGATCAATCGATTCCCACTGGCTGACGAACCAGCCCGCAGATTCGAGTCGAAGCAGGATCGGATACAGGGTTCCCGACGCAATTCCGCAGCGCTGGTGCACTTCCGCGCCGGCCAACTGCTGCGTGGGGTTTTCCAGAAAGGCTTCCAACACCCTCAGCGTTTGCAGCGACATCCGCACACGAGTATCTTTCTTACCCATGGTAGTAAGTCTACATAGGGTATAGGATACATGCAACGAGAAGTCATCGGTACCATTTATGTCAAATAACTTATGTCGCCCGACTCGAGAACGCCCATGGCCCTGACTGCAGGCAGCAACGCGGGACAGTGTTATTCCCAGATCAACATGACTCCATTGATCGACGTGATGCTGGTGTTGCTGATCATCTTTATCATCACGCTTCCGAGCCAGACGCACGCCATCAAGATCGACAATCCATCGCCACACGCGACCGAGCCGGCGCCCCCGCCCGAGATCATCGATTTGCAAATCGACTTCGATGGGACGCTACTTTGGAACAGGGTGACGGTCGATCGCGCGACGATGCAAGGTTACATCAGTGCAGGAGCCAGGAAATCACCGCAGCCCGAAGTACACATCACGGTGGACAAATTCGCCAACTACCAAACGGTGGCGCAGACCCTGGCCGATTTGCAGCGACTCGGCCTGCAAAAAATGGGCTTCATCAATAACGCCTTCTACTGACAGACCGGACTTTCAGCCACCCGTTTGCTGGTGAAGGCCGAAGCGTATACCTTGCGGGTCGCGGCAAAAGGCCATTCGGCCGAATCCGGGCTCTTCCGGAGCCGGCGGATCGGCTTCGCCTCCGGCCTCTCGAACCAATGCTATCGCTTGCTCCAGGTCGGGGACCTCGAAGAAAACATAAATCTGTGGCGTATCTTCGCCGTGAAAGCCCACTCGCATTGAGGGCGCCTGAAACCAGCCGCCGCCTTGCGCCATAGGGGTGAAGGCCCAGCCGAAGACCCGTTGGAAGAAAGGGCGAGAGCGCTCTGTATCAGATGTGCCGAGCTCGATGAAGGAAACGTTGCCGTGCATAAATCCTCGCGTATGTCGTACGTCGATCATCCTCGCGACTACGGCATCGGTCTAGAAGAAAACTGACCGCTACGAATTCAGAAGCACAGCAGCGGGAATGCCTGGAAGATGATCGAATCGCGCCGTTTGGAGAACCCCAGGGCTTACTCCGGAAAAACACTGGAACTCGCGGGTCATATGACTCTGGTCGCTAAATCCCGCTTGCGCTGCGATCGTGCTGAGGTCGCCTGTCGGGTACGTTGAAAGCAGGTCGAACGCATAAGAAAAGCGAAGCCGCCGTGCGGTCGCTTTGGGCCGCACCCCGAAATACGCGCGGAATTGTTTGATGAAATGCCGCTCGCTCCAACCGATCGATCGAGCAAGCGCTCGAATGGGCGTTTGCCCATGAGAGCGTTCGAGGGTTTCCCACGCCCAAGTCAGTTCAGGCGGAACGCCCCGTTTCGACCCGGCGAACCCTCGTGCCAGAAATCGATCCACCGCAGCGAATCGGTGTTCCCATGTGCTGGTCGTGCGCAGTTGCTCGAGAAGCATGCCAATCGGCTTCGGGATCACGTCAAACAGACTGACTGGTTCGCCATTGGCTTCGGCAATCGCGCCGCCGAGCAAGGCATAAGCGACCAGCGGTGGCACGCGGATTTCAACGCAGTCATTATTTCCTGAATGCAACACGCATTGTGCCGGTACCTGGAGCCCCGCAAAGAAGGCGCTCGAGCGCATTGCATCGCCCGGGCGCAACGCGGGCTCCAGCGCCACCGATTCTCCACAACACAATACGATCACCGCTCCCGAGACGGGAAGCTCAAGACGATGAACCGGCTTTGCAGAGCGTTCGCTGAACCCACCTAAGGCACATCCCCGAGCCTGAACACTCTTGCAAGGGGTCGCAGCAATGTAGGTCCAGCTGCTCAAGCGGTTTTCACTGCGCCGCGCTTCCGGCCTTGAAGGCGGGTGCAAGTCTGGCAGCCCAAAACGGCGGGACAACATTACCCTTCTTAATCGCCAACGCTACGCAGACAATTCCAACCGCCGCGCAAACTAGCAACGCAACCACCGATGCTTCGGCGCCGAATTTTCCGCCGGTCAACCAATCGGGCCCGACCATTCTCGACTGCAAAAGACCTTTGCTTGCTCCTCCCGAGACCGCCACTGAGAAAATTCCGCCTTGCGTGAAGTTCCAGGCGATGTGGAGGCCGATGCACAACCACAAGCGACCCGTGAGCATGAACGCTGCGGCCAAAAGCACGCCGCCCTCAATACTGATCGCCGCAGCATTCAAGACCGTGGCTCCGGGGTTGAGAAGATGCAGGAACCCAAAAATGACAGCCGAAATCGCGAGCGCGAACCAACTCCCTAGCCACTGGTCCAAGATTCGAAAGACGATGCCGCGAAAAAGTACTTCCTCGAGGACGCCGGTCAAGATAAATCCTGGCACGCTCGCGAGCATGATCAGCCAGCCGTTGTTCCCCGTCGTTTGATATACGCCGACCGCGGCCAGTACGCCAATCGTTGCGGAAAATAGCAGCGCGCCCAATACGAGCCCCAAGCCGAGTTCCCGCGCCGCGTGCCTGCCGGACAACTCGGTTACAGCCCTTTTCTCCATAATTCGCACGTCGGCCCAATAGGCTCCCAGCACGACTGCCGTGAGCAGCAGCGCTCCTACGCGTCTCAAAGGTTTATCCGTCACGAATAGATTAAAAGGCGTACTGACAATGGCAAAGGGTACGGCGACAAAGAGAGTCGCCACGACTATCCGAACCAGTGGAAATGTCAGCACCCGGCGCAAGACAGTTGGCGCAGGAGCAGGAAGCTCGGATTGGCTATTCATGTTCTCGCGGCAAATGCAATTGAGCCCAATCTCATCCGAAAGGCCGGTCGATCATGCGCCAAGCCGTCGCCAACAGCAAAGTAGTCGACCTACATAGTTGCAAAGCTACCGCTGATCCGACTCCGGCCGCGCTACCGCATGCACAAAGGCCGCCAATTCGTCAGCATCCAACTCGCCGTCATGGTTCCTATCCGCCCGAGCGAACTGCATTTCCAGAAATCGAAATACCTGATCTTTCGAGACCGTCTCGGTCGCCGCGATCGATCGCACATAGTCTTGAATTGCCATGAAAACCTCCGGCCATAAAAAGGGCCATGTAAAACGAGGGCAAACCACGCCATCGCGGTTCCATGGACGGCCATCATAGCGCCGATGCATATAGAATTAGTGTAAAGACGAACTGATAAACGCCTCACACTCTGCGCAGCGTTTGCAGCATTTTTACGTTGAGTCTGCGATTCTAGCGGCGTGCAAAAGAACCTAGCTTCAGCAAGCGCTCCCGCTTATACCCCAACTCGCTCATCCTCGAAAATCCAGGCAGTCGGAATTGTCATACCGGCGCACAATCAGGCCGGATCGATCGCAAAATGCATCTCTAGCATATTCGCCGCCAACAGCCATTCGGGTTGGCGCAACTCCTTATGGATCGTCGTCGTTGCTGACGCCTGCACCGATGACACCGCCAAGGCCGCTCGGGACGCGCTCGGTGCCTTTGGTCAAGTCTTAGAGGTCTCGACGCATTCGGGGCAAGCCGCGCATCAACTCGGCGCAGCTACTGTCATGGAACATTTTCACGATGTCCCACGCCACACGCTTCTCTTGACGAGCACGGATGCGACCGCAGACTTGCCGCGCGATTGGATCGACACTCAGCTGCAATGCTTGCAATCCCCAATTGGCTTGGCGTCGAGTAACTGACCGACGCTGCGTTTCACCAGACCAGCGGTATCAGGCGATGCCGCACTTCTTGTAGGTACTCCGCATAGCCGAGAAGGTTCCGCGCCAGGAATTTCTCCTCCTCAATGAGTCTGCAGATGATCGCGGGCATCATCGAAACGAAGACCAGCACCCCCCACCACGAACCGAGCGCAATCGGTATGCCAAGAAGCATGACAAGGGCTCCGGCATACATCGGGTGCCGGACAAGTGCATATGGACCGGTAGAGACTACCTTTTGATCGGGGGCCAATTCGATGGTGGCGGAAGAAAACGTATTTTCTTTGAGCACGAAAAAGATGGCGATAAAACCGACCGCCACCAACCCGTCTCCGGCAATGGCCATATAGGACGGCATGCGCGACCAGACGAAGCGATGATCGAGTGCGGGGAGAATCAATAGGCCGATAAACCCCAACGATGTGAAAAACATGATGATCCTTTGAGCCGGATCCTTCTCAGCCCCAGGGCCTCCGCGCAGCCGCCGCCGTAGCAGCTGTGGGTCGCGGTCCATCAGGTAGAGGGTGATTGCGAGAGAGCATCCGAAATAGACGCTCAGAAACGTCCACGCCTGCCAATACTCGAGCGTCCTTGCGGGTACGAATATCAGCGCCGCCATGGCCAACAGCAACATCAGTAATCCGGCAAATGCCTTGAAATTTAGGACGCTCATCTCTTATTAGCAACACGTGCCGCCTCTGGCCGACGCAGTTAGCCTCGGCCCTACTGTCGGAGTAGCGCAATTGCCACAGACGTCATCGCCGTTACCCCGGTCCGCAGAGTCGGTTCAGGTACAGGCTCAAATAAGCTTGTGTGCGGGCCCGGCAGGGATTTCCCCGCTGCTTGGGCCGCGGTTAGCTTTACGGGATCCATCGCCCCGAGCCAGAAGATCACTGTCGGGATCCGATGGCCTTCGAGCCCAAAGAGACCAAAATCCTCGCTCGCCATAATGGGGTCCTCATCAAAGACATTCTTCGAACCCAAGCTATTGACGAGCGCCGCCTTCACCCGCGCCGTGAGCGCGGGATCGTTGTAGGTCGCGGGTCCCGACTCGTTATCTACGATGGTGACGATCGGCTGCCGATCTTCCGGCACGCCGGCGGACATGGCGACGCCCTGTGCAGCATGCCTAATGCCATCCAAAATGATTTGCATCGCCCTTTCACTGAAAGCGCGCGTCGTTAGCTCCAATTTAACTTCGTATGGAATAACGTTTCGCTTGGTGCCGCCGTGGATGTCGCCAATCGTCACCACCGCCGGATCGCGCGGATTTTCTTGCCGACTGACAACGGTCTGCACTTGCACGATGAACTCGCCCGCCATGACGACTGGGTCCTTGCCATTCTGCGGCTGTGCGCCGTGGCCCCCAATACCGCGCAGCGTGACATCGACTGAGGTAACACCAGCCATCGCTGATCCGGCGGTAATCGCAACAGTCCCCGCCGCGCGCGAGTTAGTGTCATGCAGTGCAATCGCAAGATTAGGCGTGCCAAACCGCTCGTAAAGATGGTCGGCGAGCATGGCCTTCGCTCCATCAAGAGTTTCCTCGGACGGTTGTCCGATGAGCATCACCGTGCCGTGCCATTTCGCGCGAGAGTTGGCGAGCGCACGCGCCGTGCCGATCATAGTGGTCACATGCACATCGTGGCCGCAGGCATGCATTACACCGACTTCCTGACCAGCCGAGTTTTTGCTCAGCACATGACTCGCGTAGCTTACGCCGGTCTCTTCAACGATCGGCAGCGCATCCATGTCGGTGCGAATCAGTAACCGTGGGCCGGGCCCATTCTCAAGTATTGCCACCACACCATATGCCTGTGTTCCATCTTGATATTTGCCGACGTGCTCGGTGACCGTGAAGCCGGCCTTGCGTAGCTCCGTTGCCAACAGGACAGCAGTCATTTCTTCGTGGTGAGACAGTTCCGGATGGGCGTGAATGCCTTTATAGGTATTTACCAGTCCAGCAAGCTCGTCATCAACGAACCGACCCAGATCCTCCGCTAAGACTGGCGCGCTGAGTCCACAGATGAGCGAAGCGACGATTGCAAAATGTTTCATTATTTTCCTTCCGCGGTTCTAACTTTCGACCGGTGGTGAGGGCATTGTTTCACTGCCGACGGCTCTAGTGACGATTCTAAGCACTTGCAGCGCATATTGTGACCGATTGCGTCGGGTCGGCTACGATGCCTTGCACCACTCGATTCCATGCCGCAGCTCAAGCTTGCTGCAATGTGTGCGCGCTGGCGTGGGTAGAGGATCTCCAGGCTTCCAAAAATGCAGACGTCGCTCGATCTCGGGCATTTCGGCGTCGATGACGGGCATGGGATTGCCGTCGTTGTACTTCGAATTGCCGGCGTAATTGAGGATTTCACGGTACTCCGACACCTCTAAGCGATAGACGGTAATGTCGTAGCGATAGGGAGCGTGTTCCCCCGCGCGGTCAATCACGACATCGCCAGCCAAGGGCCCGATCGTAATGACGCGAATTTCACCGTTGGTGTTGTGGCCGACGACATGATCAAATATCTGCGCAAACTGATCCGTTTTCAAATTGTACGTCCAGATGAGGGTCGAACGACCGCTACCGGTCCCTGAAACATTGTCAACCAACTCGACGACTAAGATCGGTTCGCGCGACGTCGGCGTCGGCTTTTCGATCTGAGACGAACCTAGGACGTTGAACGGACTATTGAAGCAGCTCTGAGCGCTGCCTTTTACGAAGCAAAAATGAAGGTTCCCCGGTACTGTACCGAGTCCTGTCTCTTGCGGTGGATCTTGCCGGATCACAAATTGCCACTTCCCTTTTGCGTGAAAAGGTTCTGTGAGCTCGATGCTTGAGACCGTAGTTGACCCAGGAAGATCAACGGATGCGGCGGCATGAGGCTGAGAACCGAGGATGACAGCCCCAAGGCCCGTTGACAGTGCGAACCGCATGACGCTGTCGTACGCGATCATTCGAGGTTCTCCAGCTTACGGAGGGTAGGGCCGGCCGTCCTTATGCACGAACCTGCCGTCGGCATTGGCACTCATCATGTCGATATCGGCGCAAGTAGTGAGGTCCAGCGGGTTCCGAGAGCCCACTTCGATATAAACGGCCATCGCAGAGGACCGGTTGATCAGGTGATGGCCGTTGCCCGTGCCTTTTGGAAACGCAGCGCAATCGCCCGCGTGCAACACAGTCTCGCTGCCGTCTTCGATAAGCACCAATGAGCCTTCGAGCAGATATACGAACTCGTCTTCGTGGCTGTGCCAGTGGCGTTGACTAGACCAGCCACCCGGCGGCAACGTCATCAGATTCACCCCGAAATCGCGAAGGCCACCTGCATTGCCCAAGCGCCGCCGCGTACGCGCAGCGCAAGGTTCATCGAACGGTGGGGGGTAGCCTGACCCCTTTCGTGCAGGAACGGAACTGGTGTCTAATTTGGGCATGCATCGATCCCTATTCCACTGAAACTTGAAGCGATCGTGGCCCGCATAGTATTAGAAGCACTTGTCGAGGAACGACGCTGCTCTAGCGGAGATACCGACGATTTTGTTAGTCGCTTGACGATAGAATTTGAAGTTGAGCTCGGTCCCAGGCCGGCCGTCATTCCAGTCGGTAAGACGCTTGAGCTCGCGACGTCCCATTGGCCGCTTCGCCAAGGCCGTGCGTTTGATAGAGATGCTCACGCGCGGCGTTTGACGTGCTATGCCGCGCTTCTTCGGAATGGCCTCGGCGTGAGTGACAATTGCTCGCGCGATGAGGCCTTGGCCACCCTCGTTCTCGCTCGCGAATACGAAAACAGTGTCACCTTCGGCGATTAGCTTGCCGCCGTACATTGTCTTTTGGGCGGTGAACTTGAACGTCCTCGCCCGCGGATCGACAACCTGCGCTTTGATCGCATAAGCCATGATTGTCCTAGATCGCGGGCCGTTAGGCACTCTTGGCCGAATTAGCTGGGCCCGGGGTTATCCGTTTCAGATTTCCGCTTCTCTTCACGCAGTATTGGAAAAGCCACGAACACGACCATGGTGAACGGAAGTGACGATCCGATCAGCGCAGTCCAAAAAATTGGCCGCCGCACGAACCACACGACGATACCGTCAGCCAGTGCAGTGAGCACCAGCACTAGCGCCGCCCTAATCAGCCAGGATTTATGAACTTGAAACGCGGTCGGTTTCATTCGCGCCTCCAGCATTCGGCATGGTTGTCTGGCGAGATTCCATCAACTATGGGTAGATAATAACCCAAGCGACAATGGCGGCAACAGAGAGCTCATCAACGGCCGGATGCTGCGCGAGATACGGTAACACCTAAAATCGGCCCCATATCAGATACTCGATCCTCCCGTTTGAGACTCGGTGCATAAAGGCTCGATATGGTCCCATCCAAATACAACGCCTCCCGGCAATGCAGGGCATCGCGAAAGAAACTAGCGAACTCATAAAATGTCACCGGGGATTCGCTGATGACGAAGACGGCGGCATCCGAGGAGGGCGCGCAGACACCGTTCCGGATCTTTCGCCAGTTCGAATTCGGACTCATGACCGCAGAAGCCGTGATCTCTGCGTTGTGAACCAGCATCGGCCCCGATTGCGTCGCGAGCCAAGGCTTTGGGTGTTCGCTGGCGTACTCGTCCGTCGTCATCACACGTGCAGAACTTCCCTCCACCAAGAAAACGCCATTGGGCTGCTGCGAAAAATTACCCGAACCGACGTGATGATTTAAGGGCACGAGTTCCCGTCCCTCAGCGACGAATAGACCCACCGGCGAGAAATTTGGTTGGTACATCCCCGCGTTGACGGCAAAGACCAATTGCTTGCCCTTCATGGCCAACGCGTCACGCAGCGCTGAAAATTGACGGTAAGGCCGGGCAGCCTCGTCGCGCCAGAATAACTCCAACCGCTCAACGTTAAGATCCACTCGACAGGCAGTGAAGACCACATCGCCCGCAGTCCTTGCCCCGCACTCCACCGCGTGCGACACGCCGCTGCGGATCAGCAACGCGCCGGCCAGCAACAGGCACGCCCTGTGAATCACGAACCGCATCCAATATTCGCCATCATCTGCGTCCCAAATTCTTGCCAGTACTGATTCGCAAGTGCCTTTGCCCTATCCGAAATACTGCTCGACGCCAGTGTACTCGTCGCCGACCCCATCCACTGCACACTCAGCCCGCCATATGTGCAGCCCTGCTGGGACAGCATGGCCCCCGCCAGGTTCCAGGCGCTCACCTCATCGGGATCCATCTGACTCGCCTGCAATTGCGGGCCAATTTGAATGATCGCATCGAAACTGCCCCGTTGCGCAGCGTCGCGCGTGTGCGTGACAGCCGAGGGAATATCCGCCTCAATACCTGCACAACCCTTGAACTCACAAATGGCGAGTGCACTCTCCGCATTCGGCAGGCTGTCCGCCGCCACTTTGAGTAGATTCGCCGCATTAACGTCAGCGGCCAGACCAGCCGGGAGCTGCGTTGTGCCATTCATCAGACCTTGTGCCAGAAATGCTTGCGCTTCCGGGTAGCCGGCATCGGCGGCATCCATCAGCTTCTGCCCCTTGAATGCGGAATTCCCGCTGCTGCCGTAACGCGACAGCAACCATAGACTCGCGCCATTGCCCTGATCGGCGGAACTCGTAACCCATGCCTCGATGTCTTTTTTGTCTATTGCCTGTTGGCATGCAACGACCGTCTGTTTGTCATATGTATTCTTTTCCTGGATCGCGGTCCTTATCCATTGGGTGTCCTGCATAGGCAGGGCTTGCGCGTCCAACAATTGCTGCGCTTCCGCCGGACTACCCTCGCCGTTGACACCCGCAAAACCGCACGTGCTGTACGCCATGTACTCCAAAATATTCGCGGCGGCTGCATCGCCGCGCTGCGCCTGTTGTTTGAGTTCCTGGATGACGGCAAGAATGTCGCCGTCCGTGAGCCGGTTTACCAACTTCTCGCTGGCACCAAATCTCCTTAGGAGCGCAAACCTTGCCCGCCGAAGATGCCGCGCCGCCACCGTCGCCAACGGCCGCGTCCAGGGATCCGACGCCGCAACCGGCTTGCTCGGTGCGCCTGCCGGCTGAATTGGCACTTCGGGCGCCGGAATTTTTGTGCCAGCTCCGCTGGCAACAGAGCCTGGCGAACTGTTGTGCTTAGGGAGTGCCACCCAAACACCAATGGCGATCACCCAGAGAATGATGAACGCGATGCCGATGCGCCGTTTGCTCACTATTTAACTTAAAAGCAAAAAACAGTGACTCATTGCTCCGCGTTTCGAGAGCAATCCTGCTTCAAAGTTCACGGCGCACATCCAAGGTTGGCTTTTATTTGCGAGCCGTAGGCGCTCCAAAGTTGCTCTGCCTGGGCGCGAGCCGCTGAGGTGATGTTGGGCGCGTTCAGAGTGCTCATAATATTTTGCATTTGCCGAACAAGGAATATACTTCCACCGCATCCTTGCTGCTCTACCGACGCATCGATGAGACCCCAAGCCGTCACTTCGTCAGGATCCATCTGCCCGGCGGGCAAGTGCGGCCCAATCCTTAAGATGGCGCTGAAATACCCGTCTTGCGCCGCTTCCCGCGCGTGAGCGATGGCTGCATCGATATCGACTGGAATCCCCTCGCACTCGCCGAAATACTCGCAATTGGCAAGGTCGGCTTTCGACGACGGCATCGCGCTCGCTGCTTGATTCAGCAATTCCACAGGATTTGGCTGGTCAGCACCCTTACTCTCTGCGCTTTCATCGCTACTGAAAATCAATTGGGCAAGCCAGGATTGAGCCAGGGCGAAGCCTGCGGCAGAGGATTCGCGCAGCCGTTCCTGTAGATCTTTCATTGGCAACCCAGCTTCCGAAAGAACCCACAGACTCGCTCCATCTCCCTGATTTGCCCACGCTGTCACCCTCGAGAGGATTTCCTTCGTGTCCATCTGGTCGCAAACAGCATCAATTTGCTTGTCGAACGCGACGTCATCATTCACCGTGGCGGTGAACCAATCCCTATCGGCGAGAGGCAACGCCTGCGCCTCAGTTACTTGACGAGTCTTAAACCCGGTGACGCTGCCATGGCCTAACCGACAGTTCAGCAGTGCCAATTGTCCCAAAATATTAATTGAAGCCGCATCGCCCGCCTGCGCTTTCTGCTTGAGTTCCGTCACGACGCCATTGAGATCCCCGTCGACCACACGATTTAACTGCTGTTCCGTTGCCCCCAACGGTATTAAGACCCAAGCAAACCCAGACTTGCGACGGTTGCGACTTGCCACCTCGGCCGACGGCCGCGTCCAGAGATCCGGCGCCGCTACTGGCCTGCTCGGTGCGCCTGGCGGCTGAATTGGCGCCTCGGGCGCCGGAATTTTTGTGCCAGCTCCGCTGGCGTCAGAGCCTGGCGCACTGCTGTGCTTAGGGAGTACCACCCAAACGCCAATGGCAATCATCAAGAGAATGATGCCTGCGATGCCGATGCGCCGCTTGCTCACCGTGATATACCTCATCCGGCCCGAGCCGTTCGATGACGCCCTGACTCGTCCGCGCGGCTTGCTTCAGGCGAAGCGCATACCGACCCATCAGCCTCCGCCGCCGCTATTCTCAAACTCAGTCCTGATGAACTGTACGAGGCGGCGTCGCGCATCGAATCCGTGCCAGGGCTCCGTGCTCGGGAATCCGTACATATTCGCGCCCAAGGGACCGTGATTATCCCGAGGATATTGCAGCATCTGCACCGGTACGCCTTGCTGGCGCAAAGCCCGATACATCTCTAAGCTTTGGCCCAGCGGGTCAACGGTATCTCCTTCACCCTGGATGAGCATAAGCGGTGTCTTCGCCTGGGCGACATAGGCGAGGGGGCTTTGGCGCCACACATCCTCGCGGTGTTCCCAGGGCTTGCCGTAGAACCACCGGTCATACCAAGACTCATCCTCCGTCCCGTATTCGCTTTGCTGATCGATGACCGGAGCCGCGCTGACGATCGCCTTGAATCGGTCGGTTTTGCCTTCGATGAACGCCGCCATTTCCCCGCCGTAGCTGTAACCCATCAACGCGAGTTTGTTCCGATCGATTGGGTACGCCGCGAGCACGGCATCGACTCCTGCCATGATGTCTTTAAGGTCGCGGCCGCCCAAGTCGTTCTTGTTCGCCGCGGCGAAGGCGGCCCCATAGCCCGTACTGCCGCGAGGATTCGTCATAAACACGGCCCACCCTTGCGCCAATAAATGCGCGGTCATGGGCGAAAACGAATCGACGAAAGCGCCGGTCGGGCCGCCGTGTACCTCAACGACCAACGGCACCTTGCCGGTGGCGGCTTGAGCGGGAAGATAAAGAATCCCCTCGATGTCGAGGGCTTCGTTCTTCCATCGAACCGCGTGCACGGTCGGGGTTTCCCACTTGGCCGGGAGCAAGCTTGGTGTATTGAGCGGTCGCGCGACCTGCCCGGGTCGCAACGCGAAGTAGAGCGCGGGCGACTGCGTCCCGCTCTCCCCGAGCCACACGCACGGCGCATGCCTCACACTGCACTGCAATCCACGTACCACGGGGTGATCGAAATGAAGCTCCTCCGCTTTGCCGCCGCTGATGCGCAGATACCCCCGATGAAAGCCCCGCTGCACAGCTTGAAACACGGCAGGTCCTGCGACTAAGGGATCCTCACCGCCGAGCGAACCATCGAATTCGGCCGTCAAATTCCGAACCGATCGATCGTCGAGATTCAAAACGAAGAGTTCGTCATACCCCGGCGGCGCATCCGGCTTGGTCTGAGCGCGGAAAAAAAAGCGCGAGCCGTCCTCGGACCAGCTTCCTCCGCGAGTCGTTGCGGGAAGTTCCTTGACTTGCGAGGGGTGAGTGGGATTCGCCAGGTCCACGAGCCATGCAGTCACCGCCGGGCCTAGATCTCCTGCATGATTGCTTCCCTCACTGAGCGCAATGAGCCGGTCGCTCTTCTTTGCCCAGGCGATCTTGGCAACGTCTGACGCGACGCCAACAGCGGTCAGCTTGGCTGATTCTGCGTCCAGCAGGTAAAGCCGCTTGCCGTGCTTTTCATGGTCGAGCCAAACCGCATCGGCTTTTTCGTCCTTTTGTTTTTTCTCGCTGGGCGTCTCGGGATCTTTAGCGATGATCGCGATCGTATGGCCATCGGGTGCGGGTTCATACTGGTCGATGTCCAAAGGAACGGGGTCCTGCGGCGCCGGCGGATCGCCCACTTTCTTCGGTGGAATGGCGTCTGGCTCTTGGGATTCATCAACGATCGGCGCAATTTTTATGTCGTAGGCATGTGCCTCGCCGCCCGACATCGGCAATCGAAATAGCTGCACGTGCTCCGTGCGCTTCGCCAGAAACAAAATGCTGCCGCCATCACCCAGCCAGCGCCCGTTGTGCTCACCGAGTTTGTCCATTGCGGGGGAAAAGGTCAGTTGGCGCGCCGTGTTTGCGCCGACATCCGCAAGCCAAAGATGATGACGGCCACCGTCTGCCGTGGCGTCCGTGATTCGAACGAGCACTCGGGCGCCGTCGGGCGAGAACTGGGGTTCAGCGATTGCACGCACGTGGCGTAGATCTTCGTTTGAAGGAATCCCACCATCCGCGGCCTGCAGCCGAACGCTTCCGGCACATAACAGAAGCACCATGGTCAAGTAGATGCACGGCCGCCACTCACGACGCGCTGCTAACATACCTTTGCCCCTGTTTTTCCAGTCACTGTGCGAGCGATGCGCCGCGTTACTTCCCATTGCGAACTGGATCCGCGGGCTTCACGTAGGTGTCGAGCCAGCGGTTCATCTCCCATAACATGTGCGACAAGCTTTCGTGAGCCTCGTAGCCGTGGGCCTCGAGCGGCAGAAATACCAGCCGAACCGTGGCACCATGGCCCTTGAGCGCCACGTAAAACCGCTCCGACTGAATCGGGAAAGTTCCTTGATTGTCGTCCGCTTCGCCATGGATGAGCAGGATCGGCGTCTTGATCTTGTCGGCATAGCTGAACGGCGACATCTTGAAGTAAACATCTGGTGCCTCCCAGTACGTGCGCTCCTCCGCCTGGAATCCGAAAGGTGTGAGCGTACGATTGTAGGCACCGCTGCGTGCAATGCCGGCGCGAAACATGTCGCTGTGTGCGAGCAGATTTGCCGTCATGAATGCACCATAGCTGTGCCCCATGACGGCCACGCGCTTCACGTCGACGACGCCGAGTGCTGCGCCGGCGTTTATCGCCGCCTTCGCTCCGGCGACGAGCTGTTCGACATAAGTATCGTTCGGCTGTGCATTACCTTCACCGACTATAGGAATGCTCGCGTTCTCTAACACCGCATAACCCGTTTGCGTCAGGAACACAGGCGAGCCCCATCCGATCCGCGGAAAGCGAAAGGGCGACCCATTCACTTGGCCTGCCGCGGCTCGGGTTTTGAATTCCGCCGGGTAGGCTTCCATCAACGTAGGCAGTGGCCCCTGCGACTTGTCATACCCGGCGGGCAGCCACAGCGTTGCCGTTAATTCCAAGCCGTCGGCCCGTTGGTATTTGAGCAATTGCTTGGTCGGCAACTGGATGCCCGCGTACGGGGAGGCGAAGTTCGTCACTTGTTTCAAAGGTTCTTGCGCGCCCGATCGCTGCGGCAGCATCGCGACAAAGTAATTCGGCGGGATACTCTGACTTTCCTGGCGCACCAGGACCGTGTCATCGGACAGCAATGCAATCGGCTCTGCATACATTTGCGCTGCCGAGCGCCATAGAATCTGCTCCGCCCCTCCGGCCAAAGGCATCACGCCGACAAATGGCAGATCGCCTTCCGGTGTCGCGCCCGGTGAGAAAAAATAAATGCCCTTACCGTCTCGGGTCAGCTGCAGAACCGGCTCACCGCTGGCATTCGTTTGCGAAACCGGCCGGCCCGGGCTGTGATATCGATCTTGCGATGAACCCTCATACAGCGTGGTTCCTTTGCCACCGCGAGAACTCGGATCAAACTGGATGATGGCGATCTTCCGGTCCGACCAACGAAATTCGGTGGCGAGCGCCAAATGATCATGCGCCCACTCGACGCTTCGAATCCGCATCGGTGACTCCAATAGCACCTCGCCTTGTCCCTCGAATGGCGCCGACAGTTGCATGAGCCGATCACGCACCGCCGCCGTTACCTTTGGATCACCGCCGTCTTGCGCTTCGGTCCAGACGAGTGTGGCGGGTGCGTCACTACGCCAGACGTAGTCACGCGGGCCGACAGGCACCGCATCAAAAGCGATTGGGATGGAATCCAGCAAGGAGTGGTCGGACAAGTCCTTGCTCGCGCCGGTCTTCAAGGTGACCAGCGCGGCCTTGGCGGGAAAGTTCTCCACGGGCAATGCATAGCTGAACGGCCGATGCACCATTTCAACAAATACGAAGCGCCCATCGGGGGAGGGCAATGCCTCCGTGATCAAGCCTTTTGTCGGTAACGTTCGAAACGCGCCGTCGAGTGACACAACGGCGAGATCCGATGTTGCGAAGAACTCGAAGATCGCCTCATCCGCCGAGGTTTTGAGCAGGTCCTCATACGTGCGCGCCGGCGTCACCTTGCCGAGATTCTCCTCGATGTTGGGGCCTGACGGAACTTCGTTCGATGTGGGGGCGGCGCCGCGCGCCATAGGCACAATCTTGCACAACATCGCCTGCGAATCCGCCAGCCACTCGCACGGTTCACCCAGCACCGAATTTAACTTGAAGGAACCCACTCGACGGCCTGCCGCCTTTGCCACATCCACGACCCAAAGCTGCAGCCCGTTGCTTTCCCGCTGGACAAAGGCGACATGCTTCGAATCCGGCGACCACGTCAAGTGACTCGCCTTGAGCACCGCCGGCAACCCCGCAATCGACCGCTGCGTGCCGCCCGCGACATGCTGTAGCCACAGCTTCACGATCGACACCTCGCGGCTTGGCCCATTGGTTGCCGGATTAAATCGAATCCCCGCGAGGCGATAGCGCGGCTGCGCGACCTCCGCAATTGTTGGGAACGACTGCGGCTGCTGTACCAATAACAGGGAACGATCCGGCGACAGCTTCACCACAGGGGTCAACGGAGCATCGAGCAGTTGCTCAATCGCAGCGGGCGGTTTCTGATACGTTAACGCCGTCTGCGCATGCGTCCAAGTTGCCAGACCACACAGAAACAGGACACCCGTCACAAGAATTTTCATCGATACTCCTGATTACGCAGACCCGCAGCATATACACGCCGGCGCCGCTGCTCCGATGTACCCACGGGCGCCGCAATGCGTGCCAGCCACTTGGTGGAGGAGGGCAATCTCGCGGCATCCAGTAATACCTGAATCACCAACGACAGTAACAGCCACACGCCCGCATGCGCGTGACCCGCCCGAAACAACGCCAGCTGCTGCGCATTCAACCCTGCTTCGGCGCCGCCGGTCCCTGCAGCCCCATGGGTGAGCATTCCCAGAATGGCTAGGCCCCCATACTGTACCGTCGGCACCGCGAGGAGAATGATCCCGGCGAAAACTTTCGCATCATGTGACAGTTCCATTGGCCCACTCCTTACTCTTTGTTTTGGGTTCTGACCGCAATCGAGGCTAGTGCGGCACCTCCAGCCAGAACGGCTTGGTCGTATCCAGCGCTGTGGTGCTGCCGGGACCTTCACCGATGATCTGAACAATGACGGTCTCGGCGCTGCCCGAACCGTCCCAGTGGACCGCTTTCGCCGGATGCACCATGAAACTTCCGGGTTTTAACGCGACGGCATGCGCGAGATCGAAGGTATCGCCCGTACCGCTGTACCAAGTTCCTTCGAGAACCGTCACGTAGCGTGACATCGGATGCCAGTGCGGGCGATCCATGATGTGCGGCGGAAACTTCACTCGGACCACGTACATACCAGGCTTGGCCGGATCTCCGAACAGTATCGCCTGCTGAACACCATGCCCATCAGGGACATTCTGCCAATGAATTTCCGCGGGGGTGATGCGGACGAAGTCCGAACTTTCCTGCGGCGTGGCGGCTCCCACGGCACCGACCACACCCGCCATCAGCATCAACGCGACGCGAATAGAGTTTCTTCTCTTCATGATGTCCCCCGTTTCAAGCGTGATCATCTTATGTCTTGCTTTAACTTCGCGCGAAGTGTGACGGACTTCGTGCTGGCGCAATGCCGACAACGAGTTTGCGGCGGGACTGCGACCCAACCCTGAGTTCTTTTAGGGCTCGCTTGGCTAAGGTGCCCACATCGCCAAACCAGTGACTATGCGAGCATATGTCAACTTGCCGTTTACTGTCGCCCTGGATATTTTTGATCACGTTGGTTGCGGCGAGCGCCGCACCAGCCGCGCCCAGCATTCGCGCTGACACCATTGTCATCGTCAAACACGAACGCAAACTCTACTTGCTGCGCGATAATTCACCGCTGCGCAGCTATCGGATCGCGCTGGGTCTAAGTCCAACCGGTGCCAAAGAGCACGAATGGGACTTTCGCACGCCCGAAGGCAGTTACATCGTCGATTTTCGCCAAGAGCACAGCCATTACTTCAAGGCATTGCATATTTCCTACCCCAGCGCCGCGGACTTGAAGCGCTCCGCCGCACAGCACCAGCGCGTCGGCGGAGATATTTTTATCCACGGAGAACCGAATCAACCGACCAAGCCGGTCTCTTACTACAAGACACGCGACTGGACCAACGGATGCATCGCTCTGTCCGATGAGGATTTGCAAGATGTCTGGAACCTCACCGCGGGCCCGACGCGCGTTGAGATCATTCCCTAGGCTTTGGATTTTTGCTTTTCGAAGGTCTAATCTCGTAGCCCTGCAAGCTGATCCTCACATCGTCGAAAGCTGGGCCAGAGGCTGGGCCTTATCCCGCGGTACACCTCCGCCCGTGCACATTGCCGGCGCGTTTCGCATCGACGTCGGATTACCGCAGCACAAGACCCGATACGTATTCCCTCAGTGCAGCGACGATGTGCGGCGTTTGGCCGAAACCGTCCACGATCCTGAAGTTCATATCAAGGTGTGCGCCCCGCCGGAAGCCGTGCAAAGACTGCTTCCCCCTCACTGGATGATTGAAAGGCTTGGATTCATGATGACCCGGCCGCCGGCTCATCCCGCGATACCGCCGCTACCCGAGGGATACCGCGGCGAGGCCTGGATCACGCCCCCTATTCTCTGCGTGCAAGTCACAGTCCCCAGTGGTCTCGCGACGGCAACAGGGCGAGTGGCACTCGTCGGCCCTTTTGCCATCTATGATCAAATCGAGACGCACGAGGCGCATCGCCGCCGCGGATTGGGAAACTTCGTCATGCATGCGCTCGGAAAACACGCCTCGGACCAAGGCGTCAATCACGGCGTGCTCGTCGCGACCGCCGACGGGCGCGCGCTCTACACCACACTCGGGTGGCAAATGCACTCCCTGTACACCACCGCCATTGTCCGTCGAGAATCAAGCGCCGAACGCTCTCTAAACGCGTGATCCTAGGGGTTGGGCCGAAAGATTCAGCGGCCCGACCCCTTGCATACGACCTCGGTCCAACCGCTCACCGAGCCCACGGTCGCGAAGATGGTCGCGAAACCATCGTAATAAGAGTGAAACGCTTGGCAACTCACCAGCCCCGCCGATACCGTCGCGATGCTCGGAGCGCTGGAAGTCCAATTTGCCGTTGTAGTGACATTCTTGGTTGCGCCGGATGCAAAGACTCCAATCGCGGTGAGCTGAAATTGCCCGCGCGCCGGGATCTCGCAATTATTCTCGGGCGAGACTTTGATGTACTTGAGCTGCGGCGCCTGGCAGGTCACGCCGATCGACGCATTGACGCTGCCGCTCGCGGCGGTGATCGTCGCGGAGCCGTTCATCGTCGCGCCGGCGTTGCAGGTCACGAGACCGGTGGCCGACACCGTGGCAACGCTCGACACGCTGGAACTCCACTGCACTGTGTTCGTAAGAGTTTGCGTGGGTCCGGAGGAATAGTTGCCAGTCGCGGCCAATTGCGCCGTGCCTCCGGTCGGCAGCGTGAGCTGCGTGGGTGCAATCGTGATGGACTGAAGCACCGGCGCCAGACAGTAGACCGTCGTCGAACCGCTGGTGGTACCCGTTGCGGTGGCACCGCTTGCTGAAATCGTCGCCGATCCGGCGACCGCAGCGGTGGTGCTGCAACTCACCAGACCCGCCGCGACCGAGGCCACGTTCGGCGCGCTGGAAGCCCAGGTGGCCGTGGGCGTGATATTTTGCGTGGAGTTGTCGGTGTAAGTACCGGTGGCCGTCAATTGTGTCGTGCCGCCGGCGGCGACTTGCGGCGCCTGAGGCGTCACACTAATCGATGCGAGCGCAATGACGTTTACCGTTGCCTGCGTGAAGCTCTGGATGCTGTTGCCTGCGGCCGCGGAGCACATGAGCTGAGCGGAGTAAGTACCCAGCGCCGTCAGCGGGCCGGTCGAGACGGAACCCGAACCGGCAAGGCTCCCCGGCGTCATCTTATATGCGCCGTCTGTCGCCGAGATCGTGCATTGCGTGGGCGGAAACGACAATGGGTACGCGGCGGTGGCCGGGCCCCAGGTCAGCGTTGCAACGCCAGGACTAGCGGCGGTAATGATGACCGTTGCCGGCGAAGGCGTGAGCGTGACGCAGGGCGGTACATTAGTAGTTGGCCACTGAGCATTTGCAGGCTGCAGTAGAAAGAACAAATCGATGGGTAAGAATAGGTTGGCGAGACGACCGTCGATCTCACCGGCCGGGTTCGGATTGCCGGGCGGGCTCAAGCCTGAGAACGCCGACAGGTTGGAGCGCACGTAGGCGTCCCCAGAGGCCAGCGAGTTCATCGCGCAGCTATAGCCATTCGATGCCGATTCGGAGAGCCCGGCGTTGAAAAAGGTTTGCGCCTGATTGACGTAGCCCTGAACGGTTGCGGCGACGCCGCCAGTGATTTGGGCGTTCGCCGCACTGATCGTGCTGGTCAGGTTGGTAAACTTGTCCGTGACGAAGCCGGGCAGGCCCGCGGTCATGCCGGTCGTCGTGTTGCTGTTGAGGCCTAAACCGTACGCCATCATGGAGAGGACGTGGCTGTTGCCGCCGCCGTTGTCGCAGAACCCAGAGAGGTCGATGAAGTAATTGCTGCCCGCCGCCGGGCCTCCCTCGACGATGGTGCCCTCGATCAAGGGCAGGTCGGAGCGCGGTGCCCAGGCAAAAACCTCCAACTGCGGACAAGTCAGGTTCAAGGGTCCCGGTAGCGGGAGGTTGGGATCGACGGTTTGCTGAAAGAATGTATTGTTCGCGTTCTGATCCACCGTCTTGGCGGTGCTTTTCACGACCACGAATCCGGCACCCGTCGGTCCGGAATGGCCGCACATGGTTCCGGGCAGCACGGTGCTCGGGAAGCCGGGGCAGTATTTCGCGACATCCAGATTGCCGCCCGCGCAGCTCCAGGAGGTCCCGGCAACCGTGACGCGCGGATCGGATTGCACCACACAGCTCTCTTCGAGCAGAGGCGCGGTGGTCGGTACGCTGCCTGTGCTCGATAATTGCGTGGTCAACTGCGGACCCAATGGCCCGCAGACGCTGGGCGCGATGCAGGCAGTCACGGGCACCGACCCTGAACTGCTCGTCGCGAGACCCTGCGGGTCCTTGTTGCCCGTGCTCAACGATGCCAGCGGCGGATTCGCGCTGCCCGCCGGCGGAGCTCCGAATTGCAGGATCTGGCCGCGCCCCGGCGTGAACTGCGACACAAACGCGTAGGTCAGGGTTGAGTATGTGCCCACTTTGATTCGCTGCAATCCGAATCCTAAGCCGCTGGCGAAGTCCGCGGTCATCGCGCCGCTAGCGGAATCGAAACGCATGATTCGGCCGCCCAACGTCGTGAGCAGCAGGCTCACGCCGTGGGTCGAATCCGCCGGCCAGATGTCCATGCCGATCGGCAACGTGCCGCGCAGCAACGAGGGGCCGACTGCGACGGAAGTAGGATTGTTGAGCGGTTTGCCGCTCGCCAGAACGCTCTGGATCGCGGATTGCGAATAGACCATCACGCGCGCGTTGAAAAGATCGTTGGACAATACCAGCACATCGCCGACGTTCCAGGCGGGTGCCGCCGAGCCGATGGGGGTCGCCGCCGTCGTGGCGACCACGACCTCGGTGACGATGCCGCAAGTATTGTCGATCAAGATCGGTGCGCCGTAGGCACCCGTGGTTGCATTGAAGGGCAGTACCCAGAGTGCCGGCTGGGTGTCGAAGGGCACGCCGGCGGAGACGACGAACACATCACCGGCGACGTCGGACGAGAGGCTTAAAGGGTACTTAGGACCCGAACCCTGATGCGACCAGGTAAAGATCGGAGTTGAGACTGCGTAGCTCGTAGGACCCGGGCCCGGATAACGCAGGATGCGGCCGTTTTCCGCATCGGCCACGATCAAGTCCATCGCACTGGTGACTGAGTTTGGAACGCGCGCGACTGCGAAGAAGCTGCCGTGCGCGGCACCGTCGGTATTCAGAACCGCGGTTCCCGTGATCAACGCGCCGTTGCTGGGTGGCGTGTTCGGCGTCACGGTCACATTGTAAAGCGCATTGCCGTTGCTGTTCACGGCAGTCAGGCCGAATTGTTCCACGGGCACGGTCTGTGCGTGGAGGGAAGCGAAAGCCAGCATTGCGGCTGCGCCGACGGCAAGCTGGATGATTCCTTGGCGGCGCACGGGCGCGAGCGCGCGCAGATATTTCTTCGCGAAATAGAAATCCATCGGTATCCCCTTGCTTTTGTTCTTTAGGGGTATCGCAACGCGGTCACCCCGTTCGACGTCCCGTATACGCTACCACAATGATTGTTACTCGCGTCTGCATTCATTTGCATTATGTTACGGCGCTACCGGATTCTGTTTCGCCACGTCGGCAACCTTCGCCTTTTCGCGTCGGTGCAGGGTGTCGAAGTAGCGCTGCGCCAGGGTTCGATAGATCAACGGCAACCCGGTGTCTTTGACTAAGATCGCGTGGCCATGGGTGAGCGGCTTTAGTCAAAGACACCGGGTTGCCGTTGATCTATCG